>Ga0308166_1001149_pt1 | contig 29357 bp, 43 predicted proteins | sample PhyCR2_2_FD_202137 | JGI IMG/M metagenome (GOLD analysis project Ga0308166, IMG submission 202137) | Phyllosphere microbial communities from UC Gill Tract Community Farm, Albany, California, United States - DLSLCC.R2 | ecosystem: Host-associated > Plants > Phyllosphere > Unclassified | place... | reverse complement strand
GCTCTGCGCCTGGCGAACGAACTTTCTGATGCTGCAGAAAACAAAGGTACTGCAGTTAAGAAACGTGAAGACGTTCACCGTATGGCCGAAGCCAACAAGGCGTTCGCTCACTACCGCTGGTAACAGCTCTGTAGTTGTTATAAACCCAGCGGGCGTCCCAGTGACTTACCTGCTGGGCTTTTTTAACTTAGAACGTCTAAGAATCAGAGGAATCAAATGGCTCGTAAAACACCCATTGAACGCTACCGTAACATCGGTATCAGTGCGCACATCGACGCCGGTAAGACTACAACTACCGAACGTGTTCTGTTCTACACCGGTGTAAACCACAAAATCGGTGAAGTACATGACGGCGCAGCAACCATGGACTGGATGGAGCAGGAACAGGAACGTGGTATTACCATCACTTCCGCTGCGACCACCTGTTACTGGTCTGGTATGGCTAAGCAGTTTGAACCACACCACGTAAACATCATCGACACCCCAGGACACGTTGACTTCACCATCGAAGTTGAGCGTTCTATGCGTGTGCTTGATGGCGCGGTAATGGTTTACTGTGCAGTTGGTGGCGTTCAGCCGCAGTCTGAGACCGTATGGCGTCAGGCTAACAAATACAAAGTTCCACGCATTGCGTTCGTTAACAAAATGGACCGCATGGGTGCAAACTTCCTGAAAGTTGTTGACCAGATGGAAAAGCGCCTGGGTGCAAACCCGGTGCCATTGCAGCTGGCTATCGGCGCAGAAGAGAAATTCACCGGTGTTGTTGACCTGGTGAAAATGAAAGCGATCAACTGGAACGAAGCCGATCAGGGCGTCACCTTCGAATACGAAGATATTCCAGCTGATATGCAGGAACTGGCCGAAGAATGGCGTGGCAAGCTGGTTGAAGCCGCAGCTGAAGGCTCTGATGAGCTGATGGAGAAGTTCTTTGGCGGCGAAGAGCTGACTGAAGAAGAGATCAAAACTTCTCTGCGTAAGCGCGTTCTGAACAGCGAAATCATCCTGGTTACCTGTGGTTCTGCATTTAAGAACAAAGGTGTTCAGGCGATGCTGGATGCGGTTGTTGAGTATCTGCCAGCACCGACCGACGTTACCGCGATTAACGGTATGTTGGACGATGGTAAAGACACTCCAGCTGTTCGTCACTCAGACGACAAAGAGCCGTTTGCTGCTCTGGCGTTCAAAATTGCTACCGACCCATTCGTGGGTAACCTGACCTTCTTCCGCGTTTACTCTGGTGTAGTAAACTCAGGTGATACCGTGTTCAACCCGGTTAAATCTGCTCGTGAGCGTCTGGGCCGTATCGTACAGATGCACGCCAACAAGCGTGAAGAGATCAAAGAAGTTCGTGCAGGCGATATCGCCGCAGCGATCGGTCTGAAAGACGTGACCACTGGTGACACCCTGTGTGACCCGGACAACGTCATCATTCTGGAGCGTATGGAATTCCCTGAGCCGGTAATCTCCATTGCTGTAGAGCCGAAAACCAAAGCTGACCAGGAAAAAATGGGTCTGGCTCTGGGTCGTCTGGCTAAAGAGGACCCGTCATTCCGCGTATGGACTGACGAAGAAACTAACCAGACTATCATCGCTGGTATGGGTGAGCTGCACCTGGACATCATCGTTGACCGCATGAAGCGTGAATTCAACGTTGAAGCCAACGTCGGTAAACCTCAGGTTGCTTACCGCGAAGCGATTCGTGCGAAAGTTACCGATATCGAAGGTAAACACGCCAAGCAGTCTGGTGGTCGTGGTCAGTACGGTCATGTTGTTATCGACATGTACCCACTGGAGCCGGGCGTTAACCCTAAAGGTTACGAATTCGTCAACGATATTAAAGGCGGTGTGATTCCTGGTGAATACATCCCTGCGGTTGACAAAGGCATTCAGGAACAGCTGAAATCAGGCCCACTGGCTGGTTACCCTGTAGTAGATCTGGGCGTTCGTCTGCACTTTGGTTCATACCATGATGTTGACTCCTCAGAACTGGCGTTTAAACTGGCGGCTTCTATTGCGTTCAAAGACGGCTTTAAGAAAGCAACGCCGGTACTGCTTGAACCAATCATGAAGGTTGAAGTAGAGACTCCTGAAGAGAATACCGGTGACGTTATCGGTGACCTTAGCCGTCGTCGTGGTATGCTCAAAGGACAAGAATCTAACGCTACTGGCGTTCAGATTCACGCTGAGGTTCCGCTGTCTGAAATGTTCGGATACGCGACTCAGTTGCGTTCTCTGACGAAAGGCCGTGCTTCGTACTCCATGGAGTTCCTGAAGTATGATGATGCGCCGAACAACGTCGCTCAGGCCGTAATTGAAGCTCGTAGCAAATAAGCTACAGTTTAAATATTGATCCTATGCTCTCACCAAAGGGTGAGAGCATTAAAGTAAGGAATATCGTCGTGTCTAAAGAGAAATTTGAACGTTCCAAACCGCACGTCAACGTTGGTACTATCGGCCACGTTGACCACGGTAAAACTACCCTGACTGCTGCTATCACCACCGTTCTGGCTAAAACCTACGGCGGTTCTGCTCGTGCGTTCGACCAGATCGATAACGCGCCAGAAGAAAAAGCACGTGGTATCACCATCAACACTTCCCACGTTGAATATGACACCCCAACTCGCCACTACGCGCACGTTGACTGCCCAGGCCACGCCGACTATGTGAAAAACATGATCACCGGTGCTGCTCAGATGGACGGCGCGATCCTGGTTGTTGCTGCGACTGATGGCCCAATGCCACAGACTCGTGAGCACATCCTGCTGGGTCGTCAGGTTGGCGTTCCTTTCATCATCGTGTTCATGAACAAATGTGACATGGTTGATGACGAAGAGCTGCTGGAGCTGGTAGAAATGGAAGTGCGTGAGCTGCTGTCTGCTTACGATTTCCCTGGTGATGACCTGCCAATCGTGCGCGGTTCTGCACTGAAAGCCCTGCAGGGCGAAGCTGAGTGGGAAGCAAAAATCATCGAACTGGCTGAGCATCTGGATAGCTACATCCCAGAGCCAGAGCGTGCGATTGACAAGCCATTCCTGCTGCCTATCGAAGACGTATTCTCCATCTCCGGCCGTGGTACTGTTGTGACCGGTCGTGTAGAGCGCGGTATCGTTAAAGTGGGTGAAGAAGTTGAGATCGTGGGTCTGAAAGACACCGTGAAATCTACCTGTACCGGCGTTGAGATGTTCCGTAAGCTGCTGGACGAAGGTCGTGCAGGCGAGAACTGTGGTATCCTGCTGCGCGGTATTAAGCGTGAAGACGTTGAGCGCGGCCAGGTTCTGGCTAAGCCAGGCTCAATCAAGCCACACACCAAGTTCGAGTCAGAAGTTTATATTCTGTCTAAAGAAGAAGGCGGCCGTCATAGCCCATTCTTCAAAGGTTACCGTCCACAGTTCTACTTCCGTACAACTGACGTGACCGGTACCATCGAACTGCCAGAAGGCGTTGAGATGGTAATGCCAGGCGACAACATCAAACTGGTTGTTGAACTGATCAAACCAATCGCAATGGACGACGGTCTGCGTTTCGCAATTCGCGAAGGCGGCCGTACCGTTGGTGCTGGTGTTGTTGCTAAAGTTATCGCTTAATTGTGATGATTTGAACTGGCGGAGTTCGCTCTGCCAGAGCAAGAGAAAAGAGCGCTTCGGCGCTCTTTTTTTATGGGTGAAGAGTGGGCGTGGTGAGCTAATAACCATTGTAATAATAACGATTCGTATTTACACTATTGGTCGGAAAATGTTCTGAGGTTGGTGTATGTACGTTTGTTTGTGTAATGCAGTCAGTGATAAAACTCTGCGCGAAGTCGTCCGTCGCTATCAGCCCAAATCTCTTCAGCAGCTACGCCAGCTGGTACCAGTCGGCAAACAGTGCGGGAAGTGTATTCGTGCCGCGCGCGAGATTATGGAAAGCGAATTGCAGCACGTGCCGCAGTATAAAGAAATAGCCTGACATTTAATGCTTATTTCTTCGCCACTTTTTTGACTAATGCCCTTACTAACCTTACGCTTTTATAACCTGGAAGCGGAGGATACAACATGAAGGGCGATAGTAAGATCATAACTCATCTCAACAAACTGCTCGGTAATGAACTGGTGGCCATCAATCAGTATTTCCTGCATGCACGCATGTTTAAAAACTGGGGCCTGCAGCGGCTGAACAATGTGGAATACCACGAGTCCATTGATGAGATGAAGCACGCTGATAAGTACATTGAGCGCATTCTGTTTCTCGAAGGGCTACCGAACCTTCAGGATCTGGGACGGTTACGTATTGGAGAGGATGTCGAAGAGATGCTGGCATCCGACCTCGCGCTGGAACTGGAAGGGGCAAAGGATCTGCGTGAAGCTATCGCTTACGCCGATAAAGTCCACGACTATGTTAGCCGCGATATGATGATTGAAATTCTTGCCGATGAAGAACACCACATCGACTGGTTAGAAACTGAATTAGAGCTGGTGAAAAAGCTGGGCATCCAGAACTATCTGCAAAGCCAGCTCAAAGAGCAGGCGCAGGCGTAATTTGTGGTTATTTTAAGCAGTGCCACGCAGTCACCCTGGCCATAAAGCACCTGGACTGGCAGGGCAGGGTGGTTGCGATCTCTTCTCCCGTTTTCTCCTTCCGCTAACAAAAGCGACAACGCTGTTGCTTTCCCCCCCGATGTACGTATAATACGCGGGCCTGCCAATATGGTCAGGTGCGATTCAATATGAGTCGCAGGCAAGTGCGAAAGTGCTCGCCAACAATACTCGCGATATGCGGGTTATGTGCTCAACGATTACACTCCTCCATCAATCGTAATGGATGCGAGTAGTAATTCTTTTCGTTTATAAATAATTGGAGCTCTGGTCTCATGCAGAACCAAAGAATCCGTATCCGTCTTAAAGCGTTTGATCATCGTCTGATCGATCAATCAACTGCGGAAATCGTAGAGACTGCCAAGCGCACTGGTGCGCAGGTACGTGGTCCTATCCCGCTGCCGACCCGCAAAGAGCGCTTTACCGTTCTGATCTCCCCGCACGTCAACAAAGACGCGCGCGATCAGTATGAGATTCGCACTCACAAGCGTCTGGTTGACATCGTTGAGCCAACCGAAAAAACGGTTGATGCTCTGATGCGTCTGGATCTGGCTGCAGGTGTTGACGTGCAGATCAGCCTGGGTTAATCAGGTCATTGAGCGATTGAGAGGTTGAAACAATGATTGGTTTAGTCGGTAAAAAAGTGGGTATGACCCGTATCTTCACAGAAGATGGCGTTTCTATCCCTGTAACCGTGATCGAAATTGAAGCAAACCGCGTTACTCAGGTCAAAGGCCTGGAAAACGACGGTTACACTGCTATCCAGGTAACTACCGGTGCTAAAAAAGCAAACCGTGTAACTAAGCCTGAAGCAGGTCATTTTGCTAAAGCTGGCGTTGAAGCTGGCCGTGGTCTGTGGGAATTCCGCACCGTTGAAGGCGCAGAGTTCACTGTAGGTCAGAGCATTAATGTTGACATTTTCGCTGACGTGAAAAAAGTTGACGTGACTGGAACATCTAAAGGTAAAGGTTTTGCCGGTACTGTAAAGCGCTGGAACTTCCGTACTCAGGATGCTACTCACGGTAACTCCTTGTCACACCGCGTACCGGGTTCTATCGGTCAGAACCAGACTCCGGGCAAAGTGTTCAAAGGCAAGAAAATGGCAGGCCAGATGGGCAACGAGCGTGTAACTGTTCAGAGTCTGGACGTTGTACGTGTTGACGCTGAGCGCAACCTGCTGCTGGTTAAAGGTGCAGTACCCGGTGCTACCGGTTGCGACCTTATCGTTAAACCAGCTGTGAAGGCGTAAGGGGATAGCAATGGAATTAGTATTGAAAGACGCGCAAAGCGCGCTGACTGTTTCCGAAACTACCTTCGGTCGTGATTTCAACGAAGCGCTGGTACACCAGGTTGTTGTTGCTTATGCAGCAGGTGCTCGTCAGGGTACTCGTGCTCAGAAGACTCGTGCTGAAGTAACTGGTTCAGGCAAAAAGCCATGGCGCCAGAAAGGCACCGGCCGTGCGCGTGCAGGTTCTGTAAAGAGCCCAATCTGGCGTTCAGGTGGTGTGACCTTCGCTGCGAAGCCACAGGACCACAGTCAAAAAGTTAACAAAAAGATGTACCGCGGCGCGCTGAAAAGCATCCTGTCCGAACTGGTACGTCAAGATCGTCTGATCGTTGTCGAGCAGTTCTCTCTGGAAGCTCCTAAAACGAAGCTGCTGGTAGAAAAACTGAAAGACATGGCTCTGGAAGACGTGCTGATCATCACTGGCGAACTGGAAGAGAACCTGTTCCTGGCCGCTCGCAACCTGTACAAGGTTGACGTACGTGATGCAGCGGGTATCGACCCAGTTAGCCTGATCGCCTTCGACAAAGTCGTTATGACTGCTGATGCAGTTAAGCAAGTTGAGGAGATGCTGGCATGATCCGTGAAGAACGTCTGCTGAAAGTACTGCGCGCGCCGCACGTATCTGAAAAAGCATCTGCTGCGATGGAAAAAACTAACACCATCGTTCTCAAAGTTGCGACTGACGCGACCAAAGCAGAAATCAAAGCCGCTGTACAGAAACTTTTCGAAGTAGAAGTTGAAGTCGTGAACACTTTGCTGGTTAAAGGCAAAACTAAGCGTTCTGGACAGCGTATTGGTCGTCGTAGCGACTGGAAAAAAGCTTACGTCACCCTGAAAGAAGGCCAGAATCTGGACTTCGCAGGCGGCGCTGAGTAAGTCGGAGGAGAAGAACAATGGCAATTGTTAAATGTAAACCGACATCTCCGGGTCGTCGCCATGTAGTTAAAGTGGTAAACGCGGAGCTGCACAAGGGCAAACCATTTGCCCCGCTGGTTGAGAAAAACAGCAAATCCGGTGGCCGTAACAACAATGGTCGCATCACTACCCGTCATATCGGTGGTGGTCACAAGCAGGCTTACCGTATTGTTGACTTCAAACGCAACAAAGATGGTATCCCAGCGACCGTTGAACGTCTTGAGTACGATCCGAACCGCTCTGCGAACATCGCACTGGTTCTGTACAAAGACGGCGAACGCCGTTACATCCTGGCCCCTAAAGGCCTGAAAGCTGGCGACCAGATTCAATCTGGCGTTGATGCTGCGATTAAAGCGGGTAACACCCTGCCAATGCGTAACATCCCAGTGGGTTCTACCGTGCATAACGTAGAAATGAAACCAGGCAAAGGCGGTCAGATTGCTCGCTCAGCTGGTACTTACGTGCAGATCGTTGCGCGTGATGGTTCTTACGTTACCCTGCGTCTGCGTTCTGGTGAAATGCGTAAAGTCGAAATTGACTGCCGCGCGACCCTGGGCGAAGTCGGTAACGCTGAGCACATGCTTCGCGTTCTGGGTAAAGCCGGTGCAGCTCGTTGGCGTGGTGTTCGTCCTACCGTTCGCGGTACTGCGATGAACCCAGTCGATCACCCGCACGGTGGTGGTGAAGGTCGTAACTTTGGTAAGCATCCAGTGTCCCCATGGGGCCTGCAGACCAAAGGTAAGAAGACCCGTAGCAACAAGCGTACCGATAAGTTTATCGTACGTCGCCGTAGCAAATAATTTTAGAGGATAAGCCATGCCACGTTCTCTCAAGAAAGGTCCTTTTATTGACCTGCACTTGCTGAAGAAGGTAGAGAAAGCTTTGGAAAGCGGAGACAAGAAGCCACTGCGCACCTGGTCCCGTCGTTCAACGATCTTCCCTAACATGATCGGTTTGACCATCGCTGTCCATAATGGTCGTCAGCACGTTCCTGTCTTTGTTTCCGACGAAATGGTCGGTCACAAACTGGGTGAATTTGCACCGACTCGTACTTATCGCGGCCACGCGGCTGATAAAAAAGCCAAGAAACGCTAAGGCAGGAGGAAGAGATGGAAACTATCGCTAAACATCGCCACGCTCGTTCTTCTGCACAGAAGGTTCGCCTGGTAGCGGATCTTGTACGCGGTAAGAAAGTGTCGCAGGCTCTGGACATTCTGACCTACACCAATAAGAAAGCGGCTGTACTGGTCAAGAAGGTCCTGGAATCTGCCATTGCTAACGCCGAACACAACGATGGCGCTGACATTGATGATCTGAAAGTCACGAAAATCTTCGTAGACGAAGGCCCAAGCATGAAGCGCATTATGCCGCGTGCAAAAGGTCGTGCAGATCGCATCCTGAAGCGCACCAGCCACATTACTGTGGTTGTGTCCGATCGCTGAGACTCTGGAGACTAGCAATGGGTCAGAAAGTACATCCTAATGGTATTCGCCTGGGTATTGTTAAACCCTGGAACTCTACCTGGTTCGCAAATACCAAAGAATTCGCTGACAACCTGGACAGCGACTTTAAAGTTCGTCAGTTCCTGACTAAAGAACTGGCTAAAGCATCCGTCTCTCGTATCGTTATCGAGCGCCCAGCTAAGAGCATCCGTGTGACTATTCACACCGCTCGTCCTGGCATCGTTATCGGTAAGAAAGGTGAAGATGTAGAAAAACTGCGCAAGGTCGTAGCGGATATCGCTGGCGTTCCTGCACAGATCAATATCGCCGAAGTCCGTAAACCGGAACTGGACGCTAAATTGGTTGCTGACAGCATCACTTCACAGCTGGAGCGTCGTGTGATGTTCCGTCGTGCTATGAAGCGTGCTGTACAGAACGCAATGCGTCTGGGCGCTAAAGGGATCAAAGTTGAAGTTAGTGGCCGCCTGGGCGGTGCAGAAATCGCGCGTACCGAATGGTACCGTGAAGGCCGCGTGCCGCTGCACACTCTGCGTGCAGACATTGACTACAACACCTCTGAAGCGCACACCACTTATGGTGTAATCGGCGTTAAGGTATGGATCTTCAAAGGTGAGATCCTGGGTGGTATGGCTGCTGTTGAACAACCGGAACCGGCTGCTCAACCTAAAAAGCAGCAGCGTAAAGGCCGTAAGTAAGGAGAGTCGCTGATGTTACAACCAAAGCGTACAAAATTCCGTAAAGTGCACAAAGGCCGCAACCGCGGTCTGGCGCAGGGTACGGATGTTAGCTTCGGTACTTTCGGTCTGAAAGCTGTTGGCCGTGGTCGTCTGACTGCTCGTCAGATCGAAGCAGCACGTCGTGCTATGACCCGTGCAGTTAAGCGTCAAGGTAAAATTTGGATCCGTGTATTCCCGGACAAACCAATTACCGAGAAGCCGCTGGAAGTGCGTATGGGTAAAGGTAAAGGTAACGTAGAGTATTGGGTTGCCTTGATCCAGCCTGGTAAAGTCCTGTATGAAATGGACGGCGTACCGGAAGAGCTGGCCCGTGAAGCATTCAAGCTGGCAGCAGCAAAACTGCCTATCAAAACCACCTTTGTAACTAAGACGGTGATGTAATGAAAGCAACAGAGCTGCGTGAAAAAAGCGTTGAAGAGCTGAACACTGAGCTTCTTAACCTGCTGCGTGAGCAGTTCAATCTGCGCATGCAGGCAGCATCCGGCCAACTTCAACAGACTCACGTCTTGAAGAATGTTCGTCGTGATGTTGCACGCGTTAAGACTTTACTGACTGAGAAGGCGGGTGCGTAATGACCGATAAAATCCGTACTCTGCAAGGTCGTGTTCTGAGCGACAAAATGGAGAAATCCATTGTTGTGGCAATCGAACGTGTTGTGAAGCACCCGATCTACGGGAAATTCATCAAACGTACGACCAAACTGCACGTACATGACGAGAACAACGAATGTGGTATCGGCGACGTGGTAGAAATCCGCGAATGCCGTCCACTGTCCAAGACTAAGTCCTGGACGCTGGTTCGCGTTGTAGAGAAAGCGATTCTGTAATAGAATCTGCCGTCTCTAAAAAATAAGATAAACGGCTCGCAAGAGCCGTTTATTTTTTCTACCCATATTCAGGAAGCAGTGTTATAATGCTGCGCCCTCAATAATGGGGCTTTTATACGACCTGAATCAGGTCCCGAAGTAGTAGTTGACATTAGCGGAGCACTAAAATGATCCAAGAACAGACTATGCTGACCGTCGCCGACAACTCCGGTGCACGTCGCGTAATGTGTATCAAGGTTCTGGGTGGCTCGCACCGTCGCTACGCAGGCGTAGGCGACATCATCAAAATTACCATCAAGGAAGCAATTCCTCGCGGTAAGGTTAAGAAGGGTGATGTGCTGAAAGCGGTAGTGGTGCGCACCAGGAAGGGTGTTCGTCGCCCGGACGGTTCTGTCATTCGCTTCGATGGTAATGCATGCGTTATTTTAAACAATAACACTGAGCAGCCTATCGGAACGCGTATTTTTGGGCCGGTAACTCGTGAGCTTCGTACTGAAAAGTTCATGAAAATTATCTCTCTGGCACCAGAAGTACTCTAAGGAGCGAAAAATGGCAGCTAAAATCCGTCGCGATGACGAAGTTATCGTGCTGACCGGCAAAGATAAAGGTAAGCGCGGTAAAGTAAAAAATGTTCTGTCTTCAGGCAAACTGATTGTTGAAGGTATCAACCTGGTTAAGAAGCACTCAAAGCCGGTTCCGGCTCTGAACCAACCAGGTGGCATCGTTGAAAAAGAAGCTGCTATTCAGGTTTCTAACGTTGCGCTCTTCAACTCGGCAACCGGTAAGGCTGACCGTGTAGGCTTTAGATTCGAAGACGGCAAAAAAGTCCGTTTCTTCAAGTCTAACAGCGAAACTATCAAGTAATTTGGAGTAGTACGATGGCGAAACTGCATGATTACTACAAAGACGAAGTAGTTAAACAACTCATGACTGAGTTTAGCTACAATTCTGTCATGCAAGTCCCTCGGGTCGAGAAGATCACCCTGAATATGGGTGTGGGTGAAGCGATCGCTGACAAGAAACTGCTGGACAACGCAGCAGCTGACTTAGCAGCAATCTCCGGTCAAAAGCCGTTTATCACCAAAGCACGCAAGTCAGTTGCAGGCTTCAAAATCCGTCAGGGCTATCCGATCGGCTGTAAAGTAACTCTGCGTGGCGAACGCATGTGGGAGTTCTTTGAGCGTCTGATTTCTATTGCTGTTCCACGTATCCGTGACTTCCGTGGCTTGTCCGCTAAGTCATTCGATGGCCGTGGTAACTACAGCATGGGCGTTCGTGAGCAGATCATCTTCCCAGAGATCGACTATGACAAAGTCGACCGCGTTCGTGGTTTGGATATCACCATTACCACTACTGCGAAATCTGATGATGAAGGCCGCGCACTTTTGGCTGCTTTTAACTTCCCGTTCCGCAAGTAAGGCAGGGTTACTGATGGCTAAGCAATCGATGAAAGCACGCGAAGTCGTTCGCGTGAAACTGGCTGACAAGTACCGCGCTAAACGCGAGGAACTGAAAGCTATCATTTCTAGTGTGAACTCATCCGACGAAGAACGTTGGAATGCTGTTCTCAAGCTGCAAACTCTGCCGCGTGATTCCAGCCCGTCTCGTCAGCGTAAGCGCTGCCGTCAAACTGGCCGTCCACATGGTTATGTGGGCAAATTCGGTCTGAGCCGTATCAAGTTGCGTGAAGCCGCCATGCGCGGTGAAGTACCTGGCTTGAAAAAGGCTAGCTGGTAATTACCAATTGAATCACGGGAGTAAAGACAGATGAGCATGCAAGATCCGATCGCGGATATGCTGACCCGTATCCGTAACGGTCAAGCCGCGAACAAAGTTGCGGTCACCATGCCTTCCTCCAAGCTGAAAGTGGCAATTGCCAACGTGCTGAAGGAAGAAGGCTACATTGAAGAATTTAAAATCGAAGGCGACATCAAGCCAGAACTGGAACTGACTCTTAAGTATTTCCAGGGCAAGGCAGTGGTAGAGAGCATTCAGCGTGTTTCACGTCCAGGTCTGCGTATCTACAAACGCAAAGACGAGCTGCCAAAAGTTATGGCAGGACTGGGTATCGCTGTTGTTTCTACCTCTAAAGGTGTTATGACCGATCGTGCCGCACGCCAGGCTGGTCTTGGCGGCGAAATTATCTGCTACGTAGCTTAATCGGAGGAATAAATGTCTCGTGTTGCTAAAGCACCAGTCGCGATTCCTGCCGGCGTAGAGGTAAAACTCGACGGTCAGGTTATTTCGATTAAAGGTAAAAACGGCGAGCTGACTCGTACGCTCAACGACGCTGTAGAAGTTAAGCATGCTGACAATGCACTGACTTTCGCTCCACGCGAAGGTTTTGTGAATGGTTGGGCACAGGCTGGTACTTCTCGTGCGCTGCTGAACGGTATGGTTATCGGTGTTACCGAAGGCTTCACTAAGAAGCTGCAGCTGGTTGGTGTAGGTTATCGTGCAGCCGTTAAAGGCAACTCTGTGAGCTTAGCCCTGGGCTTCTCTCACCCTGTTGACCATGAGCTGCCAGCGGGAATCACTGCGGAATGTCCAACTCAGACTGAAATCGTGCTGAAAGGCGCTGATAAACAGCTGATTGGTCAGGTTGCAGCCGATCTGCGCGCCTACCGTCGTCCTGAGCCTTATAAAGGCAAGGGTGTTCGTTACGCCGACGAAGTCGTGCGTACCAAAGAGGCTAAGAAGAAGTAAGGTAACACTATGGATAAGAAATCTGCTCGTATCCGTCGTGCGACCCGCGCACGTCGCAAGCTCAAAGAGCTGGGTGCTACTCGCCTGGTGGTACATCGTACCCCGCGTCATATTTACGCACAGGTAATCGCACCCAACGGTTCTGAAGTCCTGGTCGCTGCTTCTACTGTAGAAAAAGCTATCAGTGAGCAACTGAAGTACACAGGAAACAAAGACGCTGCCGCTGCTGTTGGTAAAGCAGTTGCTGAACGCGCAATCGAAAAAGGCATCACTGGTGTTTCTTTCGACCGTTCTGGTTTCCAATATCATGGTCGTGTCCAGGCACTGGCAGATGCTGCCCGTGAAGCTGGCCTACAGTTCTAAGGTAGAGGTGTAAGATGGCACACATCGAAAAACAAGCTGGCGAACTGCAGGAAAAGCTGATCGCGGTAAATCGCGTATCTAAAACCGTAAAAGGTGGTCGTATTTTCTCCTTCACAGCTCTGACTGTTGTTGGTGACGGTAACGGTCGCATCGGTTTTGGTTACGGAAAAGCGCGTGAAGTTCCAGCAGCGATCCAGAAAGCGATGGAAAAAGCTCGTCGCAATATGATTAACGTCGCGCTGAACAGCGGCACCCTGCAGCACCCTGTTAAAGGCGTGCACACAGGTTCTCGCGTGTTCATGCAGCCGGCTTCTGAAGGTACCGGTATCATTGCCGGCGGTGCAATGCGCGCCGTACTGGAAGTCGCTGGGGTTCATAACGTCTTGGCTAAAGCCTACGGTTCCACTAACCCGATCAACGTGGTTCGTGCAACTCTGGATGGCCTGGCCAACATGAATTCCCCAGAAATGGTCGCTGCCAAGCGTGGCAAATCCGTTGAAGACATTCTGGGGTAATGACCATGGCTAAGACTATTAAGATTACACAAACCCGCAGTTCGATCGGTCGTTTGCCTAAACACAAGGCAACGCTGCTTGGCCTGGGTCTGCGTCGTATTAACCACACCGTAGAGCGTGAAGACACGCCAGCTGTACGCGGTATGGTTAACGCGATTTCCTACATGGTTAAAGTGGAGGAGTAACAGATGCGTTTAAATACTCTGTCTCCGGCCGACGGCTCCAAGCACGCTTCGAAACGTCTGGGCCGTGGTATCGGTTCAGGCCTCGGCAAAACCGGTGGTCGTGGTCACAAAGGTCAGAACTCACGTTCTGGCGGTGGCGTACGTCGTGGTTTTGAAGGCGGCCAGATGCCTCTGTATCGTCGTCTGCCGAAATTCGGTTTCACCTCTCGCAAAGCAATGGTCACTGCAGAAGTTCGTCTGTCTGACCTGGCGAAAGTTGAAGGCGGTATCGTCGACCTGAACACGCTGAAAGCAGCAAACATTATCGGTATTCAGATGGAGTTCGCGAAAGTGATCCTGTCTGGCGAAGTTTCTGCACCGGTAACGATTCGCGGTCTGCGTGTCACTAAAGGCGCTCGTGCTGCAATCGAAGCTGCTGGCGGTAAAATTGAGGAATAAGTAGCAGATGGCTAAGCAACCGGGATTAGATTTTCAAAGTGCCAAGGGTGGATTTGGCGAACTAAAACGCAGACTTCTGTTTGTAATTGGTGCGCTGATTGTCTTCCGTATTGGCTCTTTTATTCCGATCCCTGGTATCGATGCCACTGTACTTGCCAAATTGCTTGAGCAACAGCGTGGCACCATCATTGAAATGTTTAACATGTTCTCTGGTGGTGCTCTGAGCCGTGCTTCTATCTTTGCCCTGGGTATTATGCCGTACATTTCGGCCTCTATTATTATCCAGCTGCTGACGGTGGTTCATCCAGCGTTGGCTGAAATCAAGAAAGAAGGGGAGGCTGGCCGTCGTAAGATAAGCCAGTACACCCGTTACGGTACTCTGGTATTAGGTATATTCCAGGCGGTCGGTATTGCTACCGGCCTGCCGAATATGCCAGGAATGCAGGGCCTGGTGTTAAACCCAGGCTTTGCCTTCTACTTTACCGCTGTTGTCAGTCTGGTCACCGGGACAATGTTCCTGATGTGGCTGGGCGAGCAGATAACTGAACGAGGTATCGGCAACGGTATCTCGATCATTATCTTCGCTGGTATTGTTGCGGGTCTGCCGCCGGCCATTGGCCATACCATCGAGCAAGCGCGGCAAGGCGACCTGCACTTCCTCCTGTTGCTGTTGGTTGCAGTTCTCGTATTTGCAGTGACCTTCTTCGTTGTTTTCGTTGAGCGTGGTCAACGCCGCATTGTGGTGAACTATGCGAAACGTCAGCAAGGCCGTCGTGTCTATGCTGCGCAGAGCACACATTTACCGTTGAAAGTGAATATGGCCGGTGTAATTCCAGCTATTTTTGCTTCCAGCATCATTCTGTTCCCAGCAACCATCGCGTCATGGTTCGGGGGCGGAACCGGTTGGAACTGGTTGACAACTATTTCGATGTCATTACAGCCAGGTCAGCCGCTTTATGTGCTACTCTATGCGACTGCAATCATCTTCTTCTGTTTCTTCTATACGGCGTTGGTTTTCAACCCAAGAGAAACAGCAGATAACCTGAAGAAGTCTGGTGCATTTGTACCAGGTATTCGTCCGGGAGAACAGACGGCGAAGTATATCGATAAAGTGATGACGCGCTTAACCTTAATCGGTGCGCTGTACATTACCTTTATCTGCCTGATCCCGGAGTTCATGCGTGATGCGATGAAAGTTCCATTCTACTTCGGCGGTACTTCACTGCTGATCGTAGTCGTTGTCATCATGGACTTTATGGCTCAAGTGCAAACTCTGATGATGTCTAGTCAGTACGAGTCTGCATTGAAGAAAGCAAATCTGAAGGGCTACGGCCGTTAATTCAGGTGCTTGAGAAGTTACGGAGAGTAAAAATGAAAGTTCGTGCTTCCGTCAAGAAATTATGTCGTAACTGCAAAATCGTTCGTCGCGACGGCGTCGTGCGTGTGATTTGCAGTGCCGAGCCTAAGCATAAACAGCGCCAAGGCTGATTTAATCGCATATTTTTCTTGCAAAGTCGGGTTGAGCTGGCTAGATTAGCCAGCCAATCTTTTGTATGTCTATGCGTTTCCATTTGAGTATCCTGAAAACGGGCTTTTCGGCATGGGACGCATAAGTAATTAAATAGGAGTGCATAGTGGCCCGTATAGCAGGCATTAACATTCCTGATCATAAACATACCGTTATCGCATTAACTGCAATTTTCGGTATCGGCAAGACCCGTTCACAGGCTATCTGTGCATCTACGGGAATCGCTGAAAATGTTAAGATCAGTGAGCTGTCTGAAGAACAAATCGACATTCTGCGTGATGCAGTAGCGAAATTTGTTGTTGAAGGCGATCTGCGTCGTGAAGTCACCCTGAGCATCAAGCGTCTTATGGACCTTGGTTGCTATCGTGGTTTGCGTCATCGTCGTGGTCTTCCAGTGCGCGGTCAGCGTACTAAGACTAACGCACGTACCCGTAAGGGTCCGCGTAAACCGATCAAGAAATAATCGGGGTGATTGAATAATGGCAAAGGCACCAGTTCGTGCACGCAAGCGTGTAAGAAAGCAAGTCTCTGATGGCGTGGCACATGTCCATGCGTCTTTTAACAACACCATCGTAACTATTACCGATCGTCAGGGTAATGCGCTGGGTTGGGCAACAGCCGGTGGTTCCGGTTTCCGTGGTTCTCGTAAGTCTACGCCGTTCGCTGCGCAGGTTGCTGCAGAGCGTTGCGCAGAGGCCGTGAAAGATTACGGTATTAAGAACCTGGAAGTTATGGTTAAGGGTCCTGGTCCAGGCCGCGAATCAACTATTCGTGCCCTGAACGCTGCTGGTTTCCGCATCACTAATATTACTGATGTGACTCCGATCCCTCACAACGGTTGTCGTCCGCCGAAAAAACGTCGCGTATAACGCCCCGTTTTTTAGGAATGTTGGAGAAAGAAAATGGCAAGATATTTGGGTCCTAAGCTCAAGCTGAGCCGTCGTGAAGGCACAGACCTGTTCCTTAAGTCTGGCGTTCGCGCGATTGATACCAAGTGTAAGATTGAACAAGCTCCTGGTCAGCACGGTGCGCGCAAGCCACGTCTGTCTGACTATGGCGTGCAGTTACGTGAAAAGCAGAAAGTTCGTCGTATGTACGGCGTGCTGGAGCGTCAGTTCCGTAACTATTATAAAGAAGCAGCTCGTCTGAAAGGCAACACCGGTGAAAACCTGTTAGCTCTGCTGGAAGGTCGTCTGGACAACGTAGTTTACCGTATGGGCTTTGGCGCCACTCGTGCAGAAGCACGTCAGCTGGTTAGCCACAAATCTATTTTGGTAAACGGCCGCGTTGTTAGCATCGCTTCTTATCAGGTAACTCCGAATGACGTTGTTAGCATCCGTGAGAAAGCCAAAAAGCAGTCTCGCGTGAAAGCCGCTCTGGAGCTGGCTGAACAGCGTGAAAAGCCAACCTGGCTGGAAGTTGATGCAACTAAGATGGAAGGTGTGTTCAAGCGTATTCCTGAACGTACCGATCTGTCTGCGGACATTAACGAACACCTGATCGTCGAGCTTTACTCCAAGTAAGGCTTAGTACCAAAGAGAGGACACAATGCAGGGTTCTGTGACAGAGTTTCTAAAACCGCGCCTGGTAGATATCGAGCAAGTGAGTTCGACGCACGCCAAGGTGACCCTTGAGCCTTTAGAGCGTGGCTTTGGCCATACTCTTGGTAACGCACTGCGCCGTATTCTGCTTTCATCCATGCCGGGTTGCGCGGTGACCGAGGTTGAAATTGATGGTGTACTTCATGAGTACAGCACCAAAGAGGGAGTACAGGAAGATATCCTGGAAATCCTGCTCAACCTGAAAGGGCTGGCGGTAAGAGTTCAGGGGAAAGATGAAGTTATTCTGACCTTGAATAAATCTGGCATTGGCCCTGTGACTGCAGCCGACATTACCCATGATGGTGATGTCGAAATCGTCAAGCCTCAGCATGTCATTTGCCATCTGACCGATGAGAACGCTGCTATCAGCATGCGTATCAAAGTTCAGCGTGGTCGTGGCTATGTGCCGGCTTCTGCCCGAATTCATTCGGAAGAAGATGAGCGCCCAATCGGCCGCCTGTTAGTTGACGCTTGCTACAGCCCTGTAGACCGTATCGCCTACAATGTTGAAGCAGCGCGTGTAGAGCAGCGCACCGACCTGGACAAGCTGGTCATCGAAATGGAAACCAACGGCACAATCGATCCTGAAGAGGCGATTCGTCGTGCGGCAACCATCCTGGCAGAACAACTGGAAGCTTTCGTTGACTTACGTGATGTACGTCAGCCGGAAGTGAAAGAAGAGAAACCAGAATTCGATCCGATCCTGCTGCGCCCTGTTGACGATCTGGAATTGACTGTCCGCTCTGCTAACTGCCTTAAGGCAGAAGCTATCCACTACATCGGTGATCTGGTACAGCGTACCGAGGTTGAGCTGCTTAAAACGCCTAACCTTGGTAAAAAATCTCTTACTGAGATTAAAGATGTGCTGGCTTCTCGTGGTCTGTCTCTGGGCATGCGCCTGGAAAACTGGCCGCCAGCTAGCATTGCTGATGAATAACCCGATCACAGGTTAAGGTTTCACTGAGAAGGATAAGGTCATGCGCCATCGTAAGAGTGGTCGTCAACTGAACCGCAACAGCAGCCATCGTCAGGCTATGTTCCGCAACATGGCTGGCTCTTTGGTTCGTCACGAGATTATCAAGACGACCCTGCCAAAAGCGAAAGAGCTGCGTCGCGTAGTTGAGCCGCTGATTACTCTTGCCAAGACCGACAGCGTAGCTAATCGTCGTCTGGCATTCGCCCGTACTCGTGATAACGAGATCGTGGCAAAACTGTTTAATGAGCTCGGTCCGCGTTTCGCGAGCCGTGCAGGTGGTTACACTCGCATTCTGAAGTGTGGCTTCCGCGCTGGTGACAACGCTCCGATGGCTTACATCGAGCTGGTTGATCGTCCAGAAGCTCAAGCAGAAGCTGTAGCAGAGTAATCTGCCGCAGTATTGAAAAAACCCCGCTTGCGGGGTTTTTTTATGTCCATAATTCCTCTCTTACTTCATATCCTCACCAGTTACGCTATGCTGAACGCTTCCTGAGAACTGGAGGCCGCGACTATGTCACTGCTCGATCAGCTGGCTGAAAAACATATCCTTGCCGCACAGCGTCAGGGCGATCTCGATAATCTTGCGGGGGCTGGCCAACCGCTGCAGCTGGATGACGACAGCCACGTTCCTGCTGAACTGCGCGCCAGCTATCGTATCTTAAAAAATTCTGGCTACCTGCCACCGGAGCTGGAGCTGCGACGGGAAGCCGTTGAGCTGGATAAGCTGCTGCGTGGCATCGCACCTGAGGATGAGCGCTATCAGCCACAGGCAAAACGACTGAAGTTACTGGAAATCAAACTTATTCAGGCGGGTATCAGTACCGATTTTCTGCATAGCCATTATGGCAGGCAGTTACAGCAGCATTTTAGCGAGGAGGAGTAATGTACCGCATTGGACAACTGGCGAAACTGGCAGATGTGACACCAGACACCATTCGCTTTTATGAGAAGCAGCGCATGATGGATCATGAAATCCGCACCGAAGGCGGCTTTCGTCTCTACAGTGATACTGATTTGCAGCGGCTGAAGTTTATTCGTTATGGACGTCAGCTGGGCTTTACGCTGGAAGCGATCCGCGAACTGTTATCGATCCGCGTCGATCCTGAACATCACACCTGTCAGGAATCTAAGACCATCGTGCAAAAGCGGCTCACCGAAGTTGAAGCCATGTTAACAGAGCTTCAGCATATGCAGCGTTCACTGAAAAGGCTGAATGATGCCTGCTGCGGCACCGCGCACAGCAGCCGCTATTGCTCGATCCTGGAAGCACTTGAAAAGGGGGCAACCACATCAAATGTTAAAGCCGCCGATTGAAATATCCCAATCTCAGGCCTATATTCATCTGCGTCATTTACTCACAGGAAATATCATGACTGTTTACCAACATAAAAAAGGCGTCATCCGTGATAACGCCCTTGAAGCACTGCTACATGACCCACTGTTTAAACCGCGCGTTGAGGCGAACACTAAAGGTAAAGGCAGCTACCGGCGTCGTGATAAACATGCGAAGAAAGGTAACTGTGAGGCCAGTGGCCAGTGCGCAAACCGCGTATTGACCACTGGCCTTCTGCCTTTTCAGGCAAAAAAAAAACCGCCAGCGGTGGCGGTTTTCGCAACAGACAATCTCTTAAAGCGGTTTGTTATTCTGTTCTTTCAGCAGATCGCGGATTTCGCTCAGCAGCGTTTCTTCAGCAGAAGGTTTCGGTGCCGGTTTTTCCACTTCCTTTCTTTTGTACATCTTGTTCATCACTTTAATCGCCATGAAGATGGCAAACGCAACGATCATAAAGTCAAAAATGGTCTGCAGGAAAATCCCGTACTCCATCACCACAGCAGGCGCTGTACCATCTGCGGCTTTTAACACCCAGCTGAACTGCTTGAAATCGACGCCCCCAATCAGTAACCCCAGCGGTGGCATGATAATATTTGCCACCAGTGAAGAGACGATTTTACCAAACGCAGCACCGATGATGACACCCACAGCCAGATCGACGACATTGCCACGCATCGCGAAATCGCGAAACTCTTTGAATAAACTCATTGTTATCTCCCATTTTTGCCAATTTTCTAAGTCTAACAAAGGATTGGCTTTTTACCACGGTGATTGCTGATAAATGTCGACATTCACCCGGGGTAACGCCGGGTGAAATCAGACAGATAGATAGGGTAGTTAGAGGAAGAACGGGCTGGGCTGGAACAGGCGTTCGACGTCCGGGACAAATTTCTTGTCGGTCAGGAACATGATCACGTGGTCCCCCTGCTCAATACGCAGGTTATCATTAGCAATCATCACATCGTTACCGCGCACCACGGCACCAATGATGGTTCCCGGTGGCAGCTTGATATCATCAATCAGGCGCCCGACCACGCGTGAGGTCGACTCCTCGCCGTGCGCGATGGCTTCAATGGCTTCCGCAACGCCGCGGCGCAGTGAAGAAACCCCGACAATATCCGCTTTACGCACGTGCCCCAGCAGCGCCGAGATCGTCGCCTGCTGCGGGGAGATCGCGATATCGATGACGCTGCCCTGCACCAGATCGACATAGGCGCGGCGCTGGATAAGCACCATAGCCTTTTTCGCGCCCATGCGCTTGGCCAGCATTGCCGACATGATATTGGCTTCATCATCGTTGGTGATGGCAATGAAAAGATCGGTTTGATCAACGTGCTCCTCGGCCAGCAGTTCCTGATCGGAGGCATCGCCATAAAACACGATGGTGTTTTGCAAGTTTTCTGCCAGCTCGGCGGCGCGCTGCTGATCGCGCTCGATCAGTTTAACGCTGTACTGTTTTTCCAGGCGCTGCGCGAGACCAAAGCCGATATTTCCGCCGCCGACGATCATAATGCGCTTATACGGTTTCTCCAGCCGCTGATACTCACTCATCACCGCACGAATATGCTGGCTGGCAGCAATGAAGAACACTTCATCGCCTGCCTCAATGATGGTGGAACCCTGCGGGCGAATAGGGCGATCCTGGCGGAAAATAGCGGCAACGCGCGTATCGATATGCGGCATATGTTCACGCATCACGGATAGCGCATTCCCGACCAGCGGGCCGCCATAATAGGCTTTGACCACTGCCAGGCTGACTTTCCCTTCCGCAAAGTTCACCACCTGCAGCGCACCAGGGTATTCGATCAGACGATAAATATTATCAATCACCAGCTGCTCCGGAGAGATGAGGTGGTCGATGGGTACCGCTTCCGGGATAAACAGCTTATCGGCGTCACGGATATAATCCGGGGCGCGGATACGGGCGATGCGGTTCGGCGTGTTAAACAGGGAGTAGGCGACCTGGCAGGCGACCATGTTGGTTTCATCAGAGTTGGTGACGGCAACCAGCATATCCGCATCTTCCGCACCGGCTTCACGCAGCACGCGCGGATGAGAGCCGTGCCCCTGCACCACGCGTAAATCGAATTTGTCCTGTAACTGACGCAGGCGCAGGGGATCGGTATCGACCACGGTAATATCGTTGTTTTCACCGACCAGGTTCTCAGCTAGCGTTCCGCCGACCTGACCTGCACCAAGAATGATAATTTTCATTATGCTTCAGTCTGTTGGTTGTCGTTCAATTTGTGGCGCGGCTAAGCCATGCCACCTGTTTCACTGTTTTATCAATTTTGCATAGTAGAAGCCATCGCCGCCTTCCACCTGCGGGAACACCTGGATACCTGGCTGAGCCAGATCGCCGGTTTCGACCAGGCTTGCATCGCCGTGGCGCTGCAGGAACTGCGCGATCTGCTGGTGATTCTCTTCCGGCAGTATCGAGCAGGTGGCGTAGAGCAGCGTGCCGCCTTTCTTCAGATGTGGCCAGACGGCATCGAGGATCTGCTGCTGTAGGATCGCCAGCTCAGCAATATCGCGGTCGCGACGCAGCCATTTGATATCCGGATGACGACGAATAACGCCGGTAGCCGAGCAGGGTGCATCCAGTAAAATGCGATCAAACTGCGTATCGCCACACCACTCTGCAGGCGTGCGGCCGTCGCCAAGCTTAACCTCTGCGTGCATGTCGAGGCGTTGCAAATTCTCACTAATTCTTGCCAGACGCTGAGCATCGACGTCAACGGCCATTACGTCAGCCTGCGGCGCGGCTTCCAGAATATGCGTGGTTTTGCCGCCGGGTGCGGCGCACAGGTCGAGGATCTTCTCGCCGTTTTGCGGATCGAGCAGGGCAACACAGCCCTGAGCTGAAGCATCCTGCACGGTCACCCAGCCCTGGTCAAAACCAGGAAGCTGTCCCACCGCGCACGGTGATTCCAACCGAACCGCGTCGCTATGCTGCGGGTGAGCAAATCCGGTTTTGCCGCTTTCTGCCAGCAAAGCCAGCCAGGCATCACGGCTGTGATGCTGACGATTCACGCGCAGCCACATTGGCGGGCGCTGATTATTGGCATCAACAATCTGCTGCCACTGCCCGGGCCACGCGCGCTTCAGCCTCTCCAGCAGCCATTTCGGATGCAGATACTGCTGTTCGCCGTCGTTCATCTGCTGGGTCAGCTCTTCCTGCTGGCGCTGGAACTGGCGCAGCACACCGTTGATCAATCCCTTCAGCTGCGGGCGCTTGAGGGCAACTGCCCCCTCCACGGTTTCAGCCAGCGCCGCATGGGAAGGGATGCGGGTAAACAGCAGCTGATAGAGGCCGACCATGATCAGGAAGTGAATCGCGCGCTGTTTGCCGGTCATCGGGCGTGACATCAGCTTGCTGATGATCCACTCCAGCTGCGGCAGCGTGCGCAGTACGCCGTAGCATAGCTCTTGTAACAGCGCGGCATCTTTCTCGCCTACGGCTTTCTGGGCGGCAGGCAGCACGTTGCTAAGCGACTGCCCCTGTTCGACAACCTTCTCGATAGTCTGAGCGGCAACGCTGCGTAAATTGGTATTTTTTTTCATAGAGGATTCGCATGTAAAACTGCCCGGCGGTGATGCCGGGCAGAGTATCAGGCAATGATATTGCCTGGGGTGAACCATTCGCGGCGGGAATTAAGCAGGTCCTGGGCTTTCATCGCTTTCTTGCCCGCGGGCTGGAGTTCTTCAATATTCAGCACGCCATCAGCGGTAACTACCTGAATGCCGTGCTTATCGGCCTGCAGGATCTCGCCCGGCTGGTGATGACTAACGGCAGGAAGCACGCTGGCCTTCCACACCTTCACCGGCTGCTCATCAATAATGAAGTAGCTGACTGGCCATGGATTAAAGGCGCGGATGCAGCGCTCCAGCTGCAGCGCTGACAAGGTCCAGTCGAGTCGAGCCTCCTCTTTACTCAGCTTCTCGGCATAGCTCACCAGAGCTTCATCCTGCACTTCAGGCTGTGCGCTGCCGTCGGCCAGCTGCGCCAGCGTGCTCAGCATACCAGCCGGACCGAGCTCTGCCAGTTTGTCATACAGCGTGGCGCTGGTATCGTGGGCTTCAATTGGGCAGGCCAGCTTATGCAGCATATCGCCGGTATCCAGGCCCACATCCATCTGCATGATAGTCACGCCGGTTTCGGCATCGCCCGCCCACAGCGAGCGCTGGATTGGTGCGGCGCCACGCCAGCGTGGCAGCAAGGAACCGTGAACATTGATGCAGCCGAGACGAGGCATCTCCAGCACCGCCTTTGGCAGGATCAAGCCATAAGCGACCACCACCATGACATCGGCGTTCAGCGCGGCAACCCACTGCTGATTCTCTTCAGGACGCAGGGATTTAGGCTGGAACACCGGAATGTTGTGCTGCTCAGCCAGCTGCTTGACCGGGCTGGCGGTCAATTTATTTCCGCGGCCGGCAGGGCGGTCGGGCTGAGTGAAAACGCCCACTACCTGGTGCCCGGATGACAGCAGCGCGTCAAGATGACGCGCTGCAAAGTCGGGGGTGCCGGCAAAAATGATTTTTAACGATTCGGACACGTGATTCCCTTTAGTCAACGAACTTAGTCGCGGGCGCTCTGGCGATAGAGCTTTTCCAGCTTCTGACGAATACGCTGACGTTTCATTGGCGACAGGTAATCAATAAACAGTTTACCGACCAGATGATCCATTTCATGCTGGATACAGATTGCCAGCAGCCCATCCGCTTCCAACTCGTAGCTGTTTCCTTCGCGGTCCAGCGCTCGAATTTTGACTTTCTCTGAACGCGGCACCAAAGCACGCTGTTCAGGGATCGACAGGCAACCTTCTTCAATGCCGGTTTCGCCACTCTCTTCCAGCAGCTCCGGGTTAATCAGCACCAGGCGCTGATCGCGATTTTCAGAAACATCAATCACGATAATCCGCTGATGGATATCAACCTGTGTCGCTGCCAGACCGATGCCTTCTTCGGCATACATGGTTTCAAACATATCGTCGACGATACGCTGAATATCGGCATTTACTTCTTTAACGGGTTTCGCAACGATGCGCAGGCGCTCGTCAGGAAAATGTAATACCTGCAAAACGGACATAACTTTCCAGATCTGTATTCAAGGGATGAGAGTTTTAATCCTCTTATTGTAGACATTTCACGCTGCGATTGACAGCATTCCTGGCAGGTTACCTTCAGGGGGAAGGGGCAAAATCAGGGAGAGAATAATGTCACCTATTGAGTGTGCGCTGCGCCTTTCAGGCGTCTCAGGGTTATCCAGCCCTCAGCGCCTGATTCTGCTACAGCAAATCAGGGAAATTGACCCGTCAGATACCCCTGCTCTGGCTGCACTGCCATGGAAGGCAGGGCAGCTGGAGGCTTTCAGGCAATATGATGGGCGAATTATTGATGAAACATGGCGCTGGCTGGCAGAACCCGGGCACAGTTTCATTACGCCCGACAGCCCTCATTATCCTGAGCGGCTCAAGTCCCTAAGCAACTTTCCGCTGATGCTATTTATTGCGGGCGATGTGGAATTGCTGAACACGCGGCAACTGGCGATAGTGGGCAGCCGACACTGTAGCCATTATGGACGCGAGTGGGGCAGCTGGTTTACTCAGGCTTTGGCCCTGAGTGGCATGACGATTACCAGTGGGCTGGCAATTGGCATTGATGGTATTGCGCACCGCGCCGCGCTGGAGGTAGAGGGGAAAACAATTGCCGTGTTGGGTAGCGGCCTGAACGCAGTTTATCCGTCGCGGCACAGAGCGCTGGCCGGGCAAATTATCGCCGCTGGGGGAGCGCTGGTGTCCGAGTTTCCTTTATCGGTAACGGCTCGTGGGTCCTATTTCCCACGACGTAACCGTATTATTAGCGGTTTAAGCCTGGGCGTGCTGGTGGTTGAGGCGACGTTGCGTAGCGGGTCGCTGCTGACGGCCAGGTTAGCGCTGGAGCAGAATCGCGACGTATTTGCTTTGCCCGGCGCGCTGGGTAATCCGGGAAGCGAAGGGACGAACTGGTTAATTCAGCAGGGCGCGATGTTAGTTGCCCATCCCAACAATATTCTTGAGCAAATACAGAGCGACCTTAACTGGCTTCCTGATTTTCCAGATTCAGCCAATTATTCCACGTCGGACTGCAATCCTTCATTGCCATTTCCCGATGTGTTGGCTAACGTAGGAGATGAGGTTACACCTGTTGACGTCGTCGCTGAACGTGCCGGCCAACCTGTGCCAGCCATCGTAGCTAAGCTGCTTGAGTTGGAGTTAGCAGGGTGGATCGCAGCTGTACCCGGCGGCTATGTCCGATTGAGGAGGGCAAGCCATGTTCGACGTACTAATGTACTTATTTGAAACGTATATCCACAACGAGGCAGAAATGCGCGTTGACCAGGATAAATTGACTGATGATCTGTCCGATGCAGGTTTTCATCGTGAAGATATCTATAATGCGTTGAACTGGTTGGAAAAGCTGGCAGATTATCAGGACGGCCTTGTCGCTCCGATTCTGCTGACTACCGATCCGCTGTCTATGCGTATCTACACCGAGGAAGAGAGTCAGCGTTTAGATGCCAACTGCCGTGGCTTTATTCTGTTCCTGGAACAAATTCAGGTTCTGAATCTGGACACGCGCGAAATGGTTATCGAACGTATTATGGCTTTGGATACCCTCGAGTTTGATCTGGACGATCTCAAATGGGTGGTGCTGATGGTGCTGTTTAATATCCCCGGATGTGAAAACGCCTATCAGCAAATGGAAGAGCTACTTTTCGACGTCAATGAAGGAATGCTGCACTGAAGTTTGCCTTCGTGTACACAAAGTTATGAATAAAACAGCGCTTTTCGCTGTGCGAAAAAATGAACCCTGCCCCCAGTGTGGGGCAGAAGTGGTTATTCGCTCCGGGAAACATGGCGCTTTTCTTGGTTGCTCACTCTACCCCGAATGCGACTTTATTCGGCCGCTGAAAGGCCAGGCTGACGGGCACATCGTTAAAGTGCTCGAAGGTCAGCTGTGCCCGAAATGTGGGGCCGAACTGGTATTGCGCCAGGGGCGTTACGGCATGTTTGTCGCCTGTAGTGAATACCCGGAATGCGAGCATACCGAAACTATCGATAAGCCGGATGAAACCACGCTCGCCTGCCCGCAGTGTCAGAGCGGAAAGCTGGTGGCACGACGTTCGCGTTACGGTAAAACATTCCACGCCTGTGACCGCTATCCCGACTGTCAGTTCGCGGTGAACTTCACTCCGCTGGAAGGGGTGTGTGAGTTCTGCCAGTTCCCGTTGCTAATAGAAAAGAAAACCGCCAGAGGTGTGAAGCGCTTCTGCGCCAGTAAAGCCTGCGGCAAACCTGTAACAGTGATAAATGGTAGTGAAGATGAAACCAGTGCATGACTCTGTAGCGCTGTGCGTTGCGCAATTGCGCCAGTCAGCCGTAATTGCTTACCCCACAGAGGCGGTATTTGGCCTCGGCTGCGATCCCGACAGTGAGGCTGCGGTCATGCAACTGCTGGCACTGAAGCGCCGCCCGGTAGATAAGGGGCTGATCTTGATTGCCGCCGACTACCAGCAGTTACTCCCTTATATTGCCGATGAGCAGTTGAGCGCCGAACAGAAAGAGCGGATGTTTTCCCGCTGGCCTGGGCCGGTGACCTGGGTGCTGCCCGCGCGCCAAGAGACACCGCGCTGGCTGACCGGGCGCTTCTCCTCGCTGGCAGTGCGCGTCACTAATCATCCTGATGTGGTCAAACTGTGTCAGGCTTTTGGCAAGCCATTAGTCTCTACCAGTGCCAACCTCAGCGGTTTACCGCCGTGCCGCAATGTGGCGGAGGTGCTGGCGCAGTTCGGTGAAGGTTTCCCCGTGCTGCAGGGAGAAACGGGCGGCCGCCAGAATCCGTCAGAAATCCGCGATGTATTAACCGGTGAACTGATTCGCCAGGGATAAAGAGAACTCTATGTCGTTTGTCGTCTTCGGTAACCCGATTAATCACAGTAAATCGCCCCGCATTCACCAGCTGTTTGCTGAGCAGAGCGGGATCGCCCATCCTTATGAGCGTTTTTGCGCGCCAGTTGAGGGTTTTGAACAGGCCGCGCGTGAGTTTTTTGCCGCTGGCGGCAAAGGCGCTAACGTGACCCTGCCGTTTAAACAGCAGGCTTATGCGCTGGCCAGCGAGCTGAGCGAGCGAGCGGCTCTGGCGGGTGCGGTCAACACGCTAAAAAAACTCGACGATGGCCGACTGCTGGGCGATAACACCGATGGCATTGGTCTGCTGAGCGATCTTCAACGGCTGCAGCTGATCCAGCCTGACGACCGGATCCTCCTGATCGGCGCAGGCGGCGCAGCAAGAGGTGTGATCCTCCCGCTGCTTTCAGCTCACGCCCATATCACTATTGTTAACCGTACCCATGCGAAAGCCGCTGAACTAGAGCAGCTGTTCCAGCGCCAGGGCGGTGTGCGGGCATTAAACCGTGAGAAGCTGGTCGGCGAGCAGTTTGACCTGGTGATCAATGCGACTTCCAGCGGTGTCGCGGGAGATGTACCGGATCTGCCCGTTGGTTTGGTGAATACACAGACCCGCTGCTACGACATGTTTTATCAGCAGGGGGACACGCCGTTTCTGCAGTGGTGCCGTCAGCTGGGGGCAGTTCAGCTGGCTGATGGTCTCGGCATGCTGGTGGGCCAGGCGGCACACTCATTTAAGCTGTGGCATGGCGTAATGCCGGATATCACTCCGGTGATTAAAATATTAAAAGAAGAGATGGCTGGGTGAATCAGGCCATCCAGTTTCCTGAACGGGAATGGTGGGATGAAAATTTACAGGCGGTCTGCTTCAGCGCACTGGTTAATGGCTTCCCGCTCACTTGCATCATAAGCGGCGAAGCTTTACTTCGCCGCTTTAGCTGTAAAGGGGATGCGCTGGCCTGTTTCCACCTTTATCGTTGGGAGCTGGAAGAGGATGCTGAGCAGGCGATCAAAGATCAACAGGAAGATGCTCAGGGTTGGGTCTGGCTCTCTTCCGCCAGATAGTCATTTTTCCAGCTGACATAGTTGTTAGCAGAATAGAGCAGGCCGCCAATTTCATCGGACGTCAGCGGCCTTACCTTTTTCGCCGGACTGCCCAGATAAAGGAAGCCACTTTCCAGACGCTTGCCGGGCGACACCAGGCTCCCCGCGCCAATCATCACATCATCTTCGACCACAACCCCATCAAGCAGAATGGCCCCCATGCCAACCAGCACGCGATTGCCGATGGTGCAGCCGTGCAGCATCGCTTTATGTCCTACGGTGACATCCTCACCAATCACCAGCGGATAGCCGTCAGGGTTGGCTGCCGATTGATGAGTGAGGTGCAGCACGCTACCATCCTGAATATTGCTGCGTTTGCCGATCGTCACGCGATTAACGTCGCCGCGTATGACGACCAACGGCCAGACACCGACATCGTCTGCCAGCGAAACATTGCCAATGACAACGCTGGTGGCATCAATCATTACCCGCTCACCCAGCTGTGGGCGTACTCCTTTATATGCACGTACGTTGTGAACCATAACGACCTCTATATAGATAGGATCCTGCCAGCGTAGTACCGGAAGCGATTGTTGATCAATTACCACGGTAAAAAACGCGCTAAATTTGTGCGGATCGCCTGAGATCTCAGCGAAAAGAGCGATAAATCAGCAACCAAATAAAAAGATCGAAAAAAGGGTTGTGGATTAAATCGGGATCCCTATAATGCGCAACCACTGAGACGGCACAACGGCTTACAGGCCAGCGGCTCAGGAGGTTCAGGAAGTATCTGAACCGCCGGAAAAACTTCTCAAAAAGAAGTTGACTCCGAAGGAGGAAAGCGTAATATACGCCACCTCGCGACAGGATGCTTCGGCACTGCTCGCAACGCTCTTTAACAATTTATCAGACAATC
>Ga0308166_1001148_pt1 | contig 29358 bp, 18 predicted proteins | sample PhyCR2_2_FD_202137 | JGI IMG/M metagenome (GOLD analysis project Ga0308166, IMG submission 202137) | Phyllosphere microbial communities from UC Gill Tract Community Farm, Albany, California, United States - DLSLCC.R2 | ecosystem: Host-associated > Plants > Phyllosphere > Unclassified | place... | reverse complement strand
GATGCAAAGCCTGTCGGCGTGGCTGGGCGAACCGCAGGCGCCGGACGAACACGGCCAGGTGCGCTGGAGCGGCGTCGCCGGCGAGTTCCAGGAAGGACGGCGCAACGTGGGCGCGATGCTGGCCGCCGTCGACCAGCGCATCGGCCAGCTCCGTGCCGACGCGCGCCAGGACCACGCCACCTACATCAAGCTGGCGAGCGACGTGCTGCCGGAACCCGTGCGGCTGACGGGCGACGTGAGCGCGTGGAGCGAAGAAGTCCTGTTGGAATTCGGTGGCTCCGCGCGCCTGTTCCCGCAACTGGGCGATGAGAGATTGCGTTCCGATCTGCTGTTAAAGCTGTTCCGGCGCGCGCAGCTGCAGCTGTCGGGCGAGCAGGCCGTCGCCGAGCTGCCGGACCCGCTCGTGGAACGCCTGGGCGCGATGTCGCCGCAGGAGCGCCATCGCATCTTCTCCGAGTGGATCAAGAGCGCCATGCCGTGGATTAACGCGCGCTTCTCGGCCGAGTTCACGCCCAGCGCGGACCAGTTCAAGTGCTTCATCGGCGTGGGCGACCCGGCCGCGTGGCGCAGGCTGGAAGGGGAAATCCGCGCCGCCGTGCCCACCGGCTTCTTCCACGGCGACCTCGTGTCCGTCGTGAACACGGGCGTGCCGGGGCGGGCCGTGTGCTACATCGAGCTGTCCGGCTACCCGATGACGGTGCTGCGCGGCCTGCCGACGTGGCGCGCCAGCTACCAGATCGAAAACCCGAAGATCCCGACGCACCTGCACTTCGATTCGACGCGTTTCCGCCACCCGATCTCGCCGTCGATGGACGAGCTGAATCGCCTGGCCGACGACTACGAATTCTTCCTGGCCGCCGTCGCGCTGGGCGTCCTGCGCCGCAAGCAGGACGCGGGCGACCGCGAGGCCGCGTTCCAGCCGCGCGGGCAATACCTGTTCGAGGTCGAGCAGGGCTCGGGCGAATGGCTCCAGATCGGCAACGAGTACGCGATCCGCTCGAACGGCCTGCCGCCGTACTATCGCGAACAGGTGATCGCGGCGACGCGCCAGCGCCTGGCCGCGATGGGCCCGCACCAGCTGGCGCTGCTGGCCGCGCTGATGCGTCATTATCAGTTGCGCGTGTACGAACCGAAGCTGGAAGTGGATGAGACGGGCGCGCAACTGCCGTCGCCGTCGCTGCCGTACATCACGGCGCGGCGCCTGTACGACCAGTGGATGCGGCGCGCCGCCGGCATCGACCCGGCGCTGTCGCCAGCGCAGGTGGAAGCGGCGCTCGCGCAGCTTGACACGTGGACGGAGACCGTGCCCGATTCCGCGTCCGACGCGTACGCGTGGGAAGTCGAGCGGCCCACCGACAAGCGCGTGATCCGGCCCGAGTTCCTGTCCGCCGACGCGCGCGCCGCGCAGGCGCTGGAACGGCGCGCAGCTGCGCCTGTCATGCCGTCCGCGCAGTACGCGCCGGCCGCGCCGACCGTCGTCGCGCCGACACCCGGCGCGCCGGAGGGAGTGTCTGCACCGAGCCTCGGACCGGCCGCGTACGTCGTGGGTGCGACGCCGATCCCCGCGCGCTACAAGCTGTTCGTCGGCGGCGTGCAGCGCGGACCGTTCGCGCTGGACGAAGTCGTGCAGCAGCTGACGCGCGGCGAGATCGACACGGGCACGCGCATCTGGAACATGCAGTGGAATCCGCGCGCGGACAAGTGGAAGACCGTGGCCGACATCCCGGAACTGATGGCGGCCGCCGGCGCCACGATCCCCGATCCGGACGACGACGGCATCCCGGACCCGGAATAAGGACGCACCGTGCAGGACGAAGCCATCTACCGCTGCATCAACACCGCCTGCGCACGCGGCATGCCGCGCCGCGTGCAGTATTGCCCGTATTGCGGGACGGCCCAGCAGGCAGGCGCACCGCCGCCACCGCAGGACGATGGACGCGTACGCCGCGTTGCCGCCGATAACGTTACAACTGCCGCTGCCGCGACAGCCGTGGCGGAGGCGGTCGCCGGATTGTCGGGCTGGTCGGATGCGCCGGATACCGTGCAGGAGGTGCCACGGCCACCGCCACCGCCCCCGAAGCCGACGCCAACGCCGTCCGCGACGGCCTTCGGCCACGGCGGCCGCCCGGTCGAGGCCAATACCGCGCCGCCGCCGGAGCGGGGCCGCGGCATCCCGTGGTCGCCGCACCCGACGCCGCCGCCTGCGCCGGCACCGGCGGGCCGCCAGCCGATCCGCCTGCGCTGGTGGATCGTCGCGCTGGCCGTGCTGTGGGGCGTGTGGCTGTGGGCCAAGCCGTCGGCGAAGAAAATCGACAAGCGCATCGACGGCGCCATCGCGCTCGCGCAGGCCTGCCAGGGCAAGCAGGCGCAGGCCGAGCTGATCGCGCTGCGCAGCAGCCGCGCCACGCCGCAGCAGCTGGAACGCCTGCAGCGCGAACTGAACGAGGCGTCCAGCGCGTGCACGCGCAAGCGCCAGCGTGCGAGCGCGTGGGCGGAGGCGCGCGGTCCGATCGAATCTTCGCTGGAATCGGGCAGCGTCGAGCGGGCGCGCACGCGCCTGCAGGCGTTCACGAAGCGCTGGGGCGAGGACGACAACACGCGCGCGCTCAAGGCGCGCATCGATGCCGCGCGCGCCGAGCATCCGCTGGCTATTCCGCCAGACGCGTAAAACCGTCGTCGCTCCAGGCTTCGCTGCCCACGCCGTGGCGCACGAAGAACAGGCCGTCCGGATCGTACCTGCGCTTGACCTGCGCGAGCCGCGGATAGTTGGCGCCCCAGAAGGCGTCCTGCCAGCCGGCCTGGAAGTAATCGCTTTCGGAGACGTACGCACCGGCCCGCGGCGCCACCGCGAGCAGCGCGTCCATCGCCCGGCCGATCGCCTGCGCGCGGGCGCGCCCGCGGACCGTATCGACGGCGCCGCCGGGCATGCCGGGGAAGCGCGGCCCGTCGCCGCCCGCGATGATCGCCAGCGCGAACGCGTCCAGCACGGCGGGGTTGGTCGCGGTGGCGCGCGCCGCGTCGATGTCTTCTTGTGGGGCGCCGGCCAGGCCCTTGTTGAAGTGCAGACCCACGCTCCAGTGCCGGCTCGCCTGGAACAGCGCGTCGGCAAGGCCGGCCTGGCGTGTCGGATCGAGCAGCCCGGCCGGCAGCCACGCCGACTTGTAGCCGTGGATGAACCAGCCCTCCTGGTCCGTGTCGCCTTTCCAGATCACGTGATGCGCGGGCGCGCCCGGACGCGGGTCGGCGACCATGAAGCCGGGCGCGTGTTCGCGGAAGAACGCGGCGTCCCACATATGCCGCGCGGGCAGGGCCAGCACCTGGAACGGCTTCTCGAACGAGCAGCCGGGATGCGCGCGCAACCAGTCGAGCAGCGGCGCCCACGCGCGGGAGGCAGCAGCTTCGTCGAGATCCTGGAACACCATCGAGACGTCGACGGTGTTGTCGCCGTGGATGCCGATCTGTTCGCCCCAGTGAGGATTGAACAGGTCCTTCGCATAGAACTCGACCAGCTTGCCGACCAGCGCGCGGAACGCGGCATCGTCGGCCGCGCGCACCTTGCAGAAGACGGCGCCGAACGTGGCCGGCAGCTCGCGCGTGCGCAAGGTGAGACGCGTGACGATGCCCACGCTGCCGCCACCGCCGCCTTTCAATGCCCAGAACAGGTCCGCGTTCGTGCAGGCGTTGGCGATGCGGACCTGGCCGTCGGCCGTCACGACTTCCGCCTCCAGCAGGCCGGCCGCCGCGGTGCCGTAGCGCTTGGAAAAGCTGCCGAAGCCGCCGCTCTGCACGAGCCCCGCCACGCCGACGGTGGTGCAGCCGCCGCCCTGGACGTAGCGGCCGGCGCGCGTCGTCACCGCATCGTAGGCGTCGATCCACATGGCGCCCGCGCCCACCGTGACGGCCGGCTGCGGCGCCGTCCCGCAGTTGTGCGCGACGAACGCGGGTTCCAACCGCACGTCGTTCATGTGCCGGGTCCAGACGAGCAGTGAATCGGGCGCGTCGGACGTGCCCTGGTAACTGTGGCCGCCGCCCTTGACGACGAGGCGCAGGTCGTGGGTGCGCGCGAAGTTCACGGCCGCGACGACGTCGGCCGGCGTGCGCGCCGCGACGGCATACGCGCTGGGCTGCGAGGACCAGGCGTCCAGCCAGCCGCTCGTGTGCGTGAAGTTCGGCTGGTCGCCCATCTCGAAACCGTTTTTCAGCCGCGCCAGCGCGGCCGCGCAGGCCGGCGCATCCGCACCGGCGGCGCAGCCGGCGAACGGCGCGTCGAGCTTGACGAGCCGGCCGCCCACGCTGCGTTTCAGGTCGTCCCACGCGGCGGCGGACGGCCACAGCGGATCGCCCGGCCGCACACGCCGGCGCAGCGGTGCGGCGGTCGTGACGCCTGCGAATGCGAACGGCAGCGTCGCCGCGGCCTTGAGAAGGAATCGTCGTTTCACGGTGTCTCCTGACTGGATCGAATGCCGGTCAGGCTACGCCGGCGTGCACGCGCGGGCGAGCGGAATGTGGCGAACCGGGAGACGGCCGGGGCGAACCGGACGTCAGGCCGCCGCTTTCGGCAACCCGAACACGAGGTCGAACGCCCAGTTGAACGCGAAGCTGTAGAGGACGAAGAACACGACGAGGCCGATGTCGAGCAGGAAGGCGTCGACGAGCGACGTGTCCAGCGCCCACGCGAACATCGGGACGATGGCGAGCACGAGACCGCCCTCGAAGCCGATGGCGTGGACGACGCGGCGCAGCAGGCTGCGGCCGCGCTTGGCCTGGCGCGCTTCCCACGCTTCGAACAAGGTGTTGTAGACGAGGTTCCAGGCGACGGCCGTCGCCGACGCGAGGACGGCGGCGATGCCGGCGGCGCCCGCGTCGTGGTCGGCGAGGCCGGCCAGGCCGGCCGTCGTGCTCGCGATGGCGATGGCTTCGTACAGTGTGACGTAGACGATCTTGCGTTTGATGCCTTGCATGGTTTTGCTCTTTCCAATCTCGATGGTGTAAGGATATGTCGGTCAAGTTGATGTATAAAGTCAGAATCTTTCAACTTTATTGACAGGTCATGGCATTCACCAGCGACAGCGTGCGCATCTTCCTGGCCGTGCTCGACCACGGCTCCTTCTCGGCGGCGGCCCGCGCGCAGGGGCGCGTGCCGTCGGCCGTCAGCATGGCCATCGCCCAGCTCGAAGCGGAGCTGGATCTGGTCCTGTTCGACCGGTCGGGACGCGACCCGCGCCCGACGGACGCCGCGCGGGCGCTGGAGCCGCGCGCGCGCCACGTCGCCAGCGAAATGCGGCGGCTGCAGGCGGATGCGCTCGCGCTGCACGGCGGGCTGGAACGGCGGTTGACATTGGCCGTCGTGCCGGAACTGATCGCGGGCCGCTGGAGCGCGCCGCTGGCCGTGCTGGCGCGCGAATTCCCGTCGCTCGAAGTGGAAGTGCTGTCGGCGCCGCAGGCGGACGCGCTGCGCCTGCTGCACGACGGGAGCGTGCAGCTTGCCCTCGTGTTCGAGCGCGAGCGGCTGGACGACCGCGAGGCGTTCCAGGAAGTGGGCAGCGAACTGCTCGTCGCGGTGGTGGCGCCCGGCCATCCGTTGCTGACGGGCGGCGCGCCGCGGCTGGAAGACCTGATCGACCAGCGCCAGGTCGTCGTCGCGGGCCGCGATGGCGCGGGCCGGGATCCGCGCTTCGTGCACGCGCGCGACGTGTGGCGCGTCGACAGCTACCTCGCCACCCTGAACCTCGTGCAGGCGGGCCTCGGCTGGGCATATCTTCCGCGCGCGCTCGCGCAGCCGCTGGTGGCGGCCGGGAGCCTCGTGGAGATCGGCTTCGACAACATCAGTAACGCGCTGCGTCTGTGGGTCGACGTCGTGTGGTCGCGCGAGCGGCCGCTGGGCCTCGGTGCGCGGCGCTACGTGGACCTGATGCGCGAGGACTGGCGCATGTCATAGCCGGGTCATATTGCGTCCTTATCGTGTTGCGATTTCAATCACGCACGAAGGGACACACAGATGATCGGATCGAACGGCCGGACCCTCGGCGCCGTCGCAGTGGCCAGCCTGCTCGCCGGCTGCAGCGCCACGCATATCGACGAAGCGACGAAGGACGACTACGTGAAATATGCGTGGGTCGTGATGGGCGACGGCGGCAAGCCGGTCGCGCGCGCGGCCACGACGTACGGCACGTGCCCCGTGATCACGGTCGACGGCGCCGACACGCGCATGACCCTGCGCGCCGCCGCGGGCACGCCGGCGCAGCGCACGACCGCCAGCGCCGCCGCCGACTCGAAACCGTCCGCGTTCCCGCTCAACGTGTGCGAAGCGGCCGTGGCGGCGGATGCGAAAGAGGTGCACGTCGGCAGCAGGGCGCTGCCGCTGCCGAAGGCGGCGCCGCAACGCATCGTCATCCTGGCCGACACGGGCTGCCGTTTGAAAAAGGCCGACAACGCCTGGCAGTCGTGCAACGACGCCGACGCGTGGCCGCTCGCGCAGATCGCCGCCACGGCCGCGAAGCTGCGGCCGGACCTCGTCATGCACATCGGCGATTACCATTACCGCGAAAACGCCTGCCCGTCCGACATCGCCGGCTGCAAGGACAGCCCGTGGGGCTATGGCTGGGACACGTGGGAGGCGGACCTGTTCAAGCCGGCCGCGCCGCTGCTGGCCGCGGCGCCGTGGATCGTCGTGCGCGGCAACCACGAGGAATGCGCGCGCGCCGGCCAGGGCTGGTTCCGCCTGCTCGACACGCAGGCCTACAGCGCGAAGCGCACCTGCGACGATCCGGCCAACGACGCCGCCGCCAACTACACCGCGCCGTATGCCGTGCCGCTCGGGAGCGACACGCAGGTGATCGTGTTCGATTCCGCCAAGGCCGGCAAGGCGGCGCTCGCGACGAACGATCCGCAATTTCTCGCGTACCAGGACGAATTCAGGACGGTCGCCCAGCTGGCCGGCAAGGCGAAGACGACGAGCCTGTTCGTCAACCACCACCCGATCCTCGGCTACGCGCCGATCGCGGGCGGCGCGCCGGCGGGCGGCAATGCGGCGCTGCTGTCGGTGATGCGGCAGCTGAACGCGACCGCGTACTATCCGGCCGGCGTATCGCTCGCGATCCACGGCCACGTGCACGACTTCCAGGCGATCAGCTTCGCATCCAATCATCCTGCCACGTTCGTGAGCGGGAACGGCGGCGACAACCTCGACGTCGCGCTGCCCGACCCATTTCCCGCCAACCTGCCGCCGGCGCCGGGCGTGACGGTCGACCGCATCACGCACGGCAATACGTTCGGCTTCATGCTGATGGAACGCGCGGGCAGCGGCTGGACGTACAAGGCCTACACGAAGACGGGCACCTTGATGGCCACGTGCGCGCTGGCCAACAACCGCCTCAATTGCGACAAGGCGGGCTTCCTTGCGGGGTAAGTCATTCATCGTCGCAAGCGTGCTGGCGGCATCCCCCGCATTCGCCGGCACGCCGCAACTGCCCGCGATGCCCGGCGTGGCCGGCCCGTTCTCGCCCGCGCCCGCGCGCGTGGCGCTGGGCCGGCAGGTGTTCTTCGACACGCGCTTGTCCGAACCGGCCGGCACGAGCTGCGCCAGCTGCCACGATCCCGCGCAGGGTTTCGCGGGCAACCACGGCTCGCGTATCGGCGTGGCGCTGGGCAGCAGGCCTGACCTCGTCGGCAGGCGCAACGTGCCGTCCGCACTGTACGCCGCGTACGTGCCGCCGCTGTTCTTCTACCAGGACGACGACGCACTCGCGCCCACGCCGTTCGGCGGCCTGTTCACGGACGGCCGCGTGGACACCGTCGCGGAACTGGTGCGCCATCCGCTGCTCGATCCGCTCGAGATGCACAACCGGAGCGACGCCGACATCGCCCGCAAGCTGCGCGCCGCGCCGTACGCGGACGGTTTCAGACAGGCCTTCGGCCCGGCCGTATTCAGGACGACGGCCAGCACCCTGGCCGCCCTCGGCGCCGCGATGGACGCCTTCCTGCAAAGCCGCGACATGTCGCCGTTCTCGTCGCGCTACGACGCCTGGGTGCAGGGAAAGGCGACACTCACGCCGCAGGAACTGCGCGGGCTGAAACTGTTCAAGGACCCGGACCGCGGCAACTGCGCGAGCTGCCACAAGTTCAACGAGACGTCGACCAACCCGGCCCGCTCGCTGTTCACGGACTTCGGCTACGACGCCCTCGCCGTGCCGCGCAACCGGGCCATTCCCGCCAACCGCGACCCGCGCCATTTCGACGAGGGCCTGTGCGCGACGGGGCGTGCAAAAGGCTGGAAAGAGCCTGGGCAGTGGTGCGGCTACTTCCGCACGCCGAGCCTGCGCAACGTGGCCGCGCGCGAGCGCTACATGCACAACGGCGTCTTCTCCGACCTGCGCGACGCCGTCGCGTTCTACGCCACCCGCTCGATCGAGCCGGAACGCTGGTACAAGGACGGGCGCCAGTTCGACGACGTGGCGCCGCGTCACCTCGGCAACGTCAACGTGGCCACCATGCCGTACAACCGCCGCAAGGGAATGAAGCCGGCGCTCGACGATGCGGACATCGACGCCATCGTCGCGTTCCTGCGCACGCTGACGGATGCGCCGTTCGAAGCGTCCGCCACGGCGCGTGGCGCAGGTGTATATTCGGCAACAAAGGAGGGTGCAAGATGAATCGGATATCCATCATCGGCGCGCTGCTGGCGGGCTGTCTCCTGGCGGCGTGCAACCGTGGCACGGACGGCGTGGGCCCTGCCCAGCAGGCCGGCAAGGCCATCGACGACGCGGGCGCGCGGGCGCAGGCGAAGGTCGACGCGGCCGGCGCGCGCGTGCAGGAAAAGCTCGACCACGTGAACGAGAAGATCGACCGGATCAACGAGAAGGTGGAGGACAAGGTCCAGACCCAGGTCCAGAAAGCCGACCAGGCCGTGCGCGAGGCGCGCGAAGGCGCGAAGGAGGCGACGGAACGGGTCGGGGAGAAGGTGGAACAGGCCGGGGAGAAGATGCAGCAGGCGGCGAAGTGACCTGAACCGTCGTTCCCGCGGAAGCGGGAACCCATACCGAGCAACCGGATTCGGTACGCCGGAAATTGATGCCGGGCTTCGGAGACTCGGCATGGATCCCCGCTTTCGCGAGGACGACGAGGTTCAAGACGCCATTCGTAATTCCGGCACGTGCCCCGTCACGATCGCCAGGTCCACGAGCCCCGCGCGCCACGCCTTTTCTATGTCGTTCTCGACCTCGTCCAGCGCCGCCGGATCGAGGCCGGACACGCCGCGCACGCCGTACGCGCGGTTGCGGCCGTGGCCCTTGGCGAGGTACAGCGCCATGTCGACGATGTTGATCGCGCGTTCCCAAGAAATGGGAGTGCCCGGCACGAGCGGGAACGGCGCGAAGCCGATCGATACGTTCACCGACAGGCGCGTGCCCTGGTAGTCGATCGTGCGTGCCGGGATGCCGGCCAGCAGGCGGCGCGCCACCTCGTCCAGGCTGTTCCTCGGCACGGCCGGCAGGAAGGCGAGGAATTCCTCGCCGCCCCAGCGCACGATCATGTCGGTCTCGCGCAGGATCTCGCGCAGCGCTTCCGCGATCTCGCGCAGCACGGCGTCGCCGGCGCCGTGGCCGTACGTGTCGTTGATGTGCTTGAAGTGGTCGACGTCGAGCAGGAACATCGCGCTGACCATGTCTTCGCCGCTCGTGCCAGCACCCCGGCGCCCGATGTCCTGGTGCGAACGCATGAATTCCTGGAAGTGGCGGCGGTTGTACAGCGCCGTCAGCGGGTCGCGCGCGCTCTGCTGCTTGAGTTCATGGTTCTTGACCTCGAGCTGGGCGTTGGCGTGCCGCACCTTGCGGTACAGGATGCCGACGATGACCGACGCGAGCGCGAACACGAGCGCCAGCAGCCACCAGATGCGCTGCTGCAGGCGGCGGTTGTCGATTTCGGTCGACTTGACCTGGTTTTCCTGGCGCAGCATCTCGATCTGGCGCTGGCGCTTGTCGGCCTCGTATTTTTCCTGCAGCTCCATCATCGCCTTCTGGCGGCGCGTCTCGAACAATTCGTTCGACAGCGCGCGCTCGCGGTGATACGCGGCCAGCGCGCCGGGCAGGTCGCCGGCGCGTTCCAGCGCGTCGCCGTATTCGACGAGGACACCCTGCTGGTCGGGCTTGTTGCCGGAGCGCTGGTACCAGTCCATGCCCTGCTCGATGTGCTTCTTGCCCTCGGCCAGGCGGCCCATGCCGAGATAGGCTTGGCCGACGTTGACGCGGGCCGTGGCGGCGAGGGCGTCGTCGTGCAGCTTCTGCGCCTGCTCCAGCGCCTGCTGGGCGTACGCGAGCGCGCGGCGCCAGTCCTGCTGCTTCAGGTACGAGTCGGCCAGGTTGACGAGCGTATTGGCGATCATCGCGTCGGCGCCGATGCGGCGTTCCAGCGCGAGCGCCGACAGCAGGGCCGTCGTGCCCCGTCCCATGTCGCCGCTGTTGGCGGCAAGGATGTATTCCGTCGTCTTGAAGATCGCCAGGCGGCCCGGCGAATCGATCGCCTCCGCCAGCTGTTCCGCTTCGCCGATCGCCTCGAACCCCTTGTCGAATTCGCGCATCTGGTTGTACAGGTAGGCCAGCGACTTGAGCGCGACGGCGATCTGCAGCTTGTTGCCGCTCTGGCGCGCAAGCGTCACGGCGCCCTGCATCTTGGTCAGCGCGACGGGGAAGTTGCCTTCCTCGGCGAACGATTCGCCCGAGGAGATCTGCACGAGGATGCGCAGGTCGACGTCGGCGCTGGCGGCGGCGAGGCGTTCGGCTTCCCACACCAGCTGGTGCGACTGGCTCATTTCGTTCAGGCCGAACAGGGCATACGCCTTGGAGAGCAGGGCGCGCGCGACGAGGCTGTCGTCGTGCACCTGGCGGCCCAGTTGCAGTGCCTGTTCGCACAGCTGGACGGCTTCCACGTGCTTGCCGAGGCGGTGGCTCAGGTCGCAGGACAGCGTGAGCAGGCGGGCGTATTCGGCGGGTGTGCGGCGCGCCTGGGCGTCCAGGCCTGCCAGCAGTGGCACCGCGCGCTGGGGCGTGACGCGGATGATTTCCCCGAGTTCGGCAAAGCGCGCACGCACAGGCTCTTCCGGCACATCGGCGGCCAGCGTGCTTCCGGAAACGACCAATAGCAGAGCCAGCAGCGCACGGCTGCGGCGGTGCTGCGCTGCACGGTATAGACCTGCCAACATGCCTCCCCGAGGAAGTGTAGTCCCTTAATTTAGGACATCTGCGTACGCGATTATAGGCTCTTGCAATTGAGAAAGATCAATTAATGGAACGATTGTGCGTAAAAAATACAGGTTTCGTATCCAAAAAGCCGCGCCGTCACAAAAATAGTGTTTAACTAATAAAGTTTCTACGGCGTCAACGATATCGGGGAAGCAAAGGGCGCGGTCAAACGCTCAGTTGTTGCAGCAAATACAGCCGCTGGTACAGGCCGCCTTCAATGCGCATCAGGTCGTCGTGGCTGCCCGATTCGCTGATACGGCCGTGGTTCAGCACGACGATGCGGTCGGCGTCGCGGATCGTCGACAGCCGGTGCGCGATGGCGATGATCGTGACCTGGCCGCGCAACTCGTCCAGCGCCTGCTGCACGATCTGCTCCGTCTGGCTGTCGATGCGCGACGTGGCCTCGTCCAGCAGCAGGATGCGCGGCCGGCCGGCGAGGGCGCGCGCGATCGCGATCAGCTGCTTCTGGCCGGACGACAGGCGCGAGCCGCCTTCGCCCAGCGGCGTGTCGTAGCCCTGTTCCAGCCGCGCGATGAACTCGTGCGCATGCGCGGCGCGCGCGGCCGCCTCGATGGCTGCCTGCGACAGGCCGCGGCCCATGTCGATGTTCTCGCGTGCCGACGCCGCCAGCAGGAACGGATCCTGCGGCACGAGGCCGACCTCCGCGCGGAAACGCTCGTTGCCGATCGTCGCCAGCGGTTCGCCGAACAGGGTGATGGTGCCTTGCTCGACATTGTAGTAGCGCAGCAGCAGCGACAGCAGGGTGGATTTACCGCTGCCCGTGTGGCCGACGATGCCGAAGAACGCGCCCTGCGGGATGTCCAGCGACAGGTCGTGCAGCACGGTCTGGCCTGCCGCGTAGCCGAAGGAGAGGTCGCGCACGCGCACGGCGGGGACGTCGGCCGCCACGGGCTTGCGTGCGGACGTGACGCGGCCGGCCTGGTGCTCCGCGGCACCCGCTTCGTCGAGCAGCGCGCCCACGCGCGCCGTCGCGACGACGGCCTGCTGCAGGCCCGAGAACTGCATCGTGATCTGGATGAGCGGTTCCACGACGCGCGCGATGTAGCTGATGAACGCGTACAGCACGCCCACTTCGACGGCATTCATGCTGCGCTGGCCGAAGCTGTAGATGACGACGGCCAGCAGGACCACGTTGAGGAAATCGAGCGCGGGCCGCAGCAGGAAGGCGTTGGCGCGCAGCTCGGCCACGCGGGCCGTGTAGTGCTGGTCGTTGGTGTGGGCGAAGCGCTGGCCGAAGCGGTGCTGCGCATTGTTCGCCTGCAGCACGCTCATGCCGCCGATGGATTCCGCCATCTGGCCGTTGATGTCGCTGCGCAGCGCCCGCGCGCGCGTGACCGCCGGCGCGGACAGCCGCTGGTACAGCCACACGATGCCCAGGACGGCCGGCACGAGCGCCAGCACGATCACCATCAGGCGCCAGTCCAGCCACGCCATCGCGATGGACGTGCCGACGAGGACGATGCTGGAATCGAGGATCACGAACAGCACCTGGATGTACAGGGTTTTCACCGCCTCGGTGTCGTTGGTGACGCGGCTCACGAGCTGGCCCGTGATGGCGCGGTCGAAGAACGCCATCGGCAGGCGCAGCACGTGGCCGTAGACCCATTCGCGCAGGCGCTGCACCGCGCGCATCGCCATGCCGGACAGGCGCACGAGCTGCAAAAAGCGCAGCCACGACGCGGCCATTCCCGTGACGACGACGCCGGCCAGCAGCCACCCCATGCGCGTCCAGTCGAGGTGGTGCGGCAGCAGGTGGTCGTCGATCAGCTTCTTGCCCAACAGGGGGCCGACCACTTCCAGGCCGGCCGCGAGGATCAGCCATAGCGTGGCCCAGCCGAGGTGGGCGCGGTCCGGATGGGCGGCGCGGCGCAGCAGGCTCGCCGCCTGGCGCGCCTGCGCCGCAGTCACACTCTTGATCGCGCTCTTTTTGACGTCTTCAGATGGCATCGAGGCTGGCCTCCAGTTGCTGGTAGCGCCACTGGCTGGCGTACCAGCCGTCCAGGGCGAGCAGTTCGTCGTGCGTGCCGCGCTCCACGATGCGGCCTTCGCGCAGCACGACGATCAGGTCCGCGTTCACGACGGCCGACAGGCGGTGGCTCGCGATGATGGCCGACAGTTCCGGGCGTTCGCGGCGCACGTCGTTCAAATGGTCGAGGATGTTCGTTTCCGTGCCCGTGTCGACGGCGGACAGCGCGTCGTCGAGCAGCAGCAGGGCGCTGTCGGCCAGCAGCGCGCGCGCGATCGCCACGCGCTGGCGCTGCCCGCCCGACAGCGTGATGCCCTTTTCGCCGACGGGCGTGTCGTAGCCGTCCGGGAAGCGGAGGATGTCGTCGTGGATCGCGGCCATCTTCGCCGCCTGCTCGATCTCCGCGCGCGATGCGCCCGGGCGGCCGAGGGCGATGTTTTCCGCGATCGACGCGGAGAACAGGAACGATTCCTGCGGCACCCAGCTGATGTGCGCGCGGAGGGTCGCGAGCGTGTATTCGTCGAGTGCATGGCCGCCCCACGTGACACGGCCGTGCTGCGGCGTGGCCTGGCGCAGCAGCACGCGCAGCAAGGTGGATTTGCCCGCGCCCGTGGCGCCCACGAGGCCCAGCGTCTTGCCCGGTTCCAGGCGCAGCGAGACGTCGTCCAGCGCGGGGCGCACGTCGTCGCTGTAATGGAAGCGGACGTGGTCCAGCACGAGCGGCCCGCGCGCGAGCGTCTCCAGCGTCCCGCGGTCGTCGACGGTCAGCGGCGCATCGAGCAGCGGCTGCAGGCGCGCGAGGGCGGCGCGTCCGCGCTCGATCAGCGACAGCACCCAGCCCGCGGCGAACATCGGCCAGATCAGCTGGCCGAGGTACATGGTAAAACTGGTGAGGCTGCCGATCGTGATCTGGCCCTGCCACACGAGATAGCCGCCGAGGCCCAGCGTGAGGCCGGTGGCGGCGGTGAGCGTGAGGCCGACGGCCGGTTCATACGCCGCTTCCCATTTCTGCGCCGCGAGGCTCGCGTCGGCGGCGCGCGCGGCCAGTTGCGCGAACTGGTCGGCGCTGCGCTGTTCCAGGCCGAGGGCGCGCAGGGTGCGCACGCCGGACAGCGTCTCCTGCACGTGGTCGTTCAGCGCGGAGAAGCGCTTCAGCGAATCCGTGGACGCCGTGTGGATGTGGCTCGAGATGCGCCAGAACGCCAGCGCCATCAGCGGGAACGGCAGCAGGGCGATCGTCGTCAGGCGCCAGTCCACGCCGAGGAACATGATGCCCAGCACCATGACGAGCGTGAGCGTGCCGTCGAAGCCGGCCAGCATCGCTTCGCCGGCCGCCTGCTCGATGGCGTCGATGTCGTTGGTGCCGAGCGCCATCAGGTCGCCCGTGCGCTGGCGCTGGAAGAAGGCGGGGCCTTGCGCGGACAGGCGGTCGTACAACTTCGTGCGCAGTTCCACGCCGAGCCGGTAGGACGCGGAATACAGGCGCAGGCGCCACGCCACGCGCAGTCCATAGATCGCGAGGCCGAGGCCGAGCAGTTGCGCGATCTGGATGAGCAGGTCATGGCCGCCGAGGCGGTGCGCGGCGAGGCCGTCGATCATCGCGCCGACCTTGCGCGGCACGAGCACGGTGCACAGCGCCACGCCGAACAGCATCACCGCCGACGATGCATACGAACGCCAGTGCCGGCGCACGAAGCCGCCGATCAGCTTTGCCAAACCCATTGAAGATCCTGTTCTTGTTGTTGGTGAGTGAAAAAGAAAAAGCGGGCCAAGGCCCGCTAATTTACTAGTTTTACAGCACCTTTGCAGATGCCGTGCCGCCGTTACTTCTTGCGCTGCGAGCGCGAGGTCTTGCCGCCGTGGGTCACGACGCGCAGCGGCGGCGTGCTCTCGGTCGGGGTGACGATCGGCAGTTCCACGTGCGGACCGGCTTCCAGCGGCACGGTCGATGCGACCGGATGCTCGGCGGCGGCCGGTTTCGGTGCGACCTTGTTCAGCGCTTTCGCGAGCGGCTTGGCCCTGGCGGGCGGCACCTCGTCGGCGATGGCCGTTTCGACCGGATCGGCGGCCGGCGCTTCCGGTTGCGCGGACACCGCCTCGGTCACGGTGGTCGTGAGCGGTTCGGGCGCCTGCGGCTCGGTCTGGGGCTCGGCCTGCGGCGGCGCCGCTTCTTCGGCGCGGCTGATGGCCTGGGTACCTGCATCCAGCGCCGCTTCGGCCATGGCGCAGCCGGTATCGACGGCGGCGCTGACGATCTCGCTGTTCACCGTGGCCGCGTCGGCCGTCGCGATGGCGGCCTGTTCCATGAACTGCGACACGGACGTCGGGATATTCGCAGTGGGGGCGGGCACCAGCTGCAGCGGCTGCTGCGTGCTCCAGCCGCGCTCGTGCGTGCCGGCGGCAATGCCCAGCAGCTCGCGGCCGTAGGAAAAGAATTGCTGCCACTGGCCCTGGGCCGTGGTGCCGATGGCCAGGAAATCGCGCGGGTTGGTAATTTCGAGCAATTGCTTGAAGGTTCCCGTAGCTTGTTCGACCGACGCGCGGGAGGTCTTCATGTTGAGCGCAATCAGCTGTTCGGCGCTGTCGAGTGCGCGCTGGCTCAATGCCCGGAACACGTCGAGCTGTGCTTCCCATTGGGACTTGCGGACGGCGGACAACTGTTCGGAGAATGAAGTCATCTGGGTTCCTTGTCTTTCAGGTTGTAACCATTCGGTTTATGACGCACTGCAATAAGTCTAGTGTAAAGGGGTTCATGCGGGATGAAAAGGGAATTCTATGTTGTTTTTACAAGGAAATCTTGCGGTGCAGCATTGAGGTTTGATATATATCATTGACAAGATGACCAGCATGGTAATCTGATGAGGTCCCAACCATCAGGAGCCCCGCGCATGGATCTCGTTCTCCGCAACGCCTCCCTGGCCGATGGCCGCACGGTCGACATCGCCATCGCGGGCGGCACCATCGCTGCCGTCGAGCCCGCCTTGCCGCAACGTGGCGCGCGCGAGATCGACGTCGGCGGCGACCTCGTGACGCCGCCGTTTGTCGACGCCCATTTCCACATGGACGCCACGCTCAGCTATGGCCTGCCGCGCGTGAACGAATCGGGCACTTTGCTGGAAGGCATTGCGCTGTGGGGCGAGCTGAAGCCGCAACTGGCGCAGGAGGCGCTCGTCGAACGGGCGTTGCAGTATTGCGACTGGGCCGTGGCGCGCGGCCTGCTGGCGATCCGCAGCCACGTCGACGTGTGCGACGACCGCCTGCTGGCCGTGGAAGCGCTGCTCGACGTCAAACGCCGCGTGGCACCTTACATCGATTTGCAACTCGTCGCGTTCCCTCAGGACGGCCTGCTGCGCAGCAAGACCGCCTTCGACAATCTCAAGCGCGCCATCCGGATGGGCGTGGACGTCGTCGGCGGCATCCCGCATTTCGAACGGACCATGGCCGACGGCGCCGAGTCCGTGCGCCTGCTGTGCGAATTCGCGGCGGAGCAGGGGCTGATGGTCGACATGCATTGTGACGAAAGCGACGATCCCCTGTCGCGCCATATCGAGACGCTGGCTGCGGAAACCTTGCGCCTGGGCTTGCAGGGCAGGGTCGCCGGCTCGCACCTCACGTCGATGCATTCGATGGACAATTACTATGTGAGCAAGCTGCTGCCGCTGATGGCGGAATCGGGCGTCGCCGCCATCGCGAATCCCCTCATCAACATCACCCTGCAGGGCCGCCACGACACGTACCCGAAACGCCGGGGCATGACACGCGTGCCGGAATTGCTGGCGGCCGGCGTGCCGGTGGCGTTCGGCCACGATTGCGTGATGGACCCGTGGTACGGCCTCGGTTCCGGCGACATGCTGGAAGTCGCGCACATGGGGCTGCACGTCGCGCAGATGACGGGCCAGGCGGCGATGCGACTGTGCTTCCAGGCCGTCACGGAGACGCCCGCGCGCATCCTCGGCCTGCAGGGCTATGGCATCGCGCCGGGCTGCCGCGCGGACCTCGTCTGGCTCGATGCGGGCGACCCCGTCGAGGCCATCCGCCTGCGCGCCGCGCGCCGGCTCGTGCTGCGTGCCGGCGAGGTGATCAGCGAGGCGCCGCCGGCGCGCGCGAGCCTGCGCCTGCCGGGCCGTCCCGCGTCGGTTGATTTCCGATTGGAACGATTGAAGCGGGCGGGGCAGTAACGGGCGGCACCAATTCTTTCCTACCTTTATTCAGCGGAAATTTTCTACGTCCAGTTACGGGATCGGCAGCCGTGCAGCCGAATCCCAAGGTAGAATCTTGCGCTTTCGATACGTCCCAGCAGGTCACGCAGTGAAAGATATCCAGATTCGTCCAGCTACTGAAACTGATTTCAATGCTATGTGGACCATTTTCCAGGCGCACGCGGCCGAAGGCGAAACCTATGCCCAGGACGCGGGCACGAGTCGCGAAGACACCTACGATTACTGGTTCGCACCCGAGGCGTCGACCTATGTCGCGGTGCGCGGCGAGGAGCGGATCCTCGGGATGTACAAGCTGCAGCCGAACCACGTGGGACGCGGGGCGCACGTCGCCAATGCGTCGTACATGGTCAGTCCGAACGCGCAGGGCGTCGGCGTGGGTCATTTGCTCGGCGAGCACAGCATCGGCGAGGCGCGGCGCAAGGGCTACCTGGCGATGCAGTTCAACTTCGTCGTCAGCACGAACAATCCCGCGATCTACCTGTGGAAGCGGCTCGGCTTTTCCATCGTCGGCACCTTGCCGAAAGCGTACCGCCATCGCCGGCTCGGCTATGTCGATGCGTACGTGATGTACAAGCTGCTCGAAGACCCCGCGCGCTGGCCGCTGCCGGAAGAAGACTGATGCCGGTGGATATCCTCGCGACCCCGCGCCTGCGCCTGCGCACCGCCGACCGCGACGACGCCGACTTCTATCTCGCGCTCGTCAACGATCGCGGCTTCCTGGAGCATATCGGCGACCGCGGCATCCGCACGCGCGAGGACGCGATCCAGGCCCTGCTCGACGGCCCGATCGCGATGCAGGACGTGCGCGGCCATTCGCTGTACGTCGTCGAACTGAAGGACAGCGGCACGCCCATCGGCATGTGCGGCCTGATCAAGCGCGAGACGCTGGACGGCGTCGACATCGGCTATGCCTACCTGGCGCGTTACTGCGGCCGCGGCTATGCGTACGAGGCCGGCATGGCCGTGCTGGCGCTCGCGCCCGCGCTGGGCCTCAAGCGCGTGCTGGCCATCACGTCGCCCAACAACCTCGCGTCCAACGGCCTGCTGCGCAAGATGGGCATGCGGTACGAACGGTTCGTCCACCTCGTGCCGGGCGACGCCGGCAGCAATTTATACAGCATGGAATTCTGACGCCGGTCACTGCCGGGTCGAACCCCACGGGAAGAACCAGGTCAGCGGCTTGTCCACGCGCGCGGCCCACGACGCCTCGTTGTGGCGCCCGCCCTCGGCCTTGTAGAACATCAGGTCGTCCGTTTCGCGATAGCCCTTGGCCAGCATGGCGTCGCGCATCTTCGTCGTGTCGTCCAGGCCGTCGTCGCGCGTGCCGGCGTCGAGGTAGAACTTCACGGGCACGCGGTCCGGCACCTTCGCCAGCAGCGCCCCGTTGTTCCACCAGAACGAGCTGGAGACGCCGCCCGCCTTCGAGAAGATGCCCGGATGGCGCTGCGCGATCAGCACCGAGGCGATGCCCCCCAGCGACGAGCCCATGATCGCCGTCGTGTCCTTGCCGGGCAAGGTGCGGTATGTGCGGTCGACGTACGGCTTCACCGTCTCGACGATGAACGCGTCGTAGGCATTCAGCTTGCCCCCGCCGTATTTCGGGTCGCAGCAGGGCGTGTATTCGGGGATGCGTTCCGGCGTGTTGTCGATGCCGACGACGATCACCTCGTCCATCACGCCCGTCGCCACGAGACGGTTGACCGTCTCGTCGATGCCCCATTCGACGCCGTACGACGCCGTCTTCGCATCGAACAGGTTCTGGCCGTCGTGCATGTACAGCACGGGGTAGCGCTTCGCCGCGTTCTCGCCGTAGCTGGGCGGGAGATAGATGCGCAGCGCGCGCTTGTTGTCCAGTTGCGGCGACGCGAAATCCTTCACGATCGTCACCTTGCCGAACGGCGGACCGAAGAACGGGTAGATGTCGACCGTGCCGCCCGCCGCCAGCTTGTACACGCCGCCGATCGACACCTTGTCCGCGCCCAGCGTGGGCTTCATCTGGATGTCGCCCAGCGCGTCCGGCCACGTGAACGTCCATACGTTCAGCGGGCCGCCTTCCGGCTTCGCGGGCACGCCCTGCGACCAGCCGGCGGCGCCCTTGTCGGCGCGGATCTGGATGGTGTCCTTGCCGGCCGCGTAGTGGATGCGCACGGTGGTGGCGTGGGCCTGCGCCAGCAGCATGGTCGCGGCGGCCGCGATTGCGATTCGTTTCATCATTTCGTTCCGTTGGTGCGCAGCAGCCGCACGCCGTAGACGTCGAAGCGGTTCGACGGGCCGTCGACGCCGCCGGCCGCGCTGAAGCTGCGGTTGCTGTCCAGATAACTCATGTTGTAGAAGTCGCTCATCTCGATCCGGTACGCGACGTTCGCCTTCAGGCGCGCCGCCAGCGGGGTCGAATACACGGTCGGCGTGTTCGCCTTCTCGATGCGCGCGTGCGGCAGTTGCACGACGCCTTGCGCGACGATGCGTCCCGACTCATCCTTGAGCGCCAGCCATTTTACGCCACCGCTGATGCCCAGGTTGATCTGGTTGGCGCCGTTGTGATAGCGGACCTGCACGGCGTAGTCGCCCGCTTGCGGGACGTGCACGTCGCGCACGTCGAGGCGGTCGGCCGGCTGACCCCAGTTGGCGAGATGTGCTTCGGCGAAGCGCGCATTGCCCGGTGCGATGGCCACGCGGGAGTCTACGCGCGGGTCGGTGGCGGCGATCGCCACGCTGGCGCCTGCGCAGCGCGGCACGCTGTGGTGGCTGCGGTTGCCGGACGATGTGTATTGCGCTTCGGCGGCGTAGCATGCTGCGGCGCTGTTCTCGCGGTCAGTCCATGTGCCGGCGTTGAGATTCGATGCGACCAGCTTGCCGTCGCGGTAGACGTTGTAGGTGATGCCCGTCTGCCGGTCGGCCGGCACGATCGTCACCGTCGTGGCCGCGCCTGCGCGCGCGACGCCATCGATACGCGGCTCGCGCGGACCGAACACGGTCGGCGTTTCCTCGTACGGATCGGCGCTCACGCGGCGGATGGCCGTGACGCCGTCGACCAGTTTGCCCAGCTGGACCTCGATGTCGCTGTGTGCATCCAGCGCGCTCCACGGGATGCTGCTGCCGGCCGGCTTGCCGTCGACGAGGATGCGCTCGACGGCGTAATAACCACTCGAACCGGCGGCCGGCACGGGCGGCAGCCGCAGCTTGACGTTGACGGCGCGGCCCTGCAAACGCAGGTTGTACAGCGCGATGCTGTCGCCGGCCGCGAACACGCCGCCGCGCAGCTTCGCCGTCACGAACGGCTTCACCTCGATGCCTTCACGTGTCGTGGAGACGCCGAACACGTCGCGGATCACCATGCCGAGATAGGCGCCGACGGACCACAGCTGGCGCTTCGAATTGATGACGGGGCCGATCAGGTTCGGATGCGCCTCGTCCAGCAGCAGCGGCTGGCCGGACAGCCACTCCAGGTTTTCCATGTTCGACATATTGAGTGCCGCGCCCCGCATCAGCGTGTCGTATGCGGCATCGGCTACCGCGACGTTGCCGCCCGCGATCGCGGCGCGCAGGCCGTACGCGGTGACGAACGGCCACATCGCGCGGTTGTGGTAGACCGGCAGGTCCTGCTGCTGCGGCCAGATGACGGGTGCGCCCATCGGGCCGTGCGGATAACTGGCCAGGATTTTCCGTGCGCGGGCGCCGTCCGCGACGCCGGTGACGATCGCGAGCGACTGTCCCAGCCAGTCGAACTTGTGCAGCGGCGCGCCGTCGAAGTGCGCGGCCGTGAGGCTGCTGTACATGCCGGCGTCGTCCAGCCACAGGTGCGTGTTGATCGCGCGCTTCAGGTCGCGCGCCCACCCCTCGTAGCGCGTGGCACGCGTTTTATCCCCCTGTTCACGGGCCAGTTGCGCGGCGAGCGTCAGCGCCTTGTGGTGGCCGACGTTGGTCGACAGCGCTTTGCTGCTGGCCATCGATGCCAGGTCGTCGGTGATCCATTTCGCGTACGTCTGGTCGCGCCAGTCGAGGAACGATTCCTCGCCCGTGTACAGGCCCGTCGTCTTGTCGAACGCGGCGATGCGGTCGTTCTCGATCGTGTTCGCCAGCGCCTGCAGCGCCTTCGTCGCGAACGCCGCGCGCTCGCCGGCCGGCAGCGTCTTGAGGACTTCTTCGGCCGCGAAGGCCCACGTGATGCGGTCCGTGCTGACGGGCCAGCTGCCGCCGCTGCCCGTGTCCTGCACGATCTGCAGGCCGTCGGGCGAGCCCGCGACCTGCGGCGCCTTCGGCACACCGGCGCGCCAGCCGGACAGTTTGAATAGAAGCGAATTGCGCACGCGCTGCGGGTCGAGCATGGCGAGACCGAGATCGGCCGCATACGACAGGTCGCGCGTCCACACGTAATGCCACTTTTCGCCCGTCTCGAAGCAGTCGCACGGGATCGCGGCGCCGCCGTTGTAGTTCCCGTCGCGGATCTCCTTCACGGAATCCAGCTTCATCTCGTGGCCGGCCAGCGCGAACAGCGCGTCGAACGCGAGGTTGCCGCTGCGGACGACGGGCAGCGCCGCGTCCTCCTCGTACGTCGTCGCTTGCGGGCCCGGGTCGCGCAACTGCATCGTCGTCGAATGCGCATAGCTGCGCAGCGGCGCCTGCGGATCGCGCACGGAAAAGCGCGCCGATTCTTCCTTGCCGTCCCACGTGGGGAAGGTCAGCGTGGCCGTCGCGCCGGCGCCCACGTGCGGGTCCGTTCGCGTCGCGGGCGCGGGCGTCTCGACCTGCGTCACCGTCAGCACGGGGCGCTTCGGATCCGACACGTCGACGCGGAAGCGGAACGTAGTCGTCTTCTTCGTGAACAGATAGTCTTCCGGGCCCGCTTCGGTCGCGAGCGGATAGGCGTCGCCCAGCTTGACGGCGACGCTGGCAGCCGGATTCGCGACCCATTCCGCGGCCCAGTCCTTGCTGCCGATCTTGAAGGCGTGGTTGCCGGGGCTGACGAGGATGTCGGCCTGATAAATCCCTTTGCCCTGATGGACCAGGACGTTGTCCGTGCCCCAGCCGTTGAAGGCGCCGCGCACGTAGATGTCGTAGCGCAGCGGCGGGGCTTCGGCCGCGATGGCGGCGACGGATTGGGCGAAGAGGGCGGCGGCGAGAACGGTGTGCTTGATCATGGCAGGATTCAGAGTTCGAGGATGACAACGGACTTCGCGGGCAGGCGGATTTCCTTGCCCAGGTCGAAACGCTTGCCGGTCAAGACGTCGGTCCCGGCCGCGACCCCGGACAGCATCTCATGGAAGCGCCCGGCGGGCAGCACGGCTTCCTTCCCGTTCGCATTGAACGCGACCATGATCTTTTTCTTGTCGCTCAGTTTCCCGTCATAGCGGAAGTAGACCCACGTATTGTTCTCCGGCCCGTACTGCATCAGCTTCCCGTCGTGCACGACGGCCGCGCCCTTGCGCCAGTTGACGAGCTTCTTCACGAACGCCTGCGCCTCGCGCTGGCGCGGCGTGAGGCCCGCGCCGGTGAAGGCGTCGACCTTGTCGCCGGCCCAGCCGCCGGGAAAGTCGCGGCGGTAGCTGCTGTCGTCGCGGCGGCCGACGGTGCTCGTCATCAGGATCTCGTCGCCCACGTAGAAATGCGGGATGCGGGGCATCGTCATGATGAACGCGAGGTCCATCTTCCAGCGCTCGATGTCTTCGCCGACGACGCTGTACAAACGCGCCATGTCGTGGTTCCCCTCGAACAGCACGAGGTTCGACGCGTCCGGATAGAGATAGTCCAGCGACAGCATCTCGTACACGTCGTTGAAGACGTTCTCGCTCTTTCCGTCGGCGAGGGCCGTGCGCATCGCCTCCGTCAGCGGGAAGTCCATCATGCTGGGCATCGACGTGGGAGCGCGCTGCCAGTGCGCGACGACGGGCGGCAGCTTGCTCCATTCCTCGCCCACCATGTTCAGGCGCGGATACTCGGCCAGCACGCGCTGCGTGTATTGCGCGAGGAAGGCGCCGTCCGAATAGCCGAACGTGTCGATGCGCAGGCCGGACAGGCCGGCGTACTCGATCCACCAGATGCTGTTCTGGATGAGGTAGTTGGCGACGAACGGGTTGGTCTGGTTCATGTCGGGCATGCCGGGGCTGAACCAGCCCGTCGTGAAGTTGCTCGCGTCTTCCTTCGCCGCGTACGGGTCCTGCACGGCCGTCCGGTGGTGCATCGTCGCGACGAAACGACCGTCGTTGTGGTTGATCCAGTCCGGCGTCGGCAAGTCCTTCATCCACCAGTGATTGAGGCCGATGTGCGACAGCACGACGTCCTGGATCACGCCGATGCCATGCTTCTTCGCTTCGTTCGACAGCCGCACGTAATCCTCGTTGCTGCCGTAGCGCGGGTCGATCCGGTAGTGGTCCGTGGCCGCGTAGCCGTGGTAGGACGCGGCCGGCATGTCGTTCTCGACGAGGGGCGTGGGCCACAGCTGCGTGAAGCCCATGCCCGCGATGTAGTCGAGGTGGTCGATGATGCCCTGGATGTCGCCGCCGTGGCGGCCGTGGCCGAGCTTGCGGTCGAGTTTATCCGCGAGCGCGGGCACGCTGTCGTTGCGCGTGTCGCCGTTGGCGAAGCGGTCCGGCATCAGCTGGTAGATCGCGTCGCCCTTGCCGAAGCCCTTGCGCTCCGCCGATCCGGATGCCCGCGCCAGCAGGGGGTAGATGTGGCGCGTCGGATGCGCGCCGCGGAAATCGATGGCGACGTCGCCCGGCTGCGCGTCCGGGGCGATGTCCAGGTCGATGAACAGGTAGTTGCGGTTGGCCACCCGCGTCACGGCCGCGATGCGCACGCCGGGGTAGGCGATGGCCGGTTCCAGGTCCGCGATGGCGGCGCCGTGCACCATCAATTGCAGGCGGCGGTCGTGCATGCCCGTCCACCAGAACGGCGGGTCCATGTGGTCGATGGGGGCCGGCGCGGATGCCGCGTGGACTCCGGCGCTCGTGAGGAAGAGGCTGCCGAGCAGCAGGGCGGCGAGGCGGGACGAAATGCGCATGGTGGTCTCCGGAGCGTAGTCGAACTACAGCGATTTACCCGAATTGTTGTCTAAGGGTAATGCGCTTATTACATTATTGCTCGGAGAATACTACAGACACTTGAGCGCAGCAACGCAACCTACCCGCCGAATCTCTAGTTTTGCTACACGTTTTTGCGCGCGACGGGCAAGTCTGAATGTGGGCAAATCCCAACATTCCGTAAAACTACTACGCAAGTTTGCGCCAAAATGGTGCAAAACACTCCTGAGTTGGTGTGCGGAAATCGTTTTGTAGCGTGACTACAATGTCTGCATGCTTATTTTGTAGCTCGAATACAACGAGAAAAGTCGTTTTTTAGTCAATTTGGCGTAAAACTCCTACATTCCCGTAATCGAAGGCAAGTCACGTTGACAGTGAATCTAGTTTTAATACAGAATCCTTGACAGAACGTACGTACTTATAAACGTTTGCTTTCTGGCTCCCGGAGCGGGCTCAAGCTGCCGTCGTCGGGAAAAACAATGAGATCTGATGATTTGAGGGGACAAATGAAGATTTTTAATGGCAAGCACGCGCGTAACATCAATGGCGCACTTGTGTTCAAGCTGAGCCCGGTTGCCGCCGGTTGCGCCGTGTTCCTGTCGGCGCTCGGCACCAACGTCTACGCCCAGGACGCCGCCGTCTCGCAAGCCGCCCAGGCGACGGACGCCAACGGCAACCCGGTCAGCACGGTGACCGTGACCGGTATCCGGCGCGGCATCGAGGCGGCCATCTCCATCAAGAAGAATTCCAACTCCATCGTCGAAGCGATCTCGGCGGAAGACATCGGCAAGCTGCCCGATGCCACCGTGGCCGAATCGATCTCGCGCCTGCCGGGCGTGACCGCGCAGCGCGACAAGTCGTCGGGCCGTGCTTCCGCGATCTCCGTCCGCGGCCTGTCGCCGGACTTCAACGGCACGCTGCTGAACGGCCGCGAGCAGGCGTCGGCGGGCGACAGCCGCGGCGTCAAGTTCGACCTGTACCCGGCCGAAATGCTGGGCACCATCACGATCTACAAATCGCCGGACGCCAGCCTGATGGGCCAGGGCATCGCCTCGACCATCGACCAGCGCACCGTGATGCCGCTGGACTTCGGCAAGCGCACCGTTGCCGTCGGCTACAAGGCCATGCGCTTCGGTGAGCACAACAACGGCCTGGGCACCGGTACCGGCTACCGCTCCACCCTGACCTACATCGACCAGTTCGCCAACCGCACGATCGGCGTGGCCCTGGGCGCCGTGAAGTTCAACGACACGGGCGCCGAGCAGTTCCAGGCCGACGGCTGGGGCGGCGGCGCGGGTTCGGCCACCTACAACGGCCAGGCCGTCAAGGTCCCGAACGGCTTCAAGACCGACGTCCAGCGCGACCCGCAGACCAACAAGGGCGTGATGGGCATCCTGCAGTTCCGCCCGAACAAGGACTTCGTCACCACCGTCGACCTGTTCCACTCGAAGAACACCGACAACACCAAGAAGACCGGCCTGGAAGGCTCCGTCTGCGGCAGCACCGGTTCGTACGACCCGAACGGCGTGCTGACCAACGCCACCATCGTCGACGGCGTGGCCACCTCGGGCACCTGCACGAACTTCAAGGGCGACGTCCGCAACCACATCGAAGCCGTCACCGACACGCTGAATTCGTGGGGCATCAACAGCCGCCTGCGCCGCGAAGGCTGGACCGTCACTGGCGACATCGCCGGTTCCAAGGTCACGCACGACTCGAACCGTTATGAAACGACGGCCGGCCAGCCGGGCGACGCGACGAACCTGTCCACCATCTCCTGGACCGGCTACAACGGCAAGGACAACCTGGCGCCGACCTACACGACGTCGCTGAACTACGCCGACCGCAGCCAGGTCGTCCTGACCGACCACGCCGGCTGGGGCGGCGGCCTGACCGGCAACCCGCAGGCCGGCTACGTCGCCGTGGGCACGACCACCGACGAGATCAAGTCGTACCGCCTGTCCGCGAAGCATGACATGGAGCTGGGTCCGCTGACGGCCGTCGAATTCGGCGTCAACCGCACCAACCGCAGCAAGGGCCGCGACCAGAACGAAGGCAACCTGGTCGTCGGTACCGGTCCGTACGGCTCGGCACCGGTGCCGGGTACGGACGTCATGGTGACGCCGCAGTCCGGCATCCCGGTCGTCGCGTGGAACCCGCTCGGTTCGCTCGGCACGGTCTACCAGCTGCTGCCGAAGGTCGACCAGCCGATCCAGACGGACAAGAACTGGGACGTGTCGGAGAAGGTCTCGACCGGGTACCTGATGGGTAACCTGGAAGGCGAGCTGTTCGGCCTGTCCTACCGCGGCAACATCGGCGCGCAGTACATCCACACGAACCAGAGCTCGACCGGTACCGTCGTCGACACGAGCAAGTGCGCCGGCGTCGCCGGCCAGGCTTGCCCGGCCTACGTCGTGCGGGGTCACCACTCGTACAACGACTTCCTGCCGAGCATGAACCTGGGCTTCGAGTTGCCGTACGACCAGATGTTCCGTGTCGGCCTGGGCAAGACGCTGTCGCGCACCAAGATGAGCGACCTGCGTCCGGGCGGCGGCGTGAGCCTGAACACGTCGTTCCACGACGGCCCGATCCTGTCGGGCAGCGCCGGTAACCCGAACCTGGAACCGTTCCGTGCGAAGGCGCTGGACTTGTCGTGGGAAAAGTACTTCACCGTCAACGGTGCCAAGGGCTATGTCGCCGTCGCCGGTTTCTACAAGAAGCTCGACACCTACGTGCTGACCGTGCCGAAGACCGTCGACTTCGCGACGAGCGGCCTGCTGAGCGCCAAGACCCCGCTGCCGGCGTCGGGTCCGAACGCCGGTTCGACCGTCGGTATCCTGAACACCCCGGTCAACGGCACGGGCGGCAACATCAAGGGTATCGAGCTGACCGCGTCGCTGCCGTTCGCCATGTTGTCGAAGTACCTGAGCGGCTTCGGCGTCGAGGTCAACCACTCGAGCACCCTGAGCTCGGTGAACCTGCTGACGACGGGCCTGACCGTGATCGACACGGGCGGCGTCGCGACGATCCCGCTGCCGGGCCTGTCGCGCCAGGTGACCAACCTGCGCCTGTACTACGAAGCGCATGGCTTCCGCGCGTCGATCGCCGCCAAGCACCGCAGCGACTTCCTGGGCGAGATCAGCGACTTCCAGGACAACAACCAGCTGACCTTCATCCGTGGCAACACGACGGTCGACGGCCAGCTGACGTACGAGTTCGGCGAGAACACGATGCTGAAAGGCCTGTCGCTGACGGCCGCGGTGAACAACTGGACGAACTCGCCGTTCATCCGTTACGCCGCGAACCCGAGCGAGATCGCCGAGAAGATCACGTTCGGCCGTACGTACAGCCTGGGCGCGAGCTACAAGTTCTAATCCGTTATCCTGTCGACGTCGACAGTTAATTGGAACACCCCTGCCGGCCCTGGTCAGCAGGGGTGTTTTTTCATGATCGCGAGACCGAGCATGCAATTACCTCATCTGAACACCATCGTCATCGTCGGCGGCGGCACCGCCGGCTGGATGACCGCCACCGCCCTGGCCACCGCGCTGCGCGGCCGCTACCGCATCCGCCTCGTCGAGTCCGACGAGATCGGCATCGTGGGCGTCGGCGAGGCCACCATCCCGATGATCCAGCGTTTCAATACCGTCGCCGGCATCGACGAAGCCGAGTTCCTGAAAGCCACCAACGGCACCTTCAAGCTCGGCGTCGAGTTCGTCAACTGGGGTCGCCTGGGCGACCGCTACACGCACGGCTTCGGGCGCCTGGGCCAGGACCTGTGGATGGTCGGCTTCGAGCAGTACTGGCACAAGATGCGCGCGCTGGGCCAGGCGCGCGACCTGGCCGATTACTCGATCACGCGCGCCGCCGCGCGCGCGAACAAGTTCATGCTGCCGCGCACGGACCTGGGCAATTCGCCGCTGGGCGAGATCACCTACGCCTACCACTTCGACGCCGGCCTGTATGCGCGCCACCTGCGCAAGCTGTCGGAAGCGCGCGGCGTGGAGCGCACCGAGGGAAAAATCGTGCGCGTGACACAGCGCGAGCACGACGGCCACGTGGACGCCGTCGTGATGGAAAACGGCGAGCGCATCGAGGGCGACCTGTTCATCGACTGCTCGGGCTTCCGCGGCCTCCTGATCGAGCAGACCCTGGAGGCGGGCTACGAGGACTGGAGCCATTGGCTGCCGTGCGACCGCGCCCTGGCTGTGCCGTGCGAATCCGTGCCCGCGCTCACGCCGTACACGCGCGCGACCGCCCACAAGTCGGGCTGGCAGTGGCGCATCCCGCTGCAGAACCGCATCGGCAACGGCCACGTCTACTGCAGCCGCTACATCAGCGACGACGAGGCGGCGCACGTGCTGCTGTCCAACCTGGACGGCAAGCCGCTCGCGGACCCGCGCCCGATCCGCTTCACGACGGGCATGCGCAAGAAAGCGTGGGACAAGAACGTGGTGGCGATCGGCCTGTCGAGCGGTTTCCTGGAGCCGATCGAATCGACGAGCATCCACATGATCCAGGACTCGATCCAGCGCCTGCTGGACTACTTCCCGGACCAGGGCTTCAGCGCGACGGACGTCGAGGCGTTCAACCGCCTGTCGCGCTTCCACTACGAGCGCATCCGCGACTTCATCATCCTGCACTACCACGCGAACCAGCGCGACGACGCCGCGTTCTGGCAGGAGTGCGCGCGCATGGAGATTCCGGCCACCCTGCGCGACAAGATCGACCTGTTCCGCACGCACGGCCGCCTGCGCCGCGTCGACAGCGAACTGTTCACGGAAGTCGGCTGGCTGCAGGTGCTCGTCGGGCAGAACATCCATCCGCAAGCGTATCACCCGCTGGTCGACGTGCAGTCGGAAGAGGGCATCCGGGACTACATGGAAGGCGTGGCGGAC
>Ga0308166_1001147_pt1 | contig 29363 bp, 24 predicted proteins | sample PhyCR2_2_FD_202137 | JGI IMG/M metagenome (GOLD analysis project Ga0308166, IMG submission 202137) | Phyllosphere microbial communities from UC Gill Tract Community Farm, Albany, California, United States - DLSLCC.R2 | ecosystem: Host-associated > Plants > Phyllosphere > Unclassified | place... | reverse complement strand
GTTTATCGGTGTCAGCCGGCTGGAGCAGGATCGCCTCGTGCTCGCGTTCACGCAGCGCGCGCACGTGCGCGAATTCGCCCTGCGCGAGGGGATCAACAACGCCATCGACGGCTTGCGTGCCGTGAACCAGCTGTTCGTCAGCCAGCCTGCCGTCAGCCGCGAAGAGTTTCGCCGTTTTACCCAACCGTTGCTGGAACGCTACCCCTACGTGATGGCCTACGACTTCAAGCGATTCGTCAGGGCCGACGAGCGTGCTGCCGTGGAGGCGTCGCTGCGCTCGCACACGCCTGGCGCCCAGGTGACGGAGTTCCGCGATGGCAAAGTCGTGCCTGCCGGCGCGCGGCCCCGTTACCGCGTCATCGAGTTTCTCGAGCCGCACCGGGGCAACGAAGCGGCGTTCGGCCTGGACTCACTGTACTCGTCGGCGGACGAAACGTCGCGCCAGCGCGCCTACGACACGGGCCTGCCGATGTCCAGCCCGCTGGTGAAGCTTGCGCAAACGGAAGCGAAGATGGGCATGCTGATCGCCATGCCCGTGTACCGCTTCGACGCGCCATTGCCGGACACCGCGGCGCGGCGCACGGCACTGGTGGGCGAAACGGGCGTGACGCTGCTGCCGGCCGAGATGGTCAGCAAGATCCTGATGGCGTCCGGCCTGCACCAGGTGCACCAGCGGGCGCTGCGTATCCAGGGTGTCGGGCTGCAGGTCTATGCGGGGCCGCAGCCTTCGCAGGAAACGCTGGTGTATTACGCGCCGCCGCCGGAGCGCCACCTGGCCGCGCTGGCGGCGCCGCTGTCATGGCTGTACCAGCACCCGCCGGCACCGCTGGACGTGCCGCTGGAAGTGGCGGGCCGCACCTGGCACGTGGTGGCCAGCATGAGCGAGGACATCCTCGTGGCCGATCACCTCGCATCGCTGTCGACGCTGGTGCTGGGCGTCCTGACGACATTGCTGGGTACGGGCTACGTGCACTCGATCGCCACGCGCCACCGTGACGTTGCCCGGCGGGTCGAGGAGCGCACGGCGCAGCTGAACGAAGCGAACCGCAACCTGCTGCTGCGCGAGCGCGCCATCGAATCGAGCCGCAACGCCATCCTGATCGTGGCGGCGCAGGACGACTATCCCATCGTCTACGTCAACCCGGCGTTCGAGCGCAGCACGGGGTTCACGGCGGCGGAGGTCATGGGCCGCAATCCGCGCCTGCTGTATCGCGACGACGTCGAACAGCCGGGCGCCGAAATGATCCGCAGCGCGCTGCGCGAACAGCGCGACGGCCATGCCACGCTGCGCTATTACCGCAAGGACGGCACGCTCTTCTGGAGCGAGACCTACGTGTCGCCCGTGCGCGACGAACACGGCGTCGTCACGCACTTTGTCGCTATCCAGCACGACATCACGGCCATGAAGGCCTACGAGACGGAACTGCACCACCAGGCCACGCACGATGCGCTGACGGGCCAGCCGAACCGGGTGCTGCTGCACGACCGCCTGCAGCAGAACATCGCGCAGGCGGCCGTGCGCGGCCACAGCCTGTGGGTGGTGTCGATCGACCTGGACCGGTTCAAGTTCACCAACAGCCGCGTGGGCCACAAGGCCGGCGACCGCCTGTTGCAGGCCATTGCCGAGCGCCTGCAGGCTGCCGTGCGGCCCATCGACACGCTGGCGCGTCTTGGCGGGGACGAGTTTGCGCTGATGCTGCTGCCCGAAGAGGGCGGACGCAAGCCGGCGCTGGAGCAGTTGCAGCGCGTGCTGGCAAGCCTGAACCAGCCCATGGTGCTGGACGGGAAGGAGCAGTTCATCGCCGGCAGCGCGGGCGTGGCGATCTATCCGGATCACGGGACGGACCCGACGATGCTGCTGGAACGCGCCGATATCGCCATGTTCCGCGCCAAGGAGCTGGGCGGCGACAACTACAAGTTCTACACGCACGCGATGCGCGAGCAGCTGGGCGAGCGGGTGCAGATGGAAAGCGCGCTGCGCCAGGCGCTGGAGCGGCGCGAGTTCGTGCTGTATTACCAGCCGCAGGTCGATATCGGCAGCGGCCGCATCGTCGGCATGGAGGCGCTGATCCGCTGGCAGCATCCGGAAATGGGCATGGTGGCGCCGGGACGCTTCATTCCATTGGCCGAGGAAACGGGCATGATCCTCCCGCTGGGCGCCTGGGTGCTGCGCAGCGCCTGCCAGCAGCTGCGCACGTGGAACTGCGAAGGGCACCATCATCTGCGCGTGGCCGTCAATGTCTCGGCGCGCCAGATGGCCGAGCCTGATTTTGCCGGCAGCGTGGCGGACGTGCTGGTGGAGGCGGGGATCGACCCCGCCTGCCTGGAGCTGGAGCTGACGGAGAGCCTCGTCATGAACGATGTCGAACACGCGATCGTCGTCATGCGCCAGCTGAAAAAGCTGGGCGTGAAGCTGGCGATCGACGATTTCGGCACGGGCTACTCCAGCCTGGCCCACCTGAAACGCTTCACGGTGGATGTGCTGAAGATCGACCAGGCGTTCGTGCGCGACCTGACGGTGGACCCGGACGACGCGGCCATCGTCACGACCATCATCGCGCTGGCGGCCAACCTGAACCTGCAGGTGATTTCGGAAGGGGTGGAGACGCTCGAGCAGCTCTCGTTCTTGCGCGCGCACGGCTGCTCGCAGATGCAGGGATACTATTTCAGCCGCCCCGTGCCGGCCATCGCGTTCGGCGCCGTGCTGGACGAGAACGACGCCCAGCTGGCCGCCGGCAGTGCCGCGCCGCTGGGCGTGGCGCTGCACTCGTGACGCCCGTTATTTGCCCTCGAGCGCCTGCAACAACGCCTTGTGGAACGCCTCCGGGTCCTCCATCTGCGGCGCATGTCCCATGCCGGGGAATTCGACGAGACGCGCGCCAGGGATGCGTTTGACCGTTTCCTTGCCCAGCACCTTGTAATTGCCGATCTTCGCCTTGACGTCCGGCGGCGCGATGTCGCCGCCGATGGCGGTGGTGTCGCCATCGCCGATCATCAGGGTGACGGGCACCTTCAGGTTGGGGAATTCATGCACGACTGGCTGCGTGTAGATCATGTCGTAGATCAGCGCCGAGTTCCACGCCACGATCTGATGCCCGGGCCCCGCGTTCAGGCCGGCCAGCATGTCCACCCATTTCTCGTATTCCGGCTTCCAGCGGTTCATGTAGTACGTGCTCTTCTCGTAGCTGCGCACACTGTCGGCCGTCAGTTTCAGCTCGCGCTCGAACCACTGGTCCACGCTGCGGTAAGGCACCCCCAGCGCCTGCCAGTCTTCCAGCCCGATCGGGTTGACCATCAGCAGATGCGAGACGTTCTGCGGATACATCAGCGCGAAGCGCGTGGCCAGCATGCCGCCCGTCGAATGGCCCAGCAGGGCCACCTTCGCATTCGTCTCTTTGGTGATGCCGATCTTCTGCAGCAGCGCCATCGTGTTCTGCGCCAGCTGGTGGAAGCTGTACTGGTAATGCGGCGGCTTGGTCGAGGCGCAGAAGCCGATCTGGTCGGGCACGATGACGCGATAGCCGGCGCCGGCCAGCGCACGGATCGACGTTTCCCACGTCGCCCCACAGAAGTTCTTGCCGTGCAGGAGAACGATCGCCTGGCCGTTGCCGGTGCCCTGCGGCTTCACGTCCATATAGGCCATCTTCAGCGTCTGGCCCTGCGAATTGAAGCGGAACTGCTGCACGGGGTAAGGGTAGCGGAAGCCCTGCAGTTCAGGCCCGTAGGCCGCCGCGGCGGCCGTCGTGCCGATGACGGCCGCCAGCGTGGCGGCGAGAAGTTGTCGAACCATGGTTTACTCCGGGTTGAGGAAGCGCCAAATATAGACGAAACGGCACTGTCCTGCAGGACGCCAGACGTTGGCAGGACATCAAGTTTGCGAACAGTTCCGCAGCGAGAGCCCGGAACAGAGTAAACTACGCCCTTTCTGTCGCATGGGGCGATTCGAACAATAGGGAACCTGCACCACCATGAGCCGGCGTCGTTCCCGATAATTTTAGCGAGAACCGCAATGACTGCAACAACCCAGGAACCCATTCTGTTTACCGATCTGAACCTCAGCGCAGCGCTGATCAAGGTCCTGAAGGAAGTCGGCTACGAACAGCCGTCGCCGATCCAGGCCGCCACCATTCCCCACCTGCTGGAAAACCGCGACGTGCTGGGCCAGGCCCAGACGGGCACCGGCAAGACCGCCGCATTCGCGCTGCCGATCCTGTCGCGCCTCGATGCGCGCCAGACGTCGCCGCAGGCTCTCGTGCTGGCGCCCACGCGCGAGCTGGCGATCCAGGTCGCCGAAGCCTTCCAGCGCTATGCCACCCATATCCCCGGCTTCCACGTGCTGCCGATCTACGGCGGCCAGAGCTACGGCCCGCAACTGTCGGCGCTGCGCCGCGGCGTGCACGTCGTCGTCGGCACGCCGGGCCGCGTCATCGACCACCTGGACAAGGGCTCGCTCGACCTGTCGAAGCTGAAAACGCTCGTGCTGGACGAAGCGGACGAGATGCTGCGCATGGGCTTTATTGACGACGTCGAGCGCATCCTGAAGGAGACGCCGGAATCGCGCCAGACGGCGTTGTTCTCGGCCACGATGCCGTCGGCCATCCGTCGTATCGCGAACACGTACCTGAACGATCCGAAGGAAGTCACGGTCGCGGCCAAGACCGGCACGGCGGAAAACATCCGCCAGCGCTACTGGCTCGTCTCCGGCATGCACAAGCTGGACGCGCTGACCCGCATCCTGGAAGCGGAGCCGTTCGACGGCATGATCATCTTCAGCCGCACCAAGATCGGCACGGAAGAGCTGACGGAGCGCCTGCAGGCCAGAGGCTTCTCGGCCGCCGCCATCAACGGCGACATGCAGCAGGCCGCCCGTGAGCGCACCATCGGCCAGCTCAAGGAAGGCAAGATCGACATCCTCGTCGCCACCGACGTGGCCGCGCGCGGCCTGGACGTGGAGCGCATCAGCCACGTCGTCAACTACGACGTGCCGTACGACGCCGAAAGCTACACGCACCGCATCGGCCGCACGGGCCGCGCCGGTCGCAGCGGCGAAGCGATCCTGTTCATCACGCCGCGCGAGCGCACGCTGCTCAAATCCATCGAGCGCGCCACGCGCCAGCCGATCACGCAGATGGAGCTGCCGTCGCTGCAGGCCGTCAACGACGTGCGCATCGCCCGCTTCAAGGACCAGATCACGGCCACGCTGGCGCTGGGCGGCCTGAAGGAATTCCAGCAGCTGGTGGAAGAATACGAGCAGGAACACGACGTGCCGGCCACCGAGATCGCCGCCGCGCTGGCCATGATGGCGCGCGGGAATACGCCTCTGCTGCTGGACAAGAAGGCGGAGAAGGGCTGGCACGAAGATGGCGTCCGCCCTGAGCGTGCTGAGCGTCCGGACCGTGGCGACCGCCCGGAACGCGCCGAACGTCCACGTGCCGAGCGCCCGGACCGTCCGGCCCTGCCGAAGAAGGAGCGCGTGGCGCGCGAGCCGGATGCGGGCATGGCCACGTACCGCATCGAAGTCGGTTATGAAGATGGCGTCAAGCCGGGCAATATCGTCGGCGCCATCGCCAACGAAGGCGGCATCGATTCGAAATTCATCGGCCGCATCGAGATCTTCGAGGACTACACGGTGCTGGACATGCCGGCCGACCTGCCCGCCGAGAAGCTGCAAGTGCTGACGGGCGTGCGCGTCGCGGGCCGCATGCTGCGCATTCGCCGCGATGGCGAGGCGGCACCGGAAGCGGCAGGCGCCGCGCCGGCACCGGCGAAGAAGCCGGTCGAGCGCAAGAAGGCCCTCGACGCCGTGGTGGAATCGGCGCTGACGGAAGAGGAAGCGCCGGCGAAGAAGAAAAAGGAAAAGCCGAACAAGGTGACGATGCCGATGCGCCCATACCGCATCGAAGTGGGCACGAAGCACGCGGCCACGCCATCGAACATCGTCGGCGCGATCGCCAACGAAAGCGGCCTGGAGGCGCGCTACATCGGTCGCATCGAAATCTTCGAGGACCACTCCGTGCTGGAAATGCCGGACGGGATGCCGGACGAGATCTTCAAGCACCTGGGCAAAGTGTGGGTCGGCGGCCAGCAGCTGAAAATCAGCCTGGCCGACGAGATGCCGCCGGAGTCGAGCAAGCACACGCCGCCGAAGAAGCCGGTCGCGGGCAAGCCCAAAGCCAAGCGTTGATTTGTGGGGTAAATTCTGGGGACAGGCACCTTCCGCCAGCGGAAGGTGCCTGTCCCCGACGTGGCTGCCGGATGCACATGCAAAAGTCGGGGCCAGGCTGCTGTTTGGGGAAAGGTCTGGTCGATGCATCGGGCTTTCACGTCGGGGACAGGCACCATGCGGTGCCAGTCCCCTGTCAGGTCAGCAACTGCACACCAGCGGTGCCACCACGCACCAACATGGCAAAACGCCCGGCCCAGCGCCGGGCGTTTTGCCGTCCGGCGCCCGCGCCGCCCCATCGAACCTATTGGCCCGGAATTTGCATAGTCCTTCGCATTGACCCGCACCGAAGGTGGCCGATGTTACTGCGAAACGATTTACTGCAATATGACGCGCCGCGCCGCATCGTCCGCATTCTGTGGATCGATGCCCAGCGGTATGGCGCCTATGTTTTCGATGTCGCCGCGCGGGCCTGTGAAGCAGCGCACGTGCGCATCGCCACGCTGGAGGTGGACCTGGCCGAGGGTCGGGCCGTGCGTCTGGCCGAGGACCCGTACCTCGTCACCGTCAACCAGGATGCGCTCCCGCCGCGCCACGTGGAATTGCGCGAGCGCGCGTGGGAGATCGTCCAGGAGCTGACCGCCAGCGAACCGGGCATCTACCAGTCGCGCCGGCGCGGCCAGCTGATCGCCGCCTACACGGCACGCCACGGCATTTCGCACCCCACCGTCTATCGTTACCTGCGCCGCTACTGGCAGCGCGGCCAGACGCCGAACGCGCTGCTGCCTGACTACGGCAACTCGGGGGCGCGCGGCAAGACGCGCGCCTCCACCGCCGGCATCAAGCGCGGCCGGCCGCGCAAGGACGGCGCGCCGCCGGGCGTGAACGTCGATGAAGCGATGCGCCGCATCTTTCGCGTCGCGGTGTCGTCCTGTGCCGGCATCCGGCAGTCGCGCCGCGCCACATATGACGCGATGGTGCGCGACTTCTTCAGCCAGCGCAGCATCGATGGCGCCACGCTGCGCGTGACACGCGCGCCGCAGCCCGACGAAGCGCCCAGCTTCGGCCAGTTCAACTACTGGCTGGAACGGTGCGACGTGCTGCGTCGCGCGGATCGGCCATTGCCGCTGGCCCCGCATGCGGTGGTCGCCCATCCCGGCAAGCCCGGCGCGGCATTCCGGCTCGACGCAGTGCGCGTCGATATCCAGCTGGTGGCACCCACAGAGCGCGACCGGCTGGTGGGCCGGCCCGTCCTGTATGTCGTCAGCGATGTCTTCAGCGGCATGATTGCCGGCGTCTACGCCAGCTTGCAGCCGCCGTCGTGGCAACAGGCGGTGATGGCGCTGGCCAACTGCGCCGCGGACAAACCGCGTTACTGCCAGCGCCTGGGCCGCGCGGTTACGGTGCAGGACTGGCCCAGCCGGCACCTGCCGGAACTGCTTGTGGTGCCGCGGGCATTGCGCCCGACCGATGGCGGCGGCGCGCTGCGCAACAACTTCGGCGTACGCTGCATCAGCGGCACGGCCGACAGCCAGACGCTCCCATGGCGCGAGGCACTGGAGCGCCGCTGCGCGCTGCTCCCGCTGGAGGCGGACCCGCTTGCGCTGCAACTGGGCGCGCTCGATGGCGTGCTCGATATCGGCCAGTTCACGCGCCTCGTCGTCGATGCGGCACTTGAGCACAACCTGCTGCCCGGCGCGGACACGCCCGCGCCGCTGCAGTTGTGGGACTGGGGTGTGCTGCATCGCGGCACCGCGTTGAAGCAGTACCGCGAAGAGCTGGTGCATTGCCTGCTGCTGCCCGTGCACGACGCCACCGTCACCGAGTACGGCATCTGCTTGAACGGCATCTTCTACACTTGCGCGCGTGCGGTGGACGAGCGCTGGTTCGAACGCGCGCGCCAGCGCGGTCACTGGACGGTGAAGGTGGCCGGCGATCTGACGCATGTCGATGCCGTCTACCTGCTCGATGCGGCCAGGCCGCTGCAGTTCCACCAGTGCCAGGTCGTCGACCGGAGCAAGGCCGACCACCCGGTGTCGAAGCCACCGGTCCGCGTCACGCAGCCGGGCGGCCAGTACAGCTGTTTCGGCCGGGTCGTGGCAAGCCTCGCCAGTTAGGTTTTTACCAGTTCCTTCGGTTGGGTGAAGTGCCACCCACTCTTTGCGCGCCCTCGGGCGCGCTTTTTTTATCCGCGACGCCTGCGCTTTTGGGGACAGGCACCTTTCTCAGGGCCCCCCGGCCCTGAGAAAGGTGCCTGTCCCCGACGTTGCGTGCCATTCCGACGCCACGCACTGGTGCATCCGCAACCGTCGCCTGTTTGCCGCAACAACTTTGTCGCCGCAGGCCACGAGAAACAAAGTACGCTCACCAGGCAGGCCTTGCGCAGTAAGGCACGCCTCGATATCGCACGCGTACGAGCGCACTAAATTCGACCCGCCGAAAGCAGTCCGTTCCAACCCCACAGTGGCACACCGATTGCTATCACCCCTGAGGGACCAATCAACAGCAGAAGGGGCATCGATGCAAAGCACAACCATTAGACCGGTCACACGGCGCGACTTCCTGTACCGGGCCGCCGCGGTCGGGGGAACCGGGCTGCTGCTCAACGCGATGAATGCCTGGGGAATGGGCATCGCGTCGACCATGGCGGGCCCGCCGGTATTGAGCGGCAGCGGCAAGGGCAAATCCGTCGTCATTCTGGGCGCAGGCCTTGCCGGCCTGACCGCGGCGTATGAACTGAACAAGCTGGGGTATCGCGTACAGGTGCTCGAGGCGCGCGGCTTTGCCGGCGGCCGGTGCCAGACGGCGCGCAAGGGCTTCGAGCTGACGGAGCTGGGTGGCGAAACGCAGCGCTGCGCCTTCGACGACGGCCAGTACATCAACCACGGGCCATGGCGCATCCCGCTGCATCACCAGTCCACGCTGCATTACACGCGCCTGTTCGAGGTGCCGCTGGAAGTGATGGTAAACGATAACGACCATGCGTTCGTCTACCTGGAAAATGGCGGTCCGCTGTCGAAGCAGCGCCTTCGGCCCGCGCAGCTCAAGGCCGACATGCGCGGCCACGTGGCCGAGCTGCTGGCCAAGTCGGTGCAGGATCACACGCTCGACAAACAGCTCTCGTCCGACGACCAGCGCGCGCTGCTGGACTACCTCGCGCACGAAGGCCAGTTGAGCGCGGGCGACCTGCGCTACAAGGGCCGCACGGGGCGCGGCTTTGCCGTCAATCCGGGCGCCGGCATGAATCCCGGCCCCGGCACGCCGTCCGACCCGCTGGGGTTCGCGGAACTGCTGGCGTCCGGCGTGGGCAAGGTATACAGCGCCGTGCAGGACTTCCCGATGCAGAACACGATGTTCCAGCCGGTCGGCGGCATGGATGCCATCCCGAAAGCATTTGAAAAACGCGTCGGACGCTTCATCCGCTATCACGCCGAGGTGCAGAAGATTCGGCACGGCGAGAAGAACGTGACGGTAACGGTCCGGGACACGGCCAGCGACAAGGTGAACACCGTCACGGCCGACTACTGCCTGTGCACCCTGCCGCTGTCGGTGCTGCGCATGATCGACACGGATTTTTCCGATCCGTTCAAGACAGCCATCAAGGCAGTCGCTTACGCACCCGTCGGCAAGATCGGCCTGCAGATGAAGCGCCGCTTCTGGGAGGAGGACGACCATATCTACGGCGGCCACGTGCTGACGGACATCCACGGCATCAACACGATCTCGCTGCCCTCGACGGGCTGGCAGAAGAAGAAGGGCGTGCTGCTCGGGTACTACAACTACACGACGGCCGCCATCGAAACCAGCGCCCTGACTCCGGCCGAACGGGCCGAATTCGCCATCGCCGCCGGCGAGAAGATATTTCCCGCGTACCGGGACTCGTTCGAGAGCGCGTTCTCGGTGGCGTGGCACCGCGTGCAGTACAACCTGGGCGGCTGGGCCGAGTGGACGGAGGAAAGCCGCAAGGCGGCGTATCCGGTGCTGCTGGAAGGCGAGGGCCGCGTGCTGCTGGCGGGCGAACATCTGAGCTACCTGACCGGCTGGCAGGCCGGCGCCATCGAATCGGCGTGGCAGCAGCTGGCACGCATCCATGAAAGGGCGAATGCATGAACCACATCATTTGCGCGCTCGCGCTGATGGCCTGCACGCTGCCGGCCCGCGCCGCCGCCGCCGACGGCAAGGCCGTCTTCCAGAAAAGCTGCGCCGCCTGCCACCAGGCCAGCGGCAAGGGCATACCCGGCGCATTCCCGGCACTGGCCGGCAACGCTTTCGTGCAGGGCCCCGCGCAGGACCCGGCCACCGTGCTGCTCAGGGGCCGCGGCGGCATGCCGGATTTTTCCGCCAGCCTGTCCGACGCCGACATGGCCGCCGTGCTGACGTACGTGCGCACCAGCTGGGGCAACAGCGCCGACGCCCTGACGGAACAGCAGGTCGCCACCCTGCGCACCGAACTCCAGGCAGCGAAATTCGCCGCCAGCCCTTTCGCCAACAAACACTGAGGAACCCCATGAAGAACGCCGCCATTGCCACCCTGTTCCTGCTGACTGCCGGCGCCGCCGCTGCCCAGGACATCGTCCGCCACAAGATCCCCGGTTCCGATTTCCCCATTGCCCAGGCGGTGACGCTGCCGCCGAATGCGACGATCCACTTCATCAGCGGCCAGGTGCCGCCCGTCGTCGACAAGGCCGCCAATCCCGATTCGCTCGCTGCATACGGCGACACGAAAACGCAGACGATGGGCGTGCTGAAGAAGATCGACGAGATCCTGAAATCGATGAACCTGACGATGGGCGACGTCGTCAAGATGCAGGTTTTCCTCGTCGGCGATCCGGGCAAGGGCGGCCGCGCCGACATCAAGGGCTTCATGGAGGCGTACACGCAGTTCTTCGGCGCCGCGGCGCAGCCGGCCCCGCAACCGAACCTGCCGGCACGCGCCGTCATGCAGGTGGCCGGCCTGAACTCGCCCGGCTGGCTCGTCGAGATCGAGGTGGTCGCCGCCAAAAAATAACCATCGCTGTCGCCGCATCCCGTTCTCATTTCAATACCAAAAAAGGACTACGCAATGCACAAGGCCATCATCACATCGGGCGCCGCCGCCATGCTGCTGCACACGGGACTATCCGCCGCCGCCGACCCGCAGGCGGACGTTGTCGGCGCCGCCGGCGCTCCTGCTTCCGTGGGCGCCGTCATCGTCACGGGCACCCGCGCCAGCGGGCTGAAAGCGGAAAACAGCGCCTCGCCCATCCAGGTGATCGACGCCGCCTCGCTGCAGCGCACCGGCCAGCCGGACCTGATCCAGGCCATCGCGCAGAACATCCCATCGTTTACGGCGCAGGCATTCGGCGGCGACACGGCCAACCTGACCTTGTCCGCCCGGCTGCGCGGCCTGTCGCCAAACAACACGCTGGTGCTGGTCAACGGGAAGCGCCGTCACGGCACCGCCAACCTGGCCGTATTGGGCGGGCCATACCAGGGCGGCGCGGCGGCGGACCTGAACTACATCCCGATGGCGGCCATCGATCATATCGAGGTGCTGCAGGACGGCGCCGCCGCGCAGTACGGCACGGACGCCATCGCCGGTGTCGTCAACATCATCCTGAAATCGAACAACCAGGGGGTGTCGGGGAACGTCAACGGAGGCCGCTATGGCGACGGCGGCGGCCACACGGGTGACGGCACCGCCAACATCGGCTTCACGCCGATGGCGAACGCGTTCGTCAGCCTGACGGCCGAATCGCGCTATCACGGCTACAGCGACCGGGGCGGCATCGACCCGCGCGTGCTCGATCCGGCCAACCTGGCCAGCCAGCCGCTGTTGCAGGTGCCCGGCTACCCTTACCTGAACAAGATCTCGGGCGACGCGCAATATCACCTGCACACGCTGGCGCTGAATGCCGGCTACGATATCGACGACAACACGTCGCTGTACGCGTTTGCCACGGCCGGGCGCAAGCACGCCCGCGCGCACGAGAACTACCGCATGCCGAGCCGCCTGCCGGCCGTCTATCCGCTCGGTTTCGATCCGAAGGAGACGATGAAAGAGACGGATTACGCGGCCACCGCGGGCGCCCGCGGCAAGATCGCTGGCGCATGGAACTGGGAACTGTCGACCACCTATGGCCGCGACGAAGCAAAGATCGGCGTCGAGGACACGGCCAACGTCTCGCTGTACAACGACACGGGCTTCACGCCCACGTCGTTCGCGGCCGGCGAATTCATCGCCAGCCAGTGGACCAACAACTTCGACATCAGCCGCGAGCTGGAGATGGGCTGGTCGAAACCGTCGACGTTCGCCATGGGCCTGGAGCACCGCATCGATCGCTACGAGATCGTGGCGGGCGACCCGGGCTCGCGCTACAAGGAAGGATCGCAGTCCTATCCCGGCTTCTCGCTGACGGATGCGGGCAAGTACAAGCGCAACAACAAGGCGATCTACGCCAACTTCATCAGCTTCCCGCTGCCGGGATGGACGGTCGACCTGGCCGCGCGCTATGAACACTTCAGCGATTTCGGCAACGCGAAAGTGGGCAAGCTGACGAGCCGGTACGACGTCACGCCGACGATCGCGCTGCGCGGCACGTACAGCAACGGCTTTCGCGCGCCGACATTGGCGGAGCAGTACTATTCGGCCACCAACGTGTCGCCCACCAGCGCCTTCGTGCAACTGGCGCCCAACTCCGCCGGCGCCCGGCTGGTGGGGATCGACGGGTTGAAGCCGGAGGCATCGACGAACCTGTCGGCAGGCCTTGTCCTCAACCCGGCCAACAACGTCTCCGTGACGCTGGACGCGTACCAGATCCGGATCCGCGACCGCATCGTCGGCAGCGGCGCGCTGTACGGATCGGGCGGCGCCGTCAACTCGCCATCGGTCGTCGCGGCCATCCTCGCCAACGGCAACGTGCTGGACCCCACCGTCAGCGAGACCGGCATCAACATCTTCTCGAACGCCGTCAACACCCGTTCTCGCGGGGTGGAGCTGGTCGCCACCGTCAACAGCAATTACGGCGACCTGGGACGCGTCGACTGGTCGCTGGCGGCCAACTACAACCAGGTGCGCGTCACGAAGATCAACCAGGCGCCCGCGCAGCTGGTGCCGCAACAGCTGCTGGACCAGACGGCGATCTCGAACCTCGAGACGGCCTCGCCGCGCACCCGCGTCAACGTGGGAGCGTTGTGGAAGCTGGGCCAGTGGACGGTCAACCTGCGTGAAGCGATCTACGGCAAATCGACCAACTACGAGTCGCCCGACGGCGGCACGTACTACAAGAACGAAGTCGGCACCACCGCCATCACGGACCTGGAGATCAGCTACAAGATCAACAACAACTGGACCGTCTCGGCAGGCGCGAACAACCTGTTCAACCAGTATCCCGACCAGGTCAATGCGCAATTGCTGGCGGCCTACCGGGCAGACCTGAACAACGCCGCGGTGACGCTGTACCCGTCCTTTGCCCCATTCGGCATCAACGGCGGTTATTACTACGCGCGGGCCAGCTTCAAGTTCTGACGCGGCAAAGCGGAGCTCGTGTCCAATTTGGGTCCAATTTGGGGTCACACCCCGACATGGACACAAGCTCGGCTATACAAAAAAAGGGCAGGGCGCGGTATGCTGCGCTCTGCCCTTTCATTTGCCGAGGATGTCATGCGCAAGCCGTTCCGCCATTCCCTGCTGGCCGTCGCCGGCTCGCTGCTCACCACCGCCACGGTGGCCGCGCCCATGTCGCTGCAGGACTACCTCGCGCTGACCGGGCCGCAGCCGGACCGGCACATCGCCTACGGCCCGGCGCCATCGCAGTTCGTCGAGCTGTTCCAGCCCGCGGGCGCCGGTCCGTTTCCCGTCGTCGTCCTGATCCACGGCGGCTGCTGGACGGCGGAATTCGGCGGCATCGCGCAGATGCGCAATATGGCAGGCGCGCTGAAGGCGCAGGGCATCGCCGTCTGGAACGTGGAATACCGCCGGCACGACGAAGCGGGCGGCGGCTATCCCGGCACGTACCAGGACATCGCCACCGCCGTCGACCGGCTGAAAGCGGAAGCGGCCGCGCACCGCCTGGACACCCGCCGCATCGTGGCCGTCGGCCACTCGGCCGGCGGCCACCTGGCGCAATGGGCCGCATCGCGCCACCGGCTGCCGGCATGGAGCCCGGCCTACGCGGCCGACCCGCTGCCGCTGCCGACGGTGATCAGCCTGGGCGGCCTCGCCGACCTGCGCCACCAGGCAGCGCTGATCCAGAGCAGCTGCGAGCGCAGCACAACGCAACTGGCCGGCACGCCAACGGCGGCCCGGCCCGACGTGTTCGCGGATACGTCGCCAGCGGAGCTGCTGCCCGCCGCGATCCGCACGATCCTGATCCACGGCGAGCACGACATCGTCTCGCCGCCATCGACCGGCACGGCCTACGCCGCCCGCGCCAAGGCGGCCGGCGACCCGGCCGAAGTCATCGTGCTGCCCGGCGCCAGCCATTACGACGAAGTGGCTGCCACGTCGCCGGCCTGGGCGATCGTCGGGCGGGAGATCCGGCGTGCGCTGGAGATGCCACTGTAAATTCAATACTCATCATACTTCCGCGCATCCCCGCGCACCTGCTCCGCCGGATACTTCGCCGCATTCAGCGCCAACTTCTCCAACGCGGCGGCGTGCAGGTCGACGTCCATCTTGTCGGCCAGTTGCACCAGATACAGCAGCACGTCAGCCAGCTCGTGGCGGATGCCTTCGCGCTTGCGCTCGTCCAGTTCTTCCGGTGCGCCGGTGGGCAGCCACTGAAAATGTTCGACCAGTTCCGCCACTTCGACGGACAGCGCCATCGTCAGATTCTTCGGCGTGTGGTACTGCTGCCAGTCGCGTTCCGCGGCGAAGGTGCGCGTCAGGTCGCGCAGCTGTTCGAGCGGATTCATGGCAGCGCCTTGGCCATGAAGACCGACAGCGGGTCGGCCGGATAGTCGCCGAACGGGCCGCGGTACTTGTAGCCCAGGCGCTCGTACAGCGCCAGCGCTTCCACCAACGTGGGACCGGTTTCAAGCATCAGCGTCGTGCAGCCCTTGGCGCGGGCGCTCGTCTCCAGTGCGGCGAGCAGCTTGCGGCCCACTCCCTGGCCGCGTGCCACCGGGCGCACGTACATGCGTTTGACTTCGCCATATTCCGGTCCGAGCACGATGCCGGCGCAGCCCAGCGGGGCGCCGCCGGCGTCGCGTGCGACGGCGAACAGCACATTTGGTTGCGCCAGCGACGAGATGTCCAGCGCGTACACGTTCTCGGCGGGGTAGAGCGAATAGAGATGGGCGTCCAGTTCGGCGATCAGCGCGTGGACGTCCGGCTGGTCTGCGCTTTCAAAGGATATCTGCATGGTTTTGGCAGGGTTTTTCAGATCATTATTCGGTGGGCCTGATGGTATCATCCCCGCGCCGCTCACTCGGGGCCGACTGAGGGCAAGACACCATAAGGATCTCGATGAAATCGCTACTCTCTCATGCCGTTGCCCTGACGTTCGGTTCGGCCTTGCTCGCAAGCGCGCCCGCCATTGCTGCCACGGCGCCGCGTGCCGACAACGCCTGGCTGTCGCAGGTCGATGCGCAGGCGCGCTCGGAGCGCGTGTCGAACGCGGCCTACCAGCTGGACTTCACGCTGACGGGCAAGGAGACGTTTGCCGCGACCACCACGCTGCAGTTCGACCTGAAGGACGCCGCTGCGCCGCTGACGGTGGACCTGGACAAGGCGACGATCAAGGCGCTCACCGTCAACGGCAAGACCGTCACGCCGCAGTACAACAACTGGTTCATCACGCTGGCTGCCGCCGACCTGAAGGCGGGCCGCAACACGGTCGTCGTCAGCTATGAGCGGCTGCACAGTACCAACGGCGAAGGCCTGCACCGCATGGTCGATCCCGTCGATGGCCGCGTCTACACCTACTCGCACTTCGAGCCGGCGGCCGCGCACCAGATGTTCGCGCTGTTCGACCAGCCCGACCTGAAGGCCACGTACCAGGTCAACGTGACGGCTCCCGCTGACTGGGTCGTCGTCTCCACCACGCGCGAGTCGTCCGTGCAGGATGCGGACGGCGGCAAGCGCTGGACGTTCCCCGTCACGAAGAAGCTCTCGCCGTATAACTTCTCGATGCACGCCGGCCCGTACAAGATCTGGGAAGACAACAGCGGCAAGTATCCGATGCGCCTGTTCGCGCGCCAGTCGGTCGCGGCGCAGATCGATCCGGCCGAATGGTTCAAGTACACGAAGCAGGGCCTGGCCTTCTTCGATGACTACTTCGGCATTCCGTATCAGTTTGAAAAATACGACCAGCTGCTGGTGCCGGACTTCCTGTACGGCGCAATGGAAAACGCCGGTGCCATCACGTTTGCCGAGGCGCGCTTCCTGCACAAGGACAAGATGACGACGGACCAGCGCCACACGCTGGCCAGCGTCATCATGCACGAGATGGCGCACCAGTGGTTCGGCGACCTCGTGACGATGAAGTGGTGGAACGGCCTGTGGCTGAACGAGAGTTTTGCGTCGTTCATGGGCACGCTGGGCACGGCGGAGTCCACCGAATTCAAGAACGCGTGGCAGTATTTCTACTCGCAGGGGAAGACGGGCGCCTATCGCCTGGACGAGTCGCCCGGCACGCACCCGATCGAGGTGCCCGTGCCGACGACGGCCAATGCGTTCGACAATATCGATGCGATCACGTACTCGAAAGGTGCGTCGACATTGAAGCAGCTGCGCCATCTGCTGGGTGAAGAGACGTTCCGCAAGGGCGTGCACAATTACCTCGTCAAGTATCAATTTCGTAATGCGCAGCTGGACGACTTCATCGGCAGCCTGGGCGAAGCGGCCGGCCGCGACCTGACGCAATGGACGCAGCAGTGGCTGTACCAGCCGGGTGTCAACACGATCACGGCGGACTACGCCTGCAAGGCCGGCAAGATCACGGCATTCGCGCTGCGGCAAACCGCCCCGCAGGCGCATCCGGTGCTGCGCGAACAGCGCGTGCAGGTAGCGCTGTTCGGCGCGAAGGGCAAAACGCTGGCGCTGGACCGCAATGTGGCCGTCACGTACAACGGCGCGGTGACCGACGTACCGGGGCTGAAGGGCGCCGCGTGTCCGGACCTCGTCTACCCGAACTACCAGGACTGGGGCTTCGTCAAGGTGCAGCTGGACGAGCGCTCGGCCGCCACCGCCCGCGAAAACATCAGCAAGGTGGCCGACCCGCTGCTGCGCACGATGCTGTGGCAAAGCATGTGGGACGGCGTACGCGATGGCGCGCTGCCGCTCAATGTATTCCTGCAGACGGCCCTGAACAACGCGCCGCGCGAGACCGACTACGCGCTGCTGGGTAATGTGCTGGACAAGCTGCGCGGTGGCCACGCTTACCTGGAACGCATGGCGCCGCAGGCGGCGTACACGCGCAAGACGACGCAGGCGCTGGAAGCGATGGCCTGGCAGGGGGTACAGAAGGGCGCGGACGCGAACTTCCGCCGCCGCTGGCTGGCAACGTATATCGACCTGGCCTCCAGCCGTGAAGCGATGGATCGCCTGGCCGGCCTGCTGGCGGGACGCGGCGTGCCGCAAGGCGTGACGATCAGCCAGGACGTGCGCTGGAATATCGTCGGGAAGCTCAATGAGCGTAACGCGCCGGGCAGCGCCGCGCTGCTGGCGGCGGAACAGGAGCGCGACAAGTCCGATACCGGCTCCGCAGCCGCGCTGGCGGCGGCCGTTGCGCGTCCCGATCCGCAGGTGAAAGGCGAGTGGCTGGCCAAGATCGGCGACCTGAAAACGGATCTGCCGTTCTCGCGCATCCGCACGGCGATGGAAAGCCTGTATCCGGCATCGCAGGCGGCACTGGCCGAACAGACCGCCGAACGTCGCCTGGCGCAACTGCCGGAACTGGACAAGGCCGCAGGCCCCGTGTTCATGCGCGCCTACGCCGCCACGCTGATCCCCGCGGCCTGCACGCCGCAAAGCGTGCAGCGCCTGGCCGATGCGGCCGCGAAGCAGACGACGCTGTCCGCCGGTGCGCGTCGCGCCCTGTTGGCACGTCACGACGAGGACTTGCGCTGCGTGGCGATCCGCAAGACGATGACGGTACCGCTGGACTGATCGCACGCGCCATCGACAACGCCGGCCTTGCGCCGGCGTTTTTTTTTGCCGCAGCCAGTGGAGCGGTGCCTCTAGACACAACCGGCCCAATTTGATCTGGATCAAGGTTGAGCGAATGGCATGGCCGGTAGCATCAAGTAATCCCCGGCGCGCCGCCGGGCCACCTACCGAAGAATAAAGGTCCGACCATGAAAGCGCCTGTCCTGAACCGCAAGATCGACCGCGAAACCGTGCAGCTGTGGATCGTTGGCGGCGGTATCGCCGGCATGTCCGTTGCCGCCTTCGCGATCCGCGACGGCAAGATCTCCGCAGCGAACATTCACATCCTGGAAGAGACGCCCGTGCCGGGTGGCTCCCTCGACGGCGGCACCGTGCCGCACACCGATCGGCATGCGTGGGTGACGCGGGGTGGCCGCATGCTGACCGACGAGACGTACCTGTGCCTGTGGGATCTGTTCGCGACGATCCCCTCGCGCGACGACCCATCGATCAGCGTCCGCGAAGAGTGCCGCCGCTTCAACGAAGAAGTCAAAACCCATGCGCAGGCGCGCCTGATCGACGGCGCCCATCAGGTCATCGATGCGGCGCAGCTGGGCTTCTCCGCTGGCGACCGGGCGCGGATGCTGCGCCTGCTGGCGTTGCCGGAGGCGCTGATCGGCAGCCGCCGCATCGACGAATTCTTCGACGCCCACTTCTTCCAGACGAACTTCTGGCGCATGTGGCGCACCACGTTCGCGTTCCAGAAGTGGCACAGCGCCGTCGAACTGCGGCGCTACTTCCTGCGCTTCGTGCAGGAGTTCCCGCGCATTCATACGCTCGCCGGCGTCAAACGCACGAAATACAACCAGTACGATTCGCTGGTGGTGCCGCTGCAGCGCTGGCTGACGGCGCAGGGCGTCGACGTGCGCTTCGGCACGAGGGTGATCGACGCGGCTTTTGCCACCGACACCGATGGCGGCCGGCGTGCGACGTCGCTGGCCATCGAAACGGCGGCAGGCAGCAGCGCGATCCCGCTGGGCGACAACGACCTGGCGTTCTTCACGCTGGGGTCCATCACGTCGGACTCCACGTATGGCGACAACGATACCGTGCCAGCGCTGATTCGCGACCGGCGCGACCATGGCTGGACGCTGTGGCAGAACCTCGCGCGCAAGGCGCCGGACTTCGGCCGCCCCGCCGCGTTCTACGGCAATATCGACGACCACAAGTGGGAGTCGTTTACGTTGACGATGCGCGATGACGCACTGTTGCGCCGGATCGCGGCGCGCACCGGCAACGAGCCTGGTACGGGCGCGCTGATGACGTGGTTCGCATCGGGCTGGCACCTGTCGATCGTCGTGCCGCATCAGCCGCACTTCCCGGACCTGCCGCCAGGCTGGACGACCTTGTGGGGCTACGGCTTCGAGATCGACAACGACGGCGATTACGTGAAGAAGCCGATGAGCGGGGCGACGGGCCGCGAGATCCTGACGGAGCTGGTGCGCCAGCTGGGGTTTGACGACATGCTGGAGCACGTGCTGGCCACGACCGAGGTGACGACCGTCATGCTGCCGTATGCGTCGGCGCTGTTCGCATGTCGTGCGCCGGGGGATCGGCCGGCGGTACTGCCGGAAGGCACCCGCAACTTCGCCTTCCTCGGCCAGTTCGTCGAGATGGAGGAGGATGTCGTGTTCACGGTGGAGTACTCGGTGCGGTGCGCGATGCTGGCGGCCTACGCGCTGCTGGGGATCGAGCGGGATATTCCGGACATTTACCACGGCCTGCTGGACCCGAAAGTCGGGCTGCAGGCCGTGGAGGTGGCGATGCGCTGAAAAACCGTCAGCGCTGCGGCAGCGGGTAGGTGGCCGGGCTGACGTTGCCGTCCTTGTCCACCGCCTGCACGCCGAAGAACACATTGTCCTTTGAAAGGTCGCTGCGGAACGACGTGACGTTACCGACGAATCTGGCCCCCTGCCAGTCGGCCGCCGTCGTTTCGCGCCAGACAACGCGATAGCCGGCTAGATCCGGTTCCGTGTTGGCCTGCCAGACGAGGTCCGTCTTGTTGTCCAGCTTTGCCGTCAGTACCTTGACGTCGCGCGGCGCGGCCGGCGCCAGCGCCAGCGTGGCCAGCGCCGCCGCGTTGACCCGTGCCACCTGCGCCGTGTAGTCGGTGTCGACGAATTCGATCAGGTCGCCGTACTGCGTGCTCCCTTCCTTGCGCAGGTCCTGGTGCTGGTGGCGGAAGTCCTCGGCCGGCTCCGTGAAGCGCAGCGCCGCGTAGCCCTGTTCCAGGAACGGAATATGGTCGCCGCCGCGCAGGTAGCGGTCGCGCCGCTGGATGACCGTCACCTTGAAGTTCTTCACATAGCGCTCGCCCGCTTCCTTGACGTGGCGGGCCAGCTGGCGCGACGGCGAATCGTTCTCGCCGCCTGTCTGGATCAGCGTGCGCAGCGCGTCCGGCACTTCCTTCACGGCCGGGATGCCTTCGGCGAACAGGCGTACCTGTTTGTTGTCACGCTTGCCGTCCTCGTTGACGGAACTGCCGATGATATCGTTGGTGAACATGCCCGCCACGTTGACGTTGTTCTTGCGCGCCTGCTCGGCCCAGTGGCCGGCGCCGAACAGGCCCTGTTCCTCGGCCGCCACGGCCATGAAGACCAGCGTCGCGTCGAAATTCCGTTTCGCCATCACGCACGCCATCTCCATCACGGCGGCCGTGCCGGAGGCGTCGTCGTTGGCGCCCGGGGCGTCGCTGGTGTAATCCATCACGTCCGTCACGCGCGAGTCGTAGTGGCCCGACACCACGTACAGCCGGTCTTTCGAGGCGGCCTGCGCGCCGGGCAAGGTAGCGACGACGTTGACGATCTCGGTCGGGCGCGACAGGCGCGGCGAGACGGGGTGCAGATGGCTGTCGAACGTCACCTGCAGCTTGCCCGCGCCGCAGCGTTCCAGTTCCGTCTTGATCCAGCGCCGTGCGGCGCCGATGCCGCGCGTTTCCGATTCCGTTTCCGACATCGTGTGGCGCGTGCCGAAGCTGACCAGTTTTTCGATGTAACCGTGGATCCGCTGGGGAGAGATCTCGCGCACGATGGCGTCGATCTCGGCCTGGCGTTTGGGCGTACCGGTGGCGCTGGGCGCGGCTGCGGCCATCGCGCAGGTGGCCAGCAGGACGGCGGCGGTGACGGGCTTCTTCGGGAAGTGCATGGGTTTCCTTGTGCTGTGGATGGCGTCGCACAGCTTACCTCAACCCGCTGCCGCGTTGCGCACTGCGTTAGAATGCCCGCCTTACATTGACCGCGGCAGGAAAGACCATGACCTACGAAGAATACCTTGACGAAGTCACCACGCTCATCTTCGAGAAATTCGGCGTGACCGAAAAGCAGGCCATCACGATGGTCATGCGCGCGCAGGATGCGGAGTTCTTCGTCAAGCACGACGACGACGAAACGTTGCGCAACGTCGACCAGGCGCATGCCGATGCGAAGGCTCTGTACGCGGCGGCCCAGGAAAAGCAGGCGCCGCGCAAGAAGTGAATCAGGCCTGTAAGCCTGGCCTGTAGGCCAAAGCCGGTAACGCTAGGCCGCAGCCTGGCGCTGCGCTCAGGGAGCCTGCGTGCCCGCAGCCGGGATGGGCGTCTCCAGCAGCAGCTGCTGCATCCGCAGCAGTGCGTCTTCCATCGCGCGCTTGCCGGCAATCGCGAAATCGGACTTGAATTCGCTGAACTCCGCATTGCCTGTGCCAACAACGCGCGGGCTGGCGATCGCCTTGCCGTTGACATCGCTGACAGCACAGACCAGATCGATCGTGAACGACGTTGGCGGCCACGTCACGACCGAGTCGGACGACGAATTGGGCGTGACGGTCGGCACGATCACGTATTGCGTCCCTGCCTTGGCCAGCGCGTCCTTGTCGTTCAGGCTCTTGATCGTCGTGACGGTATCGAAGACGTTGGTGAGCATCTTGTAGAAGCCCGTTTCCAGGTCGCGATACGGCATCGTCGTGACTTTGTCGCCACCGCCGCCGGCGGTGGTCTTCTCTTCGGTGCGCCGCGCGTCGTCGATCAGATACGCCACGCTTGCCTTGATGCGCGGCTTGGCATCGGCCGGGCGTTCGAGCTTGGCGATGGCGGGAGCGATCTGCAACGGGTGGGCACAACCGGTCAGCACCAGTGCGAACAGGGCGGCAGCTGCGAATTTGAGGATGTTCATGCAGGTCTCCTGTTACTTCAGCGCTGCGTCGAAATCGGGGTCGGCGTAGAGCAACGTCAGCAGCTTGCGGACCGCGACCGGATATTCGGCGAGTGCGCGGGGAATCGCGACCGGGCCGGCAAACGAGGATTCCCACTGGTGGGCGACGGATTTGACCTTGTCGAAACGGACCGTGCCGCCCTGTTTGACGAGGAAGCGCACTTCGATATTGGCGTAGCCGGTGACGAAGCCGGAAGCATCCATTTCATTTTTCAGCAGCGTACCGTCAATGGTGATGCCGGCGTTCTGGTCGTACTTGCCGGCCAGCGTCAGCTCCTGCTTCAGGGCCTCGGTCACGTATTTGGCGTACGAGCCGTCATATGGCGACTGCATCGCGCCGGCACGGATCGTGACTTCATTGACCTTGGCGTTTGCGCTGCCGAAGGCCGCGACGGCTGCCTTGGTGGCACTCCCCTTTTTCAGCGTCGACACATTGTCGAGTGACGCCGTGTATTGCGGTGCAACGGTCGTGCAGCCGGTCAGGACCAGCGCAAAAATGGCGGCGCCCAGGCCGCGGAAGATATTTTTCATCGTTTTTCTTTCAGATATGGGAATGGAGGGTTGCGCTGCCGTTCAACGCGGCGCGCCGGCCACGGTGCGGCCTGGCGTTGCCGCTGGTGGCGGCGTCTGTGTTGCCGTCGTACGAGCGACTGGCTCGGCCGCGACAGGCTGCACCGGCGTTGGCGTTGGCATCGCAGCCGATGCGGTCGGACGCATCGATACGACGGCCGTGACCGGATAGTCGAAGCCTGCGCCGGTCTGGCGGTCGACGACATAGCCGACAACGCCGCCAAGCAGCACATTGCCCCACACATTGGTGTTGGCGCTCGATTCGACGCGCGAATTGCCGGCCAGCGTAGCGTGCTTGCAATCGATAATCATGGCATCGGTGCTCTTGTGCACGGTGGTGGTGCCCGGGCTGGTGACGAACCAGGTGCCGACATCGTTCGACAGCGTGCAGCCGATCCCCGTGACTTCCTTGTTGTCCTGCGTGGTGGTTACCGTCATTTGCTGCAGCTGCTTGCCGGTGATCGACGCGCAACCGGTCAGTGCCAGCGCGGCAACCGCGCAGCTTAATTGTTTCATCATGGGATTTCCCTGTCTGGAGTGGTGTGGCCGCCTTTGCATAGGCGTGCTCTGTAAAAATGCAGCGATATTGTACGCGTTTTAGTTATCGAAAAGCTATAAGCGTTAGCGCATTGGAAATATATTTTCCTTGTTGTATTTGTGTGCGGTCACGGTAGCGCGGCGTACGGCTGGTCGGGCCGCCCTGCTGCGCCGCGGCCCGCTGCCGTCAGGTCCGGATCATGTCGTGAATGCCGTAGCTCATCACGGCCAGAAACGCGACCAGCCCCAGATACAGCACGCCATAGTTGACACGCGTGTCCAGCTTGACGTTGTAATAGTCGGGCGTCGGCCCGGTCTCGCCGCGCCATGCCGCCTTCAGCTGTGGAATCGCCAGCAGGCCGACGACGATCAGCATCGGGCTGGGGCGGTAGAAGAACAGGGCGGCCAGCAGGGGCACACCGGCCAGCCAGACCTTGGGCGAGACAATGGCGGTAATGCGGCCGCCATCGAACGGCGCCAGCGGGATCAGGTTGAACAGGTTGATCATGCAGCCTGAATAGGCCAGCGCCAGCAGCAACTGGCTGTCGTTGTCGCGGGCGGCGAAATAGCAGGCCAGCGACGCCACCGTGCCGGCCAGCGGACCCATGACGCCGATGTACGCTTCCGTCTCCACGTCATGCGGCTGATCCTTCAGCGTGACCCACGCGCCGACAAACGGGATGAACGCGGGCAGTCCGACTTCGAGCCCGCGCTGGCGTGCCGCCACGTAATGGCCCATCTCGTGGACAAAGATCAGCAGCACGAAACCGGCCGCGTAGCGCCAGCCGAATACCCAGCTGTAGACGACCAGCGACAGCAGCATCGTGCCGCCGGAGGTCAGCAATTTGCCGAGTTTGCCGGCCGCGAACAGCCAGATCAGCAGTTTCGCCATCTCTTACGACTTGGTCAGGTCGACTTTTGGCTTGCGGCCGAACAGCTTGCCGATGCCGACGACGGCGGCGCCGACGCCGACGATGATGACCTTCTTGAACGCCAGCAGCAGCGCGAACAGCTTGCCGAACAGGCCGAGCTTGGCGGCGGCACCGCCGGCGATCAGTGCGGCCAGGCCGTATTCGGCCACCTTGTCGGTGCGCTCGTTGAAGTCGGCGTAGCGGTTGCCCGGCGTGAAATCGGAAAACGCCGTCACGGCCTTCATCTCGTTGCGGATCTGGCCGATCTGGTCCATGCCGGCCACCGCGTTCAGCACCAGCACGCCTTCGCGGCCCAGCACGCGGATGTTGTAGTTCAGGCCGTTCTGCGGATCGCCTTCGCCGTGCAGCTCCTTGGCCCAGTACAGCTTGTGGCTGGCCTTGTCGTAATGGGGCGTTTCGGCCCAGCCGACCAGGGTCATCGGCTGATAACCCTGCTTCTTGCGCTCGGCGTTGGCTTCCACCATCGACTCCTGCATCGTCTTCAGCAGCTCGTCGTATTTGATGCTGTCGGCATCGTCGTCCTTGACGTGGCCCTGCTTTTCGTACGTCACCACGACGCCCCAGCCTTCGCGGCTGAGCGGGTGGACGGCGGTGGGAACGATCATGCCCAGGGTCTCGATGCCGGGTGGATTGCCCCAGCCTTCGCTGAGCAGGCGGCCCGCATCCGCAGGTGCCAGGTAACGGAAGTTCGGCGGCAGGTTCAGCGTGGCGATGTCGCCCGGCAGCGTGATTTTCCCTTCCTGGAATTTCAGGGAGGTCATCAGTTGCTCCGTGGTGGTCTCCGCAGCGTGGGTCAGCGGCGCCGCGAGCAGCAGGCAGAGGAGGGCGGACAGCAGGGATCTGAACGTCGTCATGGTCTCTCCTTATTGCGCGACCGTGCGACCGCTGAGTGCGGCTGCTGTCGATGCTGGCGTTGCGGTGCTGCGTCCGGCCTGGGCCGCCGCAAGCGGGGACGTGGCCGGCGCGCCGATGACGCTGTAGCCGACGGGACGCATCGCCACAGTGATAGCACTCGGGTAGTCGAAACCGGCACCGCTCTGGCGGTCGATGGCGTACCCGATGAGGCCGCCCGCCAGCACATTGCCCCAGACGGCCGTGTTGGCGCCCGATTCGGCGCGCGCATTGCCAACCAGCGCGTCACGCCGGCAATCGACGACGAGGTCCGCCGTGCTCTTGTGGATTGTCGTCGAGCCGGGGCTGGTGAGGAACCACGTGCCGACGTCGTTGGTCAGCGTGCAGCCGACACCGGCCAGCTCGCGGTGGTCGTGGATGGTGGTGATCGTTACGGCCTGCAATTGCTTGCCGGTGATGGAAGCGCAGCCCGTCAGCGCCAGCGCGGCAAGCGCGCAGGACAGTGGTTTCAACATGGATTTCCCTGGTTGGAAGTGGTCGGCCGCCTCGGACGGGCGTGCTCTGTGAAATGTGGCGACCATTTTACGCACCAGGGCGTTGTCAGAATCTCGCCAAATGTCACATTCAGGGAAATATTTGTTTCTCTTGGTATACAACAACAGGGTGCCGCCGCGGCAGCACCCGGGTGATCACATCTGCCCGGCAACTGCGACGGCGTCCGCGCCGGCAGGGATGCGCATTGGCGCGGCCGGGTCGGTCGCCGCACGCCACACGGCTTCCGCCACGTCCGCCGCGTGGGTGACGTCAGCCGATTGTCCCCGGCCCTCGAATACCCCCTTGGCGAAGGCCGCGTACGCTTCCGGAATCGCCCCTTCCATATGCGACCGGGCATTTTCACCGAAGCGCGTTTCCGGCGACCGCCCCGGCAGCACGAGGTGGCAGCGCACGTTGAACTGCGCCAGTTCCAGCGCCACCGACTCGGTAAACGCGTTCACGGCGGCCTTGCTTGCCGTGTAGACGGACAGCAGGGGCAGCGGCAGCAGCGTCACGCTTGACGTCACGTTGACGATGACGCCGGACTGGCGGGAACGGAACCCCGGCAGCACGGCCTGCGTCAGCGCGATCGTGCCCAGCGTGTTGGTCTCGAAGACGGACCGGGCCGTCGACATGGCGGTCCCCTCCAGCGCGCCCAGCATGCCGACGCCGGCATTGTTGACCAGGACGTCGATCGGACCGGCGGCCGCGACGGCACGGGCGATACTGTCCGGGTCCGTGACGTCGAGGGGCAGCAGGCGCAGGCGGGGCGACGCCGGCAACAAGTCCGTCGTGGGCTGGCGCATGGTCGCGATAACATTCCAGTCCCGCTCGAGGAAATGGCGGGCAATTTCAAGGCCGAAGCCGGACGAGCAGCCGGTGATCAGAACGGTTTTCATGGTGACTCCTGTTTGGGTGGGCGATGGGTACACTGTAGAGGACGGTGTCCGGACTTGCTACAATCAGTCGTCCGTAATCCTTTAGCAGGAGTCCGAAGATGATCGATCCGTTGGCCGAAGCTGTCACGCTGCTGCAGCCGCAGGCCCGGTTTGCCAAAGTCGTCAGCGCCGCGGGGCCATGGCAGGTGCGCCGCGTGGAGCCGGGTCAGCCGTTTTATTGCGTGATCCTGGCCGGCGCCTGCCGGCTGCAAGTGCAGGGGAACGAACCCATCGCGCTGGCACAGGGCGACTTCGTACTGACCCCGTCCGCATGCGGCTTTACTATCTCGAGCATGGAGCCGCCGCCGGCGCAGGACCCGGACAGCGTGCCGACGCGGCTGCCGAACGGCGAATTCCGGCACGGTCCGGTGGACGCGCCGGCCGACGTGCAGATGCTGATCGGTTACTGCACGTTCGGTTCGCCCGATGCGGCGCTGCTGGTGTCGCTGCTGCCGCAGCTGCTGCACGTACGCGGCGAACAGCGCCTGTCGACGCTGGTGCAGCTGGTGGGCGAGGAGTCGCGTGCGCAACGGCCGGCGCGCGAAGAAGTGCTGTCGCGATTGCTGGAAGTGATGCTGATCGAAGCGCTGCGTTCCGCGGCGGGCACGGTGGCGGCGCCCGGCTTGCTGCGCGGGCTCGCGGACGAGCGACTGGCCGCGGCACTGCGCCGCATCCACGAGGACGTGGCAAGACCGTGGACGGTAGCGCAGCTGGCGCAGGAGGCGGCCCTGTCGCGCTCGGCGTTTTTCGAGCGCTTCAGCCGCGCGCTGGGCGTGGCGCCGATGACTTACTTGCTGGCGTGGCGCATGGCGCTGGCCAAGCGCCTGCTGCGGCAACGGGAAGCCCGCGTTGCCGATATCGCCGAACGCATCGGCTACGGTTCAGCCAGTGCGTTCAGTGTCGCGTTCGCCCGGCACGTAGGGCTGCCGCCCGCGCGCTACCTGCGCGAGCACGGTGCCGTCAACGATCGCGCCGTCAATGGTAAAAATATGGCGCCAGCACCGATACTTCAGTGATCGTCTTGACGGGCAGGCCGTTGCGTTCGGCCACCTGGCGGATGGCTTCCGGCGTGGGCGCATCGTAGATGCAGAAGGTGCGGGTCTTGTCGTCGCTGACATAGGAGTGCACCCACGTTACGCCCTGCTCGGCGTTGGTGGCGACGACCTTGCCCAGCGCTTGCGCGCCGCTGGCGTCCACGGGAATATTCAAACCATCGGGAAACACGCGTTCCACCATATAACGGGGCATACGACCTCCTTGAGTTGAACTATCAAGATAGTCCAAAACGCGCGGCAGGGCAATGTGCCCGACAGGCCGATGCGATTCCCTGACTCCGGCCTGATTCGGGATGTGTCATCGGCTTCCGGCGTGCCCGGGACGTGCTATCGTCGTCTCTCCAGGGTCCGCGCCGGACCTGGTTCTTTCTTCGGGAGGCGTCTATGACGGAACGTCTGCGATATCTGGACAATGCCGAAAAGATTTTTGTATTCGACCAGGTCTATCCGCTCAGCGCGGCCAGCGAACAGGCAACGAAGAAGAAGCTGAGCGCGTTCGGCATGCTGGCCAGGGTGAACCTGTTCAACCGGCCGAAGGAAGAGACCGTCCTGCTTTCCAAGCACGAGTTGCGTTACGAACCCTTCTGGCACGCCGTGGCAACCCGAACCGCCGACTACTCGCGCGAGCTGGTCTATCCCGTTGAAATCGGTAACGCATTTGCGCACCGCGTGATTATCGACAACAAGGCGTATCCGGTCACCGAGCAGGGCGGCAGGCGCATCATCAGCCTGCCGGGCGTCGAGTATTCGCACCGGCATATCGCGTACGACGAGTATGTCGATGGCCTGTCGCGCGAGCTGAAAAAGGGCGCGGTCGCCCTTTACTTCAAGAAGCAGTACACGGTGCAGGAGCATACGGTGCTGGCGTTGCCTGAAGCCGTGGTGCCGCAGTTGCGGTTGCCCACGCTGCTGCAACAGATCCATCAGAAGCTCGCCGCGGACGTCATCAATGCGCACGAATTCCAGGAAGACCTCATCACCATCGAGAAGGTGCACCTGTACTACCGGCCTGTCTTTGCCTTTGAATTCACCTGGACAACGGAGGACAAGTCCGGCGTGATCGAAGTCGACGGACTGACGGGGGACGTGATCGAGAACGGCCAGTGGTTCAAGGAAAAGCTGCAGGCCATCACCACGCGCGACATGCTGTTTGAAATGGGATCGGAGCTGGCCGGCGCGCTGGTGCCCGGCGGCGGCGTGGCCGTCAAGGTCATCGAGAAGATCGTTACCGACGACGACCGGCCTGGCGTGTAGAGGTTGACGCCGTCAGCCGACCGCCTCGATCAGCTCGATGCGATTGCCGAACGGGTCCTCGATGCCGGCGCGACGCCTGCCCGCCACTTGCGGTTCCTCGCGCACAAGCACGCCGCGCTGGCGCAGCAAGGCGCAGTAGTCGTCGAATTCCTGCACGATGAACGCCGGATGCGCCTTTTTGGCCGGCACGAAGCCGGCCTGGCCACCGATG
>Ga0308166_1001146_pt1 | contig 29383 bp, 43 predicted proteins | sample PhyCR2_2_FD_202137 | JGI IMG/M metagenome (GOLD analysis project Ga0308166, IMG submission 202137) | Phyllosphere microbial communities from UC Gill Tract Community Farm, Albany, California, United States - DLSLCC.R2 | ecosystem: Host-associated > Plants > Phyllosphere > Unclassified | place... | reverse complement strand
GGCGGGCGGCGCCAAACTGCTGGTGATTGTGATGATGACCTGGCTGGTTGCGCTGGGTGATCTGGCGCATATCGTGGTGGGATCGGTGGAAGTGCTCTATCTGGTCTTTAATGGCAGCATCAGCTGGCATGAATTCTTCTGGCCGTTTGCCCTGCCGACACTGCTCGGCAACATTACCGGCGGCACGCTGATTTTTGCCCTGATCAGCCATGCGCAGATCCGCAACGACATGAGTGAAGCGGCTGTAGCTAAAGCGAAGGCTGAGAAGAAGAAGCAGGAGAAACGTCGCCAGCGTGAAGAGCAGGAAAAGGCTGAGTAAGAAGAAAGGCAGACAGTTTACCCTGTCTGCCTTTCTGGTCTGTTTGCTGAAGGCGATTTGCCAGGCGGGCGTCTGAAAAACGTTTACTGGAAGTGTCTGCTGCAAAGGGGGAGTGAAGATTTTAGAGTCGGGATGCCGCTTCAGTCTGGATGACATCCCGGACTTCAGTACAGCAGTTTCCGCTTTCTGCACGTAACGTTAGCGTGCGCAGAAAACCGGGATTGCTGGCGGAATGAGCAAACGGACGGCGATGTAGTGAATCTCACTGCCTGTTTGCGCTATACTGCGCGCCGCTGTCCTCTTAGTTAAATGGACTAAGAGGACATCGATGTTATCTTATTGATTTAATTGACTTAAAGATAAAAAATCAATTTTTAAAGTGCTCAAATATGTACACAAATTATTGCCTCAAATACCCCGATCCTCTAAATTCTTTTTGTAGATAGCTATAGCCTCATCAACTATCTCTATCGGGTAATGAGCGTTACTCGCAACTCCAGTGGGGCATTTGATTTTTTCAGCCGCTTTCTCAGCTCTAAGCTTTTCGCACCACTGCCATAGCTCGTTTACTGATTTGTCATCATAATTCAAATCTAATTCGAGCAGTCGATGTGCTACGGTTCTGAATTGTGAAAGGTCTCTGAGGCTTTGGATTGAGTTTACCTTCAATTCAACTTCACCAACTCTTACCTCAAGCTCTTCCCTTTTCTCAATCTCCGACGCCAAAAGCCCCACCGTTTGTTGCAGGCTATGCGCAAGAGCAGAAATCTCGGACCGATTCTTAACTAATGGTGGCGGATAAGTTCCATGCTTTCTAATTGAAGGCAGAACATCATGGAAAAGCCACCTTTGAAATTTTTTACCGGCTGGGGTTGTATCTTGAGCAAGCACTCTATAAAGACCAGGCTCTGTCAAAAAAGCTTCTGAAATTATCGCACCTTCAACTGTAAGAGGCACGTTCTTGAACTCATCCTCGTCCAAGGTAGATATGACGGCTTGCAATAAGGTACCCATTCGAGCCGTTGGCTTTCCATCCATCTTGCGGTTTTCAGCTGACAGAGTTCTTACTACATCAGATAATGAAACATATAATTGTCCATCATCATTCATGCTTCTGATGAAACTTTCACCACATTCGCCTTCGTAACAAAGCTGCAATAAGTTCTTATTCATAACCCCCCCGATTTTTTTGAGATTATACCCGAGGGGAAAGTAATGTCATGCCATGGTTAGATAGCACTTTTGGAAGCATTAAATCGGCATGGTATTGCTGTAGACCTGTAGTACTGTAACTGTTACTTTTCCCAGTACGATAATCCCATCCAACCCTTCACCATCAATCGTTTCACCGTCCTGAGTGATGATCCCTGAACTGAACAGCTTGCCAAGCTGTGGGTAGTCATCGAACTGGAACGCGACGGTGTCGCCAGGCTTAGCAGCTAACGAGCGATCAACGAGCACGAATCCCTCTGGTGTATCAACACGAATCATGTTTCCCGGATTCGGCATAAGGATGTTATTCAGGTTAAGGCGCTGCTCAACGTAATCAGTGGCCGGTGATGGAAAACCCATGTCAGATACCCCCATTTGGGTTGAACTGAGCGTATGTCTTGGACTCACCCTCTTGACTGGAAATGTCTTTAAATGTACATGTGTGCGTTTTTATCCACTGGTTGGCCTCGCGCAGGCTGAAGTGCCAGTTAACTCGCTCCAGCTGATACACAAATTCCTGAGTGGTGACTACATATCGGCCTGATGGTTCTCGTTTGATTGCGCTAACAAATGCGTCTTTAATCTCATAATCGCGTGCCATGATAAATCCCCCCTATAAATACTGTATGGATAAACAGTAATATCGATCGGTAGATTTGATCAAGGCGGGGCGGTGGACAGATTTGTAAAGGGGTTGATGGTGCAGGGTTTTTAGTTGGCGTTCCGGTCAACGGAAACTGTAGGTACTAGGCGTGGCGATCGAGACAATGATGCAACTGGTTTAGGGCTCAGTATCCCGAAGAGGCGATTGGGTAGACAGTCGGTCAATCCTGCTGTCATTCGTGAATCATTAGCATGAAATGCTATCTTTCGTTGATAGCGGCAAAGTTCGTTACAATATACTATATGCAATGTGATGTACTTGGGGTAATATAAAACCTGTACATCCATACAGCCACTTTGAAAGCGTCAGCTTTTGGAGGAAGGTTTTATCATCCAAATTTTAACGAAGGAGGCTCAGATGGCATACCCAACCGTTGCTATTGCTAACGCCTTCATCAGTAGGGCGCAGAGCGGGCTTATACCTGATTTGTCACCGATGAAGTTGCAGAAACTGATGTTCTATGCGCAGTCATGGCATCTTAAGATTTACGACGAACCCCTTTTCGATGATTTCTTTGCAAAGTGGCAGTACGGGCCAGTTATCCCGTCGCTTTACCATGAAATGAAAAGTTACGGTGCGAGCCCAATTAACCACCTTATCAGCACAATAGATGGCAATGGTTGGAATCCAAGCAACCTCAATGTGCAGTTTGTAACACCGGTGGTTCCTACGAATGATTTTAGAACCAATCAGCTCATAGATAAGATAATTAGCGTTTATGGTAATTTAAGAGCGACGCAGCTTTCTGCCCTGACTCACATGGATGGAACGGCATGGTCTCAGACCAGCGATACAAGCGCTGTGATTGATAACGAAACTCTTAAGCGCTGTATAAAATAATGTCAAAATCCATTGATGACATCTCATTAAATGTCTCTGCGGGAAGCATACCCGAAGACAAGTCTGATGTGGATACCGCCAGGGCTGGAACTCAGAGCAGGCACCCATCCTTAATTAAGGAAGATGTCGAGGATCGAAAGGCTGACCGTGCGCTTCGTGATAAATATGGTGATAAAGCGTACAAAGTTGCACGAAAGTCTCTTTATGGCTGGTGTTGGCTTTTAGGTATTTATGCCTGCATTAAGTTTAAATTTGATAAAGAGATTTTCTCTGAAAACGTCCTGATAGCAATAACTTCTGCTGTGACATTAAATGTTTTTGCTGCATTCCTTGGGGTTATTAGGGGGCTTTTCCCATCGACAAAACCCTCAAATGAAAAAGAATAACTCTATAAGCGCCTGCTTATTCCTGCCAAAATTGCCTATAGCCCGCCATTGAGCGGGCTTTTTTGTGCCCATCGCTTGGCTCATGTTCAACAGCTAACCTACGCTTACCTGACCCGCCCTTAGCCTGATCAGATAGAAGCGGCTGAGTCATTTACCGGTCGCCGGCAGTTCTCTATGCCTCCGGTGCAGAAGGCAATCCTGCGACTCCATTTGATGAAGCAATATAAGCTCTAAGAGACTTGCGGTAGTTAGTCCAGCTACTTTTAGCGGCTTTCACTGTCTCTTCATTAACATCAGCCGAATAGTCTTCGTCATCAATTTGCTGCTGCAAGGCGGTTATCTTAGAGGATGCGCGATCGTATTCCTGATTTGCGAGAAACATGTTCTCCATCGCCATTGCTTCAGGCGACTTTACGATAACCGGAGCAGTAAAGATCAGGTCTTTTCCTTTTTTTGTAACCATATAACCTGGACCTACTGCTACTCCATCCGGTATTTCGTAGGTTTCAAATTCCGAGAAGATATCCCCCTCGCCGTTCCACACCACTACGTTCTGAACAAGCCCGTCTTTGATTAAAGCGTAACCGTTATTCATTATGCAAACTCCCAGACCCGAATCAGACCATCACCACCATTACCGCCCAGCGTCGGAACGGCATTATTACCAGCAAACGCGCCGCTTCCACCAGAACCACGGCGCCCAGCGATTCCAGCAGTGGTTGACCCGATAGTGATGATTGAAGGACCACCGGCAGAAATATGTGACCTGCCACCTTCGCCAGATTCATAACCGAATTTCAGAACGAAACCAGCTACTCCACATCCACCCCGGATATTTTCCAGATTGCCGCCTGTGCCGTCACCACCCCCCCCGTTATAAGTCAGCTGGTTTTCACCCTGAGTTACAGGTGTAGCATTTGCGCCGAAACTCCCGCCTGTTGCTGAAAGAAAAGAACCAAAATAACTGCTGGCCCCTGGCGTACCATTCGTTCCTGTGAGCGCTACCCCGCCTTTACCAACGGTGACATCGACAGTGGCGGGAATGTCAGAGTTGTTGAGCTTGGAGATAGCAGTTCCCCCCGCGCCACCTCCAGCACCAGCCGCAACCTGCTGTGATCCAGTTGCTGGGGTTGATCCTCCCGGTCCACCACCTGCAGTTACCTCGACAATGATGAATGAAGCTTTGGGGTTTTTGGGATAAGTGCCGGAAGCAGTGAAATCTACAATCTGAAGTAAACGCCCCGAGGAAAAGAGAGATTTTATTGCCTCAGTAAGCTGAGTGCGTTTGCCTTTTTGAAGGGTGAGTCCAGCCTGTTCAATCAGGTTGCAGAGCTCTTCCTGAACGCTATCAAAGAAGTCTTGATCCAGAGCGGTAGGGAGTTCTCCCGTCTGAGGGTTTCCGCCGGTAAATCCATTTTTACCCGCTCCGAACTTATCCTTCTGGGCGGTTGATGTGTCAATGCGATGCATGTTTACTCCGGGTATCTGAAAATAACGTAGGTGTGTGAGGGTGCAAGCTTGTTGAGGACGCATTCCGCGATGGTGTCACCCCACATTCTCAGGCTGTCCGTACAGTTACTGATGGCCGTCATCGGCGTAATCTGGGTGGATGCGGGCATATTCACCTGCCAGTAGTAGCGCCATTCATCGCTGTAAAGTGAGTCGGTGCAAGCGGACATGCAGGTAAACTGGCTTTTGTTGTAGCGGGTAATTGTGACGCCCGTGTAGCCCAGCGCCTCAAGCTGAGCCAGGTAGAAAGCCTCATTAATGCCCCCCGCCAGATTTATCTTTGCATCCAGCCGCTGGCGTCTCTGCTGCAGCGTCTGCACGCCTGAAGGCGCGCAACTGTCCGGCAGCCCGCTGATACTTTCATAACGGTCAATTAGCTCTGTCACTGAACGTGGGTCCGTTTCCAGCATCAGAGCATCACCGCGCCCATGCACCGCTGCGAGCGAGGGTGCCAGGCTAGTCAGCAACACGTCGTCACTGTCCCATGCTGGGCCACGCGGCAGCAGTGCTCCAAGCATCTGCCGGTACTGCGCCGTTAAGTCCATGAGATTGTCCCCACCACACCTATTTCACCTTTCCCAATGGTGATATCAGTCGTCGGGCTGACCAGCGTATGACTGTACTCACCCGTTGCGATGCTGATCGCCTCGCTGATGCGGGACGGCTTCAGCACGCTTTCAGGCCCGCCATCGCGCAGCATCATTGAGCGCAACTCCGCCTCAACGGCATAGCGCACTACTGCGGTATTCGGGTTGAGTCGAATCTGGAAATTAACGGTGTGAGGCGTGGGAGCAAACACGTAGATATCGGCTCCGGCCACCGGGGCAAGCGGTTCGATGTATGTCTTTACGGCTGAGACGGTAGCAGCGTCAGGGATCGGATTAATGAGGTCGCTGTTCGCCACCATAACGCCTACCGTTCCCCGACCGCTCCAGTGCCTGTACGTCCATGCGCGTGTAATGCCAGCCACTTCCTTAGCCCAGACTTCATAATCACCGTCAGCGCCGCCCTGCGGGGTCCAGTACCACCGTTCAATCACGCGTGCGCGCCAGACCTCCAAATCCTCAACGTCAGCGCCGCCCTGAATGCTGTCCGCCACGCCAGCTGAGGTCAGGCCTGTAATCGGGCTGACCAATCGCATAGCAAGTCCATCATCGGTGTTGCCCACTTTTCCTGCCGTATCGCAGATAACCGGCACGCGCAGAACGCCACCCGCCGAGGTCGCTTTAGCTGCCGTGGTGAATGAAACGAGATCGTCACGCTGAATTGTGACACCGGCAGGAACAGGGATGCCGCTCGTTGGCACATCCCAGCGCACATAACCGGTTGCTGCTGTAGGCGCTTTTCGCGGGCATCGCTTCATGTTGGCGTGGCGAGTCAGCCAGTCCTCATCCGCAAGGTCTGGCAGAAGGTTGCGCGCCAGATAGTCAATGTAGCCATACACGGTATGCACCGCCGCCGCCTGGACCCGTCCATAAACTTCTGCATCGGTACGGCGCAATGCGGCCAGTGTGGTGTCTGCATCCAGGCGGGTGAGAATATCGTTGCGGACGGTGGTGATTAACTGAGGGAGTGTCGGGCGGGTAAATCCACTGTCAGCCATTAAGTTCACTCCATAAATCGTCAAAGGAAAATGCCGTGCGGTTGCCGTCTTTCTGGCTGATAACTACTGAAGCACTTAGTGTGTTAATCCCGGTCCGCTCGGCCTTCACGTCCACCCGAACCGCCACGCCGTCATCCACCAGCCACTGAAGGGCCTGGCTGATGTATTCGCGGGCTTTGAGCGGCGTTTTATTGGTGAGCGTCGTGCGGCTGAGAAGGTAAAGGCGTGAGCCAATGCGGTCATTCTGTACGGTCGGAAAGCTGTCGCCCCACCAGCCGTTATCCTGCTCCGGGCTGTCGTCAGGCTCAGCCTTTCGCCAGGAGAATAGCGAGATAACTACTGCGCGCGTCAGAGGGTCAGGTGGCCACGTCACGTCACGCTGAACGCCATTAATCACAATAATCATGGCGCCACCATTTTCTGCGTTGTCTCGTCAGTGGTACCGCCGCCGGAGCCGTTCTCTTTATGTGTATGATCGTTATAAGCCACGCGCATCGCTGACATGGTCAGGCCGGAAGAATCGCACTTATCTTTGATCTCGCCAGTCGACTCGATGTCCATTTCAAACCGCGCTTTCGGCGCATTGGTAAAGGTGATCGGCTTGCCCGCCCCGTTGACGACGATTCCTTCGCGGGTGAGTGTGACCGACTGCCCCTGATCGTCATAAACCGCCACCTCACCGGACTTAAGACCTTTAATGCGGTAGCGACGGTCAGAGACGACCAGAACCACACCGTGAGATCGATCCCCGTCAAAGTAGGCGGCCACGGCCTCTGCACCGGTAATCGGCGCTGCGGTAAAGCCATAAGGCTCCATGTGTTCTATATCGCTTTTCCCCTCGCCCCCAGCCATTTCAACCTGAAGCATCTGGCACTTTGTAGCCGTGTTCAGTCCGCGAACCACGGCGCGGGCCAGAAGGTTTGACAGCGCACGGCCCATACCTGAAATCGGATTAGCCATCAGAAATCATCCTCTTCTTTCTTTTTCTTAAGCTTGCCGGGCTTCGCTGGTTCAGGAAGATAAGCATCCGGCGGCCCGACTCGGATTTCGGTCACGGTGCCGTTTTCATCCTGCTGATAGGTCACCTCAGCGATCACCATCTGGCGATTGTTAAAACCAAGGATGGGATCGAAGACAATAACCTGCAGGTTAGGCAGCCAGAGTGAGCCATCTCCCTGCCGCCAGCCCTGGACGGTGTATGTCACCTCATCAGTACGCGCAGCACGCTGGCGCATCTCAAACTCCGCTCGCGCGCTGCAGGTTGCTGTGGTGGCGTTGCCGGTCTGACGGATAATCATCGGGCGGTAACGCTTAAGTCCACCATCAATAGTTTTTGAACGAATGGCCGTAGTCGTGGCCTCGCCAAAGTCATCGTCATTACCTTTGCGCTGCCCGGACACCTGATAATCGCTGAACCGGTCACGGATGCTCTTTTCCGTGTCGCAGGAAAGAATGTTTTCACCCAGAACCAGCGCGGTATGCGCCTGCTGGCTGCCGATACCACCGATAACCAGATTGCCCTGCGCGTTGTCATATGCCAGCGCCTGCTGAAGCCCCAGCATTTTGTTCAGCACGTCCATGACCGTTTCGCCCTGGTCGGCCTGAATTCCCTGAAGCGCACCGGATGCGCCACCCGCATCCACTACTGTAATGCTGAACGGCTTAGCCAGTTCTGCGGCCACTTGCGCCAGAGTACGTCCGGCATATTGTGACGGCGAGGCTGAGCAGTCGATGAGATCAGCCGTTTTGCTGCGCCCTGATATCCCCACGTTGATGCTGCGTGCGTCGTACCGAACCGGTGTCGCTTCGATGTAGCCAGTCAGAACTTTGTCGGTGCCTATCAGGACCTCCACAAGGTCACCGTTTTTAATCCGGTTGCTTCGGTTCGCCTGGTCGGTATCGCCGGGCCAGCTGCGGGTAATCTCGACGGTGAAGTCGCGGGCGATACGCTCAATACCGGCGGCAATTCTGACCGAAGTCCAGCCGCCCCACTCCTGACCATTCACCCGCAAAATAACTGTGTTGTTCATCGTACCGGCACCCTAAGTGGATGAACCGGCACGAAGCCGGGATGGCGGATGCCGTTACGCGCCGTTATGTCACCGGCGCGGGATGCTGAGTCATACCAGTCGGCGGCCAGTACCAGTGCGGGAGTAACCTGCGAAGGTGTGCGCTCCGTCATGCGCTCGACCTGCTCCAGGCGCGCAGAGATATCGCGGTTAACGTCAGTGCGCACGGTGACCAACGCCTGGTAAAGTCCGTCATCTGAAACGCGCTCCATCTCAAGGTCAATGGCCTCATTGAGACTGTCACGCACCTGCGCGAGATCATCCCAGGAAATGACGGTGCTGTTATCAAGAGAGGTGGTTACGCCGGAAGATGCGGAAACGGTGCCTGTCGCTGTGGTATCAGTATCTGAAGCCGCACTGCCTGAATCAGTCCGTATGTTGCTGACGGCAGGATGCGATACCACGACCGGCTGCTGCGGGTCCTGCTGGCGCGTGACAGTCCGGTTTACAAGCTGCGGCAGACTGGTGACCGTTGCGGCCGCCTCGCTGATAGCGGTGGTGCGCATCGCCTGCGCAACATAATTGCGCTGAGTGGTCTGCGCCTGTGCTGTCTTACTGTCGGTTTTCCAGACGCCGCGTGGAGCCAGACCCGAATCAACAGTGACGCCGGTCAGCCCCTTAATCATCGACATCAGGTCAGAAGTGTTACCCGTCAGCCGCGTTCCGGCGCGCCACATAGTCTGAAGCCGGTTAACAAAGCTCATGCCGCTCGACGGCGGGCTAAGCAGCACCGATAAATCGCCCTGCATCAGACGTGATGCGGCGCTGATACCAGAATCAACATACTGAAAGGCACTGGTTACGGTATTGAACATACCGGTTGCATCATCCAGCACGCCGTCCTGCAGGAAGTCAGGCATGCCATCCATACCAAAGGCACCGAACGCCGATGAAATTGCATCGTCCAGAAATGAAACTGACGATGTGAGTTTCTGTCCGGTTGCCAGTCCAGCGGTGGGAAACGATAATTCACCGGACTCAACGAAGCTGAAGCTGACGCGGCACATACGCCCTTCGCTCTGTGAATGGCTGACGCGAACGGCATCATCTACTACCACGGTCATCTCGCCGTAGTAAGGATGAACCAGCGTGCATGATCCTGGCTTTTCAATAGCCTCAATCAGCCGGTTGCGCTGCTCAAAAAAATCATCGCCAATCAGATAGGCCTGAACGCTGAAGCGGCGGGTTGCCCTGCCTAAATCCTCCGCCCACGGCTTATCGCGGTTCGGGTACTCATGCACCTGCACGCGACGCCCAAAGGTTGCTTCGTCGCTGTCCACCTTAAACGCGATGCCACGCAGTGAGGCATCCTGCAGATTATCTTTCCAGCTCATGACTTTCTCCGGGCGTAAAAAAACCCGCCGGAGCGGGTTAATGTTTATTTCAGGTGTATCTGTATCGAATAAGAGTCACCAGTTTTCACAAAAAGTGAATCAGCTTTTTTATCGTAAGATTCAAAGCGCTGAACGCTCTTAAACCTTTCCAGCTTATTTTCGAAAATTGTACTATTGGTGCCGGTAAGGTATTCATACGCTTTACCGGCCAGCTCAACGTTAACCTCATTCATCGATTCATCTTCATTTGCGAAGAAATAAATTGATATTTTCTCAGCGCACGGTGGCTCATAAACAGTCACGTAAATCTGCGGTTCATACTCTGACTGTTTATTATCATCAAATGCATCTTCAAGAGACTGCTCCTTCCTAAAGGTATATTGGTGCCTTAGCACTCCGCCATCTTTGAACACCTGCATCTTCTCAGGATTCTTACCAACTGCGGCAATGAAGTCCTTTTCATTAAATGTGGGATAACACTCGCTGGCAGATGCCCCGCTGACAAAAAGCATAGACATAAGAATTGCAAACAGGCGCATGCGCACTTTCCTTAATTTGGATTCGAAAACCGATTATAACCCACATCAAGGTCAAACCATGGCAGAGCGCCACCCACTGGCTCAACACGCATTCCGGGAGGAGCGTTTTCAAAGGAAACTTTAAGCTCCCCCTTCGATGAGGTTGGATCATCGCGCATTAAGGGACCGCTCATGCTCTGCGGGTTAAGAGGAACACTGCCACTCTTTATCTGCTGCTCGTTGTTATACCAGCCGCCAGCTTTCCACCTTTTCTTAAGTGACTCCCAGAATGATTCTGTTCCATCTTTCTGCGTTGCCGCGTCAGATATTTCGTTTAACTTTTCAAACATATAAAGGGCAACGGCGATTGATACAGTCAGGGCGCTGAGCTTGCCTATCTTACTCAATATGGCGAGCAGTCCACCTGCCTTGGCGGTAGCGGTAGTCAGTGATCCTATAACCTGAAGCGTAAACGCCCCGGCCATCAATCCACCAATTCCCGTAATGATCCCATTCATACCCCCCAGTGCCCCTGCCAGACCATCTATTTTTGTCCAGACCTCCTCAACTACCGGACCAAATTTATCCCAGTTAGAAATAAGCAGCCCTATTCCTATCGCTGCCAGACGGAGGAATATACCCATTGGGGAAAGCTTCAGTCCGCGTCCCAAAACACCCAGTGCAAAGTTAATTCCCAGCAGCCCAAGCTTCATTCCGACAAACCCGGCCGCGATCCCAAATGCACCACGGATTACCTTTGGATTTTTGTCAGCAAATTCACTGAATCGTTGTGACATGTCACCCAGCCAGCCCACTAGCTTTTTAGCATCGCCAGCAAAAGCGCCACCAATAGCAGCCAGACCGTTGACTGCCGTTCCGGTCATTGAATCCCACAGATTCGTAAGCGTGCCAAGCTGAGCGTTAACTCGTTTATTAAGGTCAGCCTGCTTGTTCATCTTGGACTGAATTTCATCGTAGCCGCTTTTCCCCTTATCGATCAAAGCATTCAATACGGAAAGAGTGTCGCCATCGTCGCCGAAAATCTCCTTAATGATCCTTGTTCTGTTCAATGTACTAAGCGACTGAAGTTTTTTTAACTGCTTGAAAAGATTTTCAATACCACCGAACTCTCCCTTTCCATCAGTGAAATCCAGCTTAATACCTTTACGCCCCAAAAGTTTATTGGCGGCTTTCATCTTCTTAGTGTCAAAGCCAGCCTGGAAGATTTTTCTGATTGCGTTTCCTGCTGTTTCACCCTGAGTTCCCATTTGATCCATCATTACTGCAATGGGAGCCAGAGCTCGGGCAGCAGTCAGGCCATCCTTGCTTACCATTTTTGTAACTGAACTGACGTTAGTAAAAAATGAGAGCATGTTGGTGTCATCAACACCCAGATAAAAAGCCTTCTGGATCGTGTCGAATAATCCCATCATATCTTCTGAAGTTGTGCGGGTGGCATCCTGCATTTTTGCAGCAAACTCTGCAGCCGCTTCTGGCGTTTTCTTCAACTGAACCGCGAGATAAGCGGAAGCCTCACCAACACCATTCAGAATGTTCTGGGCCGGAATACCCTGCCTGACAAGCATCTGCATCATGTTCTGAAAGTCAGCAGTGGTGCCAGGCAGTTTATTGCCAAGGCCAACAGCCAGCTTATTGATTTTCCCAAAATCAGAACTCACAGCGCCGCTGGCGTCCATCATGGCAACCTTGAGCCCTGTCGCGGCATCTTCCTGTTTGGCAAAAGCAACCAGCGAACCTGTCAGCCCGGCTGCCAGCCCACCAGCCATTGCCACACCGCCCCGACCGGCCTCCTCTGCATCTTTACGGAACCGGCGCAGGTTCTTTTGCATGCGGCCAAGTGCAGGCGAAAGTCTGTCAACGCCAGTAATGAGCGCCTTCAGTTCAAATTCAGCCATTGGCTTTTCGCTCCCGTTCTATCCGGTTCGCCTGGTCAATAAGCAATTGCAGGCTTTTTAAGTCCTCGCTCAGGACTTCCAGAGGATTTATGCGCCAGTAACTGGCGCAATCGAAGTACAGATTAAGCAGCTCTTTAGCTGTCAGGCCTGAAGGAAAAAACCGGCAACTACCCAGCCAGCAGCATTAAGGTCTGATGGCGACATATCATCAACCGAGCTGGGAGGAATACCGCCCAGTTGGCTGATGTATTTAGCCACCACATGAGCCAGCAGCTTTACAGACTCATCCTGATTCATCTGATAGGGATAGCCCAGCTCACGGACATCCTTGCCCGTTGGCTCACGCAGCTCCAGCACATGAAGGGTTTCGCCATGTGCCGTAATAGGTTTTGAAAGTTGCAGTTCACTCACTGATAAAATCCTTCTGAGCCGTGGAATTCGAGGTCAACCGTACCCTCTTCCGCATTGTGGTTAGCTTCACCGAACTGGAACGCTTCGGACAGCACGTAAACCATGCCGTTTGCCAGTTCGGCAGTGATGGTCATCTGGTCTGAATCCATCAGCTTGGTGACAGGAAACGCCTTCGGAACTTTGAAGGTGCCTTTGACGTAAGGCGCACGGTGCGTTTCTTTGTAATCCACGTCACCGGCCAGGCCGATCACGTCATCACGCACTTTGGTGTTCATCGGCACCTCAATGCCGCCGGTCAGCGACAGCTGCTGGCCGTCCACCTTGACGTATGCTGTACCCGCAATCTTTGCCATTACGCGGTCTCCTCGCTGTATTGCAGACGGAACTGATTAAGCAGCGCAAAGACGCGCAGCTGGTTAACGTAATCCGGCGGGAACAGGACATCCACGCGGGTCGGGTCGCTGACGTTGCGCTCTACCACCAGGTGCTGCTTGAAAAGATCGAAGTTCTCCACGATCCCCGCCCGCTCCATCGTGCGATAGCTGGCGCACATCTCACCCTTCAGCACTGCAGGTGTCACGATGGCCTGACCCGGACCGAAGCGCGTACCGTCATTCGCCAGCTTATGACGCGGGTACTTGCTGGTAATGATGCTCTTCAGCTGACGGATAACGTACGCGCTGGTATGCAGCGTCTCGCTGTCCAGGTAGCTGTTGTCCGCCACGCCATAGGCGTTTTTCTGATAGGTGGTAATGTCGCGCTGAATGCGCATCACACCGCTCTCAGCGTAAGCCGTAGCGATACCGTGCTTCAGAAGCGACTGCTGCTCGGTCAGGGTAAAGCGGCTGCCTGCCGGTGCCGGTAATGCGCCGGTCAGCTCACCGGTCTGCGTCGGGCGGGCCGGGTCAACGCGGATAAACACGGCATTGCGTGCGGTGCGCAGCGCGACCAGCTCATCGGCAGCAGTCTGAACGGCAGGTTCATAACCGGCAACGGTAATGTGCTGGTTGTTCATGGTGTCGCCAAAAGCAACCAGGTCAGAGAGCGTGCCGATTTTCGCCGTGTAAACGTGACCGTAAAGCTGACGCGCATAGCCCCAGCGACCGGAAGAATCGTTCATCTCCAGCGCCAGCGTTGCCAGCGAGGCGGAATCACTGAACGGCGTGCCGATGAAGTCAAACGGCTCATCGCCCATCGCGGCCACGGTTGCAGTCAGTGACGGTGAACCCGTACCGCCTGCCATCGCGGCAATCACAGCATTAACCCCGTCAGGCGTGGTTTCGCTCCCCACGGTGCCGTAGTAGTTCAGCGCCAGAGGAATGCTGTTGCCGGTAAGACCTTTGTGGCGAGCAGTGAGCGTCACCACACCAGCTGCTGCCGCTGCAGTCACGGGCAGGTCTGCGTTAGCGTTAATTGCGGCTGCAAGTGTGGCGGCTACTGCTGCAGGGGCATCGCCGGTTACCACAGCGGCCTGAACGCGTACTGCGCCAATATAAAGGCTCAGCGAACCCGATGCCTGTGCGTTGCCGGTTAACGTCACGGTGCCTTTGGCGGTCTCGCCATCAGGCTCAGTTACCGCGATAACCCACAGCTCACCAAATGGATCGACGGCACGATAGCGCGCCACCATACGGGCTAACTGGCTGCCACGACCTGCAACCTTACCCGCCAGTGCCGCTGACGGCATGATGGTGAGCTTATTTTTAACGATGGAGCTGTCGGCAGAGGCAAAGCCAATCAGCAGCGATGGGCCGCTTTCTTGCGTGGTATTCGCTTCGCTGTTGTCCATCTCCGCCCAGAACAACGGCACGCGGAGGTCTGACGGAATAGTGGGGAACGAGACTGACATTATTCACCGCCCTTTTTCTTGGCGTCAGCTGCGGGCTTTTCTTCTTCCGCACTGACTTCTTCGACATCACCATCCGCAATGCGGCGGTGCCAGTAGCTGCTCTCTTCGACGTTCCGGCCTTCTGAAGGCAGCAGATCGCCCCGGACAGGATCAGGGACTGACCGCCCGCGTTTGGGTCTGAGTTGCATGATTTACTCGCTGAGGTTGATTTTGGTGTGGTGCTCAATGATGCCGTCAGGCCCGTTACCCGGATCGATGTAGTCAACGTCGATTTCGACCGTTTTCAGCTCATCCAGGGCGTCAAGATCATCCTGCTGGCGCGTGTCCTCTTCGGTGATTTCCCGCGTCAGCATGAATTCAAACTGGTAATAGAGGCGGCCCCGCTCCATGTCCAGAAGCTGCCCGCCGGAATACGCCACCGGTCCAGCGTCGGCGTCAGGTTCCCAGCCCAGCAGCGCCTTCCAGATTTGCTGCCGGACATCATGCACGGCGTCATATCCGGCTGCCTGACCGCGCTCATCGCGCGTATTGTCCAGCACCACGACCACCGCAAATCCTTCGGTAACGTTCTGCCAGTAGTCAGTCAGGGACTTCTGCTCAGCTGTGACGTCTTCTGTCGGCACAACATACGCCGCCGGCAGCCGCATTTTGCCGGTTTCGGGAATGGTTTTAAATTCAGCCGCCCCGGCTACGTTACCTGCGAACATCGGACATCGCGCCCGGAGTGCGGCGATCACCAGCGATAGTTTCATTTCTTTTTCCTTTCAGGACGCAGGGAGGTACGCAGCGCACGGGTCAGCACATAGCGCGTCCATGTTTTGCGCGCCTCCAGCACCTCGGTCATATAGTTTTTACGGGGGGCAACGCGCCAGCCATTACCGCCGGATTTCCCTTTGTGATGGCTCTTTTTGCGCGTAGAACCACGCTTCACGCCGTAGAACAGAAACGCGGGGTAAAAGTCGCCCTCAATGAGTCGGTTACCCTCGCCCCGCTTCTGGTTTGGCGCGATGCGCACCATCAGGCCCGGACGGCTTTTTGATGCGCGGGGAACGTAATAGCCGATTGACCGCGCCAGCCTGCCGGTCCTGAATCCCGGATACTCACCCGGAGCGGAACGACCACGACGCATGACCAGACGCCTGGCATCACGCATGTGAACCTGACCAATCTGAATGAAGGCGCGGCGCATTTTGGCCCGGTTAAAAACGAGGTCTTTGGGCTGCTGAAAATCAACGTGCAGAAGCGGCTTAGCCATACATCTCTCCGTCGCTGTCCACAGCCCTCAACTCCTCGCACTCCAGCAGCAGGTAACGACCGGCTGAGTTGAGGTCGCGCAGGCGCTTAACGCGATATACATAACCGCCGTGAACCACCTCAAAATCTGAAGTGATGCCCCGCCGATAACGGATGGTCATGTAGTGGGTTATGGTTTCGTCAGCCTGAACTGATTCATGATAGGTGGTAGCACCTACCTGCCGGACCTTCGCCCAGACGTCCTTTTCATTCTGATAGACCGGCTCTATGCCGTAATCCGCTGCGGCCTGGTCGATGCGCTGCCGCAGGTGGATACGCTTATTCAGCTCACCGGGATCGGGTAGCGTGAATACTGCACTGGTATTTGATGAACGTCGCTGCATGCTAATACCCCGATACCGGCAGACGCCGTGAGTAGAGCAGGAACTCAAACGCCTGCGGCGTCTCAGTCATTTCCAGTTCTGACACTGAACTGCGATGCTCATACCAGTGACTGACCAGCATCAGGAGTGCAAGCCTGATATCCTCGGTGACTACCATGCCGTCCGTATCAAGCGGTGCAATATCTGCCACCGTTTTATAAAGATTGCGATTGAGGTAGGTCACCGCCTTTGCCTCAGCTGCTAGTGCAAAAAGCTCAAGCAGCCGATCTTCTTCCGTGAAGTCACTCTCCAGTCGGCACTGCTGTTTAATTTCTTCAAGTGTCAGCAGCATGACAGCGCCTTATTTTTTGGCTTTTTCCTTCGCTTCAGCTGCCGCTTTCGCGCTGGCTTCAGCGTCCGCTTTTTCCTGTGCTTCAGCAGCGGCCTTTGCTTTGGCCTCTTCTTCAGCTTTCGCAAGCGCTTCGGCTTCGGCTTTTCCCTTCGCCTCATATGCCGCTTTCTCCGCTGCGCTCTCATCCACCTCACTGGCATAGCCCAGCTTAATCAGCTCGCGACCGTGCTGTTCGGTGGTCTCAATGGTGTTGCCTTCGGACACGACCGTGCCGCCGAAGTAATTCGGTTTAATCAAAAGCAGTTTCATATGTAACTCCCGGAAAGGCGGCCCGGAGACCGCCGTTGCTGTTACGCAGCTGCAGCAGGTGCGGTGAAGGAACCGTAAACGAACGCTTCAGGACGCTTAACGGCCAGCGCCAGACGTTCCTCACAGCGGATTGAGATCATGTTTTTCTCAAAGTCGTCGGCGTTTTCAGTGGAGATAACCACGTTGGCATCTTCGCGATCGAAAATCTGCGCACCGGCATTGAATGCGCCGGTCAGGAATTTACCCTGGAAGGCAGCCGCTTCGGTCGCGACAACCGGCAGCCCCCACAGGGTAGGACCAGTCAGCGCTGCCGGATTCGCCAGAATGTAACGACCCAGCGAATCCTTAGTCAGCTCGATCTTCGCCCAATCAATGAAGTGCAGAACATGGCCAGACGCCGGGAAGCGCGCCAGTTGCGCCTGCAGCATAGCCAGTCGCAGATCATCAATACCGCTTTGATTCGCCACGCTGAAGGCAGCAGCATATGCAGATGCCTGCGGAACGATACCGTTCAGGTGAGTGCCAGTGCCGTCACCGAACAGAATCTCCTGCTCTTCAACGTACTTCAGGCCGTAGCGCAGTTCGGCGTCAATTGTCGATTGCAGCTGCGGCATGTCATCAAGAATCTGCTTAGCGGCTTTGAACAGGTGCGCGATGGTGCGGACCGGCGTGATTTTTTCCGCAAAGGTGATGCCGCTGTAAGGTTTAGTGGTGTTCTCAGCGACGGTCGCCGCATTGTTGGTGAAGCCAGTCTGCTGAACCCAGTAGATGGTATTGGACTCAGTACGGCCAGGTGCAATCAGGTCGCGGATAAACAGTCGCTGTTTTGGCTGCTGATCGATACCTGGCAGGCGGTCAGGTGCAACGATCTGGCCCGGCACGTTGACCGACAGCAACGCAGCCTTAACCGGAATGCTCAGGCGCTTATTGCCTTCGATGCTGGCTGAGAAGGCTTTCAGCGCTTCAGAGGAAACAACCTGACCGCCCACCGTTTCGATAACGTTTTTCGCATTCGCCAGCGGCATTTGTGCAACATGCTGCTCCAGATCACCCAGCGATGCCTTCAGTGACTTGTTTGCTTCAGTCAGCGCGTTAAACTCAGTGGCGATTTTGTCTACTGCTTCCTTGGTCTGCGCGGAAAGCTGACCAGAGTTCTTCGCTTCCTTAAGCGCGTCTTCAGCCTTCTGACTGAAGGTGCCGGAAACTTCTTCCAGCTTTGCAGATACTTTTTTCAGTAACTCATTTACGTCTGACATCGTGATTCCTTATTTGCCGAACGCGGCCAGCGCGTTTTTAAGTTGAGCAATATTTTCTGGGTTGATTTCGTCGGTAGCGCCCGGCATACCTTCAGGGGTGGCAGCAGCGCCTGGCTTGCCGCCGGTTAATGCTTTAAGAAGTTTTCGACGCTCGGAGCGTGGCGCGTCGGTTTTTGCCAGCATCGCGTCAAGCTTGCGCAGCGCAGCTGCAGGGCTGTCCTCGCCATCAGCAATCTCATCTGCTGCCAATAGGCGATCTGCAAAACCTTTTTCAACCGCATCGCTGCCGCCGATATAGGTTTCGGCATCCATCATCGCGTCGATGGTGACCGCATCCAGACCGGTTCGTGCGCCATAGATATCGTTCATCGCCTTATCAAAAGGCACCATGTCCGCCGCTATCTGCTGCAGGTCGTGACGGTTGCCCATCGCGTAGACCCAGCAGTTATGGATCATCAGAAAGGCACCGCGACCAATCTGCACCTCATCACCGGCCATCGCGATAATCGACGCAGCAGAAGCAGCGAGGCCCAGCACCTTGACGGTGACTTTCCCTTCGTACTCACGCAGCAAGTTGTAAATCGCCAGGCCTTCGAACATGTCGCCGCCCGGCGAATTGATATTCACGGTGACGTCAGCACCGCCGATTGAGCGGAGCGCGGCAGCAATACGGCTGGCGGTGACGCCGTCGCCGTACCAGTCAGCGCCAATGACGTCGAACACGGAAATGCTGTTGTCATCACTCTTTGCGGCCTTAATGCTGCCGTTCCAGCGATCCATTGCAGAAGACGGCAGATCGCGGTTTTCGCGCGCAAAAGGCCGCCCCTCCGGCGCTGCCGGAAGACTTTTTACTGTCATTGGGGTTGCTCCTAAGCCGCCTTTTTAAGCGGTGATTGTTCGAAAGGAATATCAGGGAAAACGGCGTTGTGAACTTCGCGCAACAGTGTGGCCCTTGCGGCGGTGCTGTTTTTGCGCAGGTCTTCAAGCGGTGTCAGGTTCAGCTGTACGGTATAGATATCACCACCTTCAATCGGCGGCAGATTCTCCAGGCGGCGCACGTCATTACGGGACATCCAGCCGTTCTGCAGCGCGGTGGTGTAATAAGCAGAGCGTCCGGCGCTGTCAGCACGCAGCAGGCCTTCAACGGAGAACTCAGCAAACAGGTCTTCATCACCGTTCAGCAGGCAGCGTGAAATCTCCTGCTCAATGTTCACCAGCATCGGGCGCAGCGTATTCGTCAGGAACAGCAGGTTCATGCCTTCAACGCTCGACGCCCAGCTACTCTGCTTGTCAACGTGACCAACCATAAAGGGCGGCACGCGGAACCAGCGGCAGATTTCCTCAATGCTGAATGATCGTGACTCCAGCATCTGAGCATCTTCAGGGTTAAGGGTGATGCCCTGATAAGACATATCACCTTCAAGCACCATCACCTTGCCCGCGTTTTTTGATCCAACGAACCGGTTAAGGTTTTCGCGGTTCTTCTGTCGCTGTTCTTTTGTCAGCAGATTCTTTGAAAGAAAGAAGCCTGACGTCTGAATACCGTTTTCAAAAATTTTTGCGGCTGACTCTTCGACCGCCATCGCTGCGCCAAACACGTCACGCCCGGTACGCATCGGCATCATTCCGCATACGCCATCCAGACCAAAGCCCCGGATGTGCATCATGTTTTTAACCGGGATGATGCGCGGCACACCCTTCTCTGTGTAGGTGTACTGCAGTTCGCCGCTGTCCAGTCGCTCCACCTTCATGCACTGAGGAAGAAGCGGAACCAGTGAGACCAGCTTGGTGCCGATCATCTTTTTCTCAACGTAGGCATTACCACGCAGGCATATGCTGGCAACCACCATCAGCATGAAGCGCGACGGCGTCATTTCGCTGTTGGGACGGCGGCACAGTAACTGATAGGCCGGATGATTAAGCGCCAGCTTGCGGGAACCGTCAGCTGCTCGCTCATATACCTTCATCGGCAGAGTTGAAACTGACTCACTCAGCAGGCGCACACAGGCCCATACAGAGGCCAGCGCCAGCGCTTTCTCTGCTGTCACGACCTTACCGCTGCTGCTTGTGCCGTACCATTCCTGCCAGAACGCAGCATCATTCAGTCCGATTGACTCACCGAGCCAGTTAACAATCGCGCTCTTAATGCGACCCGGCTGTTTTTTTTCCTTCATCAGATACCTACCATAATCGGGTCATCAAAAAAGTCATCAGGATCGCCGCTGTCCACCAGCACCGCATCCTCTGCTGCACCGATTGCCATCGCGGAAGCCACCACGCCGTCGATACGGCCGGTGCTTTTCTTCTTGGCAAATATGCGGTTGTCCTTCTGGTCAGCCTCAAGCACCGCAGATGCGGCATTCCAGCGAAGGCAGGGATTAGGGCGTATGACAAGCACCCTGTTGTTTAGGTGCTCTTCAAACAACTCAATTGATCGCGGCATCCAAAGCCCGGACTCCTGCGCCTTATAAAACCCTTGTCCGTGCGGAACAAGGTCAACGCTCACAGACTCGCTTTCGAGTTCTGGCTCCAGATACTTGATACGGTACTGGTCAAACGCGATGCACTTAATGTCGTATCTGGCTGCGAGCTCACCGATGCGCACCGCTACAAAACCGTAGTTGACTGCCTTACCCGGTGGTGCGTGAATGAAGCCATTACGCAGCCAGGCGTCATAGGGAACGTGGTCAGTCTTGGCTCTCTCCAGCAGGGAATCTTTCGGCGTCCAGAACTCAACTAAAAGCTTTTTGGATTTCGGAAAGTAAAGCGCCAGCGCGGTCAGATCGCGGGAGCCTGAGAGGTCCAGCCCGCCATAGCACTCTTCGCCCGCCAAATCTTCCGGGTCAAACTCCTGCTCGCATTTCATCCAGGTGTCGCTGTCAATCCACGGATCGGACGCTTCCACCCACTGGCAGAAGTTCAGGCGTCGGACAATGCTCTCTTTTGATGGCATGCCGCGGGCCTGAGTCACCTGCTCCCGCAGGTATTTATCCGTGAAGGTCTGACCCAGCGACGGGTTAGCTTTACCCCAGCAGGCTTCATCTTTAAACGGGTCGTCGCCCTCATCCAGCGAACAGATGAAGCTGAAAAAGCTGTCATCGACTAAATCACCAGCTGCCACCTTGCGACCGTATTCGTGATATTCGAAACAGACACTGGTTTTATCGTGGCCGCTGTTGGTGATGAGGAACATCAGCGCCTGACGGCGGCCCTTTGTACCGGCGCGCATCATCTCAACAACGGCGTTTGTTTTGTGCTCATGCACTTCGTCAATCAGTGCGCCGTGCGGGCGCGGGCCTGACTGACCATCATCGGAGCTGATCGGCTTAAAGAAAGAGCCTGTCTGCAGGAACGCAAGGTTCCACACGTTAAGCCCGGTGCCAGATTTGGTGATGCGCTGTGCCAGCGCGGGCGACTGATCGACCATCGTTACCGCATCGCGGAACAGGATCATTGCCTGGTCTTTTTTCGTGGCCGCCGCGTAGACTTCGGCGCGGGGTTCCTTGTCTGCCATCAGCAGGTAAAGACCGACGCCGCCCGCAAGCGGCGACTTGCCGGAACCCTTGCCGGACTCGATGTAACTCATGCGAAATCGGCGTGTGCCGTCTTCCGCCTTCCAGCCGAACAGGGAGCCAACAATGAAACATTGCCACGGCAGCAGGATGAAAGGCTTACCTTCATGCTCGCCGCCGTTGAGCTTCAGGACCTGAGCAAAGAAGTTAACAACACGCGTAACCGCTTCGACATCCCAGAACAGTCCACGTTTTGGCCCTTCTTCCAAATCCCGGATGTGGCGGGCGCATGCAGCGCGGATATCTGGCCCGGCAAGAACAGCCCCGCTGGTAACGTCCATTGCATACTGCGTCGCCGGATCAACCGAAGAACTGGTTGAGCGGGTCTTCTTCTTTTTTTCCACCATTCACGTTCACCTTTGACCGGGCAGCCGGTGTCAGGCCGAACTCTACCAGGTAGCTTTTGAAGCGCCGGTCTGCATCAGCCAGCATTGAAACAGCCGGGTTGGCCTTGATAAGAAATCCGCCTTCGGTCTGAACCGTGTATGTCCTTCCCTCTTCGGCAATAGTGATTCGCAGCTGAAGAATGTCGGCATAGATATCGCAGAGCCTTTCCAGCGCAAGAACATCGGCGACGGTCAGCACGCCCATTCCATCAAGCAGAACGGTCAGCTTTCCCCACGCAACCTTTCCCCAATCGGTGAGGTGTGACGGCGGGCTGGGGATTTCTCTCGCAGGTGCAGGCTCTTTGTCGTTAAGTTTTCGCTTGCCCGGATTGCCGGTAACGACCTTAAGATGGGTCGGTTTTGGTCGTCTTCCGGCCATAAAAACCTCCCAGAAAAAAACTTTTCATTTCGCGGTTGTGCATAAAAAGGGGGGCGGGCGGTCAGGAAGTCGATAGCCCCTGAAGTCTTTACCCGCCCCTCCCCGTGCGTCTGTGCTCTAACCCCTGCGCCAGTGCGCCTGTGGGTCGAGTGGCAGGCCGTTCTCATCGCATCCGATGATATGCCCGCGCTTCTCTTCGCGTTGCTTGGTGGAGTCATGGTGCTGTTTACAGAGGGGTTGCCAGTTGTTTTTATCCCAGAAGAGTTTCTGAGCCTTTGTTATCTCGTCCTGTTTACCGCCGTTGATTGCTTCCTTCAGCCTGTGTGGCTTGACATGGTCAACGACAGCAGCAGCCACTGCTCTGCCCTGCCGGTGGCACATGACGCAGAGTGGATGCGATTTCAGGAATGAGAGTCTGGCTTTGTCCCAGCGGCTGTTATAAATGCGTGGCTCGGACATGTTCACTCCAATAAAAAACCGCCCGGAGGCGGCAGTGTTGTCTATTTAGTTCGCTGAGGCGGTGGCAATTGCTTAGCCATCTCTCCAGCGAGCTTTAGGGCTTGGGTAAAACGCTCATCTCCACCAAGGTTAGAGATGAATTTTATTTGCCCAATGAAATGCTGCCAGTTCTCTTCAGGCTCCCCATTAATCCATACTGAGAAATGCTGATGAGCCTCGTCAATCACTGCCTGGAACTTCGGCTTTATAGATTCAAGGGACTCACCCATCTGGGCTTTAACTGCAGCCTGCCTTATTTTGTCTACATACCCTTTAACCAAGCCTTGAGAATTGTCCATATAGCCCCCTTATGTTAGGAAGCCTTATTTTAACACTCATGATTGGTTAATACAGCGTCGAAACTCTTCACTGCTGGACTAACCGTTATCCCTTGCCGAAGGATTCATTGGCATCATGCTTACCATATGAAGATAATGAACTCTCAATAAACTGTGGAGAGCCATATGGAACATCTAAGTTTTGATGAAGCTAAAGGCATCATTGAAAAATATTTTTTACCTTTCAGATGTTTATGCAGCTCAGAGGACCTTGAAAACAGCATCACGTTAAAAATTTTTTACGATAGTCAGAACCAAGATGATTTTTACCTTGTTGAATCTTACCCCCGTTATCGCAGTAGAGTCTCGCTTGCATGGTACCTCCAGACTACCAAGACGGGATTTGAGCAAAAATTACATGAAAGAAATACATTCTCACAATAGTTGATAGCAGTAAGTGAGAGGGCTCATCATCAGGCGCACTCGCCCTTGTGATGAAAACCGTTGTGAAAGAGGCCCTCGGTCACATTATCCTGGTGTGAATAATGTCTGCTAGGCTGCAGCATACAGGTTCTTCATCTGCCCTTTGACCGAAAATGCAGCCATGCAACGTGCTTCAAGATCACTGTAGTCAGAACAACCGGTAGCAATGTTACTCACACGGTTAATCTGATGCTTTTTTGCCAGTGCGGTTTGCAGTCTTTTCGATGCACCTCGCCCGAATAGCCGCTTGCGTGGCGTTCAAATCGATATGGTACTCGCGACAGAATATTTCTTCTTTGTCGGTGAATGCCATTTAAACACCTTGATAGGAAAATATCTTATGTCAAATAAGAAGTTTCATAACCCTGCCGCTATAATGCTGGTAGGAAATGCTAAAGCTTATATAACTCGCGGAACATTTCTCGGTGACAACGCAAAGATTATCGCCAAAGGAAACTCTCAATTTTTTTCTCAGGATAGTACTCACATATCTACGGATGTAATTGCTCTGTATGTAAGTATGGAAAGTGAGTTATTCAAACAAAAAGGGAATTTGAAAGAATCAGAGTATCAAAAGTTATTAAATGAATTACAAATGCTGAATAAACATCAGGGTAAACCGTCATTTCCTCAAGCATACAAAGGCTTCGTTGCATCATTATCCGATCATGCCACAGTGCTTACTGCGTTTGCACCGTACATCGCTCAACTTGCACAACATCTTTAACCTATTAAGAGCAAGCATCATAAGGCACATCCGTAAATGCGCCTTGTGATGAACTCAGCAATCGTCGTCTGACTGAGCCACTGCACGACAGGCGAACATGCAAGCTTTCTGCATCTCCGTTTTGGCCATGGCAATCCAGCGTGGGTCTGCACCGGTTTCTTTTGACGTATCTAGCAGATTGAGGAAGTGGCGGCTGACGTCTTTCAGCCGGTTCATCACTTCAATATCGCCGGGGGTTAACGTTCGATATCCCTTAACAGTGCTGCCGTCCTGCGGTTTTGCTTCGCTCATGTAATTACCTATCTGGTTGATTCGATTTTACGGATAGCAGCGCGATCAATGTTGCACTGCCCCAGAGCGCCATATAACTCAGCGTTGAGGCTTACGCTGTCACCGAACGTCATATCCTGTGATGGCGCTGGCACGTCAATCTGACTGGTAAGTTCAGCCGGAAGGCTTAGCTGTGGCTGTTTTGTTGTCCGGTACTCCACTAGCGGCTTTTGCTGCGTCGCGCAGCCGGTCAGCAGCATCAGGGGGAACAGGAGCAACAGCACACTTGTCCGCCGCAAGGTAACGCTTAATTTCATTCTGTAGTTTCCGGTTCTGCTGGGCTGTTACGGCACGCTGCTCTGTGACCTGACTCATCACAACGTTCTGCTGCTTAACGGCTGTTACCAACTCAGTGACGCTTGATGCCAGGCCATCGTTCTTGGAGCGCAGGTCGTTAATCTGCTCGTCTTTGCTGTTCGCCAGCTTCTCCAGGCGCTGATTGGTTGCTTCAAGTTGCGCGCTGCGGGCATTCAGCATCCACAGGCAAACGCAGATAATTGCGATAACCAACAGATGTGAATAGTTTTTGATGAACTGGATAGCAGCCATGCGGCCTCCTTTATCAGACGAGGTCGAGCGCCCGAATGAATACATCTAATCCGTAGGGCTGACTGCCGTTCTCATGCTTGATGATGGCCTGCAGGAGCGGAAACAGCTTGCGGCTGTCAGTCAGGTCGATTGGCTTATCAGCATCAGTGCCAGTAGCCGTTGCCACGCTGCGGATATAAGCCTGCGTGTCATTCTCGTTAGGCGGAGCCCAGCGCTTCACAATGCCCGTAATAGTTTTCAGGCCATATTTGCTCTGGTAGTTACGCAGAATGATAATCATCGCCCTGATGCCGTACTCCGGACTAATGAACTGGCAAAAAGATTTATCAGTGCGCTGCGCCTGCGGCACCAGTCCCTGCCACTCATCGCCCCAGCGGATGTTGCCAGGATTATTATTGCGGATTCCGCGTGATTTATTGCTGCCCGTCATTGGTTTCCCCTGCCTTTCTCTCTATCAGCCTGCGAAGCCTTTCGCTGATGTAGTCATTGCCTACATACCCGATGTAAACCGCGAAAACCTGTGCGGCGGCGTCAGGGATGCTCCAGTTAAATAAAGCGCCCATCACCTGCAGCGTCGGGCCAGCAAAGAACGCTAACGCGCTGCAGGAGACAGCGTCGAGAACCCGCTTACTCCACGGGCTTTTTGCATAGGCACTGCGTAATAGTGAAAACATGCCTGCTACCCCGGCATATCCCCATTCTGTTTTGTGGGCATACAGCCACAGCAGCACTGTGGCCCAAAAGCCCGGGTCTTTTTCTGGAGGCATGCTCTGATTCCCGCCACCGGGATGATGGCGGCTGACTGTCGTTAAATGAGTTGCGCAGCACCACGGCGTCAAAAGTGTGTGTGGAGACTGATTGGCGTGCGCAAAAACGAAAAAGGCCCACCGAAGTGAGCCTTTGAATTTCTTATTTGGTGCCTGTCAGGCAGCGACTAATTCAAGTCGCTTGCCCAGCGCTGAGAGCGCCTTCTGAATAGTATCTATTTTGGTCGAGTGGTGCAGATCGAAGATGCGAGTTACCTCCTGCTTTTTAACTCCCATGCGTGAAGCCAGCTCAACCTGAGTTAAGCCGGAAGCAAGGAAAGCATTAAGCAGTAGCACCTTCGCCGACACGCTCGCCGGAACCTCTACAAAGTCACCGGTTACCGGTCCAGGTGCCGGAACTGGCTGGTTATCTTCAAAGTAGAAATCAAATGAAGTAACCAGCGCATCCAGCCCCATCGCTAACGCCTCCTCACGCGTTTCGCCCTGAGTAAGCGCCTCCGGTATATCCGGGAACGAAACCACATATCCGCCGTCGCACGGCTCAAGATTAATCGGGTATCGCATATCGTCTTAGTGAAACTCTGCGAGAACCAGCCCCGGAGGGCTGGTTAATTATTTCAGGCCTAACTGCTTAATTATGGCCTTTCGCAGTGGTTCTTTTAACTCAGCGCCGGGATGCCTCGGCATTACACTTCGCTTCCCGTTGTATCTCAGCTTCAGATGGTTAGTACCGTTTGAAACTTCGACTCCCTGAGATTCAAGCCACCGCCTGAACTCGCTTTGCTTCACTACTCCTCCTGTCTGTTGAACATGGAACTATAGTAAACATTTATGCTTACCATGTCAACATTTTTGCTTACCGGAGTTGTGTTTAATTTTTCTCGATGTTCGCCGAAAGTATCACACCTTAATCGCGACTTCGCAGAAGATAGGAACACCTATCCTAAGGAAGGGATATTTCCTGCTCTATACCCTGTAGCGGATGAGCCGATTAGATTAGGTTATTCGGCTCAGTGCTTATATGTGGAGTGGGTCCGCATATCACGCACAATATGTGGAGCATACCGCCGGATTTGAACCGACGCCATCTGGTTGGAAGACAGAGATACTTAACCGCTGCACGAAGGGTGCAGAAACGAAAAAGGCGACGCCGAAGCAGTGCATTTATATAAATTCCGTTGCTTTACAATCTCACTTCCACACAGGCCAAAACAAATTTATCAGCTTAACTGGAATAGTTAAAAGTGGTGATTTTCTTGCCCGAATGTATCTCAGCGTGGCCCTTAACTCTTCTACATTTTCATCGTTGTAACTATCGCTAGCAATCCACCTGGGAATCAGCAGTTCAACAATCCTCTCCGATCGAGGAAAATATTTTCTAAAAAACCTCATCTCATAGACTGCATTCAATTGGAAATCGACGTAAACCTGACCATCCTTCCCCTTATTAAGTTGGTCTACAATCAACTGATACCGATCAAATTGCTTCTGCTCTTTTTCAGCAAGAATTTTTTGAAAAAATGTCAATGCAGTCCAAAAACCACCAAGCACTAAACCAAGCGCAGCCCCAAAAATAGGGATGGATTTTTCTGGGTTTTTTAACGCCCAATCAATTATCGCTTCCATGACGAATCCAAAAAGTTACAAGAGGCGTATACATTACATAATAATTGGATTCAGACAATAAAAAAGCCCCGCCGACTGGTGAGGTCGCGAGGCTCTTTAACTATCACAAATCGATGGGACTGACTGCATTAAGTTAACGCGTCAAACAACAGCGCGCAACTGCAACTATTAGGAATCATATCCCCAGCTTCGGGAAAAGTAAATAGCCCACGATAAAATGATGAGCTATTTATGATTGCGCTATCCGGTTACCTTATTCAGTGAGTCATTAGCCCATGATTCCTCAATCTCAATCTTGCCTATCAGCCCGTCATAGAACGGCTTTACCGATTTCTTCCAGGTGTCCAGCGATATCGCATCAGTCACTCCTTCAATAGTGCGATGAACGTCAGTGGATGGAATGCGCTCATATCCACGGCCGCAGCAGCGCTTACAGTCTCCCATTACCGGCACGCCCTGCTCTTCAGTCAGCTTGCGATCAACGGCACGTCCACGTCCGCTACAGTCACGACACGCTGATGACACGACACCCTTCCCGCCGCATGCCTTGCAGAGTACCCGCACCACCTCTCTAACGTTCCGGGATGATCCGCCTGATAATGGTGACTTCATGGTGAACACGTCAGCCTCAATAAACCCTTTCGCCTGGCAGCATTCACACGGCTTGACGCTGGCGGCACTGCGGCAATAATCCATGTACGCATAAGTTGCGAGAGTTTGCATCACGGCTGTTTTAATATCAGGGCCTAGCTTGCGAAGGGCGGCAACCTTATCGCAGGTACTCAAAGCATATTCAGTCAATAACGATACGGCGCGTCGGGCGTCGTTATCGCTCACTCCAACTTTACCCATAAATGCAGCATAACCAAGCGGCGCTCGGCTCTGAGTCATTCCCATGGCAGCCATGTAGTCAGTACCTGATAGCGCATCTGAAGCTGTTGCAGGCGGCATACCCGCAAAACTCGCTGTTTTTGGGAAGTGATATTTTACTGTTGCTTCAAGGCTCATGGTGTTTCGCTCCTCTGCTTGATCAGCTCTCTGGTTTTCTGACGATAGTGCGAAGCCAGCTCCTGTAGCTCTTCCCGCGTCCACTTCTTCTGCTCATGCGGACCCATAAGGCGATCGAAAGCAGCCTGACCGATTGTCTTAATCAGGTTAGGCGTGTAGTTTTCAATGTTGCCGGAAAGGTGCTGGTTGCAGGGTACGCACTGCTTATGGCAGTTGGTTTCTTCGTAGCGTGTAGCCGGTGAAGCGCCGCGAGTTCGATAGTGCCCGGCGTCATATTTTCCTTCGTGGAATCGTCCGCAACTGATGCACGGATCGGCGGCATCGCGAGTGCGGATATATTCGTTGAAGGCTGACTGAGTTTGCTTATGGAAGTGACTGAGAGGCTTTACTGCTAACTTGCGGATTTTGGTGTAGCGCTTTTCCTGCTGAGCTTCGTCTTTTCGTCGTCGTTCTGCTTCCTGTATCGCCTTATGCCGGTCCTTCTCTCTTTTTGCCAGTGCTATCACGGTTCCGCATTCTGGTGAGCACCACGTTTGATTTGAGAAATCCGGATGAAACCATTCTCGACATTCCGCATTCTTACATCTTCGCCTGACTTTTCTCATCGCCCCCTCCGC
>Ga0308166_1001145_pt1 | contig 29400 bp, 27 predicted proteins | sample PhyCR2_2_FD_202137 | JGI IMG/M metagenome (GOLD analysis project Ga0308166, IMG submission 202137) | Phyllosphere microbial communities from UC Gill Tract Community Farm, Albany, California, United States - DLSLCC.R2 | ecosystem: Host-associated > Plants > Phyllosphere > Unclassified | place... | reverse complement strand
GTGCGTCACATGCGCTTGCGCGAAGTGAGCACCTGGTCGACGATGCCGTAGTCCAGCGCCTCGGCGGCGGACAGGATCTTGTCGCGGTCGATGTCGCGATTGACCTGCTCCACCGACTTGCCGGTGTGTCGAGCCATGGTCTCTTCGAGCCAGGTGCGCATACGGAGGATCTCCGCCGCCTGGATCTCGATGTCGGACGCCTGACCATGTCCGGCCTCGCCCATCGCCGGCTGGTGCATCAGCACACGAGCGTTGGGCAGAGCGAGACGCTTGCCGGGGTGGCCGCCCGCGAGCAGCACGGAGGCGGCGGATGCCGCCTGACCGAGCACCACGGTCTGGATCTGCGGCGCGACGTACTGCATCGTGTCGTAGATCGCCGTCATCGCGGTGAACGAACCACCGGGTGAGTTGATGTACATCGTGATGTCACGCTCGGAGTCCTGGCTCTCGAGAACGAGGAGCTGAGCCATGACGTCGTCGGCCGACGCGTCGTCGACCTGGACACCGAGGAAGATCACGCGATCTTCGAACAGCTTGTTGTAGGGGTCCTGGCGCTTGAAGCCGTACGCCGTGCGCTCCTCGAACTGAGGAAGCACGTAGCGGCTGGAGGGCAGATCGCCGGCAGAGCGGAAGGTGGGTGAGTACATGAGAGTCCTTTCGCTTTCCGTTACTTGATGTCCTGGTCGGTTCCGCCGCCACCGACGACGTCGGTGGCCGAGTCGCGGATGTGGTCGACGAAGCCGTACTCGAGCGCTTCGTCAGCGGTGAACCAGCGGTCGCGGTCACCGTCTTCGTTGATCTGCTCGACCGACTTGCCGGTCTGCGCCGCAGTGATCTCGGCGAGGCGGTTCTTCATCGAGGTGATCAGCTGCGCCTGCGTCTGGATATCGCTCGACGTGCCGCCGAAGCCACCGTGCGGCTGGTGCAGCAGCACGCGGGCGTTCGGGGTGATGTAGCGCTTGCCCTTGGTGCCTGCGGTCAGCAGCAGCTGACCCATCGATGCGGCCATGCCGATTCCGACGGTGACGATGTCGTTCGGGACGAACTGCATCGTGTCGTAGATCGCCATGCCCGCGGTGATCGATCCGCCGGGCGAGTTGATGTAGAGGTAGATGTCCTTCTCGGAGTCCTCTGCGGCGAGAAGGAGGATCTTCGCGCAGATCTCGTTCGCATTGTCGTCGCGCACCTCCGATCCCAGCCAGATGATGCGGTCTTTCAACAGTCGGTCGAAGACGCTCGTAGCGAGGAGGGGTTCTGCAGCCATGTCAGCTCCTGATTCCGTGTTTCAGTGATTCGAATCTACCGGCGACAACGCAGCGCTCAGGCCGTGTTCGCCGTCGGCATATCAGGCGTCGAGTTGCGCGATCTCGTGCGCGTAGGCGGTCATGGAGCGGTGGTACCGAGGCAGGTGCGGCACGAGCGCCAGGAGAGCGACGGACAGCCCGTGCGCCGGGCGTCCGGAACTCGCCAGGATCAGCGCGTGGACCGTCGCGACGGCATCCCGGTAGGGGCCGTCGGCCGACAGCTCCTCCTCCGCGCGGATGACGGAGAGGGCTTCGTCGTATGCGCCCAGATTGCGCAGCGAACTGGCCAGTTGGATCACGCACTGCGGGCGATGCTCGTCATCGAGGCCCAGAGCGAGCGCGCGGCGGTACAGCTGGACCGCTTCCGCCGGGCGACCGGCGGAATCCCTGGCGCCGGCTCGCTCGAACTCCGCACGTGCATCATCCGTGCCGCGCTCGGCGGCGAGAGCGTCGATGCGAGCAATGGTCTCGTCGCCGACCTCCTCGCCCGATGCCTCGGCCCACACCTCGTCGATGCGCTCATCCCAGGTCTTCGTCATGTCCTCGCTCCTCCTACCGTCGGATCACGAGAAAGGGGCGGATGCCGCAGCATCCGCCCCTTCCTCAGAGATCGTGTTCGATCACTCAGCCTTGTCGGCTGCCTTCTTGGCCGGAGCCTTCTTGGCAGCGGGCTTCTTCGCGGCCGGCTTCTCAGCGGCCTCGGCGTCGTCGGCCTTCTTCGCAGCAGGCTTCTTCGCAGCAGGCTTCTTCGCAGCCGGCTTCTCAGCCGCCTCGGCGTCGTCAGCCTTCTTCGCGGCCGCCTTCTTGGCCGGAGCCTTCTTGGCGGGCTTCTCGTCAGCCACAGCCTCGGTCTCGGCCGCAGCGTCATCGTCAGTCACGACGAAGTCCGACAGATCGACGGACTTGCCGTTCGTGTCGACGACCTTGACCTTGCCGAGCGCGATCGCGAGGGCCTTGTTGCGGGCGACCTCACCGACGAGCGCGGGAAGCTGGTTCGACGACTGCAGCGCCTCGACGAACTCCTGGGGAGCCATACCGTACTGCGATGCGGACTGGATGAGGTACTGCGAGAGCTCCTCCTGCGAGACCTGCACGTCGGCCTGCTCGGCGATCGTGTCGAGCAGCACCTGCGTGCGGAACTGCTTCTCGCTGGCCTCGGTGACCTCGGCGCGGTGCACGTCGTCCTCGAGGCGGTTCTCGCCCTCGAGGTGGTTGTGCACCTCGTCTTCGATGAGCTTCGGCGGAACGGGGATGTCGATCTGCTCGAGCAGCGTCTCGACGAGCTTGTCGCGTGCCGCAGAGCCCTGCGTGAAGACGCCCTGCTGCGAGACGCGCTCGGCGAGGCTCGCGCGCAGCTCGGCGATCGTGTCGAACTCGCTGGCGATCTGGGCGAAGTCGTCGTCGGCCTCGGGGAGCTCGCGCTCCTTGACGGCCTTGACGGTGACGGAGACCTCGGCCTCGGAGCCGGCGTGGTCGCCGCCCACGAGTGCCGAGCGGAACGTGGTGTCCTCACCGGCGGTGAGCGACTCGATCGCATCGTCGATGCCCTCGAGCAGCTCGCCGGAGCCGACCTCGTAGGAGACGCCCTCGGCGCGGTCGATCTCGGCGCCGTCGATGGTGGCGACGAGGTCGAGCTCGACGAAGTCGCCCTTCGCTGCGGGGCGGTCGACGGGAACGAGCGTGCCGAAGCGGGCGCGCAGGTTCTCGAGCTCTGCGTCGAGTGCAGCCTCGTCGGCCTCGACGGCGTCGACTGTCAGGGTGATGCCGTCGTACGCGGGGATCTCGATCTCGGGGCGGACGTCCACCTCGATGTCGACGAGCAGGTCGCCCGAGAAGTCCTTCTCGTTCGGCCACTGCGTGATGTCGGCGGCCGGGCGGCCGACGACGCGGAGCTTGTGCTCGACGGTCGCGTCGCGGAAGAACTTGTCGAGGCCCTCGTTGACCGCGTGCTCGATGACCGCACCGCGACCGATGCGCTGGTCGATGATCGGAGCGGGGACCTTGCCCTTGCGGAAGCCGGGGATCTGAACGTCCTGAGCGATGTGCTCGTAGGCGTGCGCGATGCTGGGCTTGAGGTCGTCGGGGGTGACCGTGATGCTGAGCTTGACCCGGGTCGGGGTCAGCTTCTCGACGGTGCTGTTCGCCATTCTGGTGTGCTCTCCTTGTGATTTCCGCGCTGAATCGCGGCTGTCAGGCCGATGAAGCCATGTCGGGGCGACAGGAGTTGAACCTGCGACCTCCCGCTCCCAAAGCGGGCGCTCTACCAAACTGAGCTACGCCCCGGGGAATCCGCATGCAGATTCAGCCCCACCGAGTCTAACGGACACGAGCACCTCCGTCAGTCCGCTATGATCGATGAGTCGGCACAGTCCTCCCGGATCAGGCCGACAACGGGGCTGTAGCTTAGTGGTAAAGCCTCTGTCTTCCAAACAGATGATGCGAGTTCGATTCTCGTCAGCCCCTCACTCCGAAGGCCCCCGCAGCTGCGGGGGCCTTCGACGTTTTCCCGTTCAGCGGGCGTTCTTCTGGCAGAGTCGAGATACGCAGGTCCCGACCGGAGGTCCCCACCGAATGTCTGCTCCCCACGGGTTCTCCGAGCCCTCACCCGGAGGCCATGTCCTTCCCGCGCACATCGTGAGCGCATCGCCGCAGGCACCGCGGCCGCGAACGAAGAGGACGGGAGTCCTCGTGGGCATCCTGGGCGCGCTCGTCGCCGCGTCCGTCGTCGGAACACTGCAGATCACGGCGAATCTCGGCTACGACGACACGCGCGCGGAGTTCGACGATGCCAGGGACACCGCTCAGGACACGATCGCCGAGGTCACGCTCTCGTCCGACCAGCTCGTCGCGACCTCCGACACCGCGACCCTCCTGCTGAACAGCGATTCCGGTGTGCTCGCAGACCCGACCGCGAAGGAGGCGCTGGCGGCGTCGGTCACCGAGGCCGCGGACACCTCGGCGTCCGCCGCTCAGGTGCTCGACACCGCGCTGCCGGATGAAGGATCGAAGCCCGTCTTCTTCTGGGAGCTGTTCGGCGCATCCGAGGGACTCCGGCTCGACATCCAGGATCTCGAGGATCTCGACTCCGAGCTCGCCGAGGAATCCCCCGCGCTCGCTGAGGCCGAGACGCTGGTGACGGACGCCGGTCTCGCGTTCCTCGGCTCCGCTGCGACCGCGGCCGCTTCGTTCGAGGCCTCGCACGTCTCCGCCAAGAACGACGACGTCATCGCGCTGCGTGACGCTGCCTCCACTGCCGCCGGAGCCTCCGCTCTCGACGACTCCGCCGTCACCACCTTCGTGGCTCTCCAGGATGCCGCTGCACAGGTCGTCGCCTCCGAGAACGCGGAACTGAGCGAGAAGGCCGGTCCCCTGCAGGGCGTACGGCTCGAGATCGAGGCGTACGCGCGGTCGCTGGCACCCGGCGTCCTGCTCGAGTTCGACTGGAACCAGATCGTGAACAATGCCGGCGAGAACGGGAGCATGGGCGGCCTGACGACCTGGTGGTGGGATGAACCCGATCGCGCGGTGATCGAGCTCTCGAACTCGGTGGCCGAGCAGTGGCCGGCCGATCGCAGCAAGGCGCTCGTCGCACACGAGGTCGGCCACGCGATCAGCGTCAAGTGCGAGGACATGTACGACTCGTCGACGCAGGACAGCATCGAGAAGTGGGCCACCGCGTGGGCGATCAGCATGGGGTTCACGGACGACGCGAACGGCGTCTGGGCGTACGGCTACCCGCCCCAGTCCTACATCGACGCCGCGGCCGGCTGCCGCTGAGAACGCCGCCGGACACGGAAGAAGCCGTCGCGATCAGATCGCGACGGCTTCTTCTCTGAGGTCAGATCGAGGTCACTGGCCCCGACGCTCACGCAGCTGGGTGAGCGCGTCTTCGAGAAGCTGCACGGCCTCTTCGTCGGTACGACGCTCCTTCACGTACGCGAGATGCGTCTTGTACGGCTCCGCCTTCGCGAGCGCAGGCGGGTTGGCCTTGTCGCGTCCGGCAGGCAGCCCGGACTGCGGGTGGTCGATGGTCTCGGGGATCTCCTCTTCAGGAAGACCCGCCGCGAAGTAGCGGACCGTCTCGTTGCCGAGACCGTCCCAGTAGGACACCGCGATGCGGTCGGCGTGGTAGCCGTGGTCCTGCTCGCCCATGGGGCCGGAACCGACACGGGTCCCTCGGATCGCATTGCCGCCGGTAGCCATCAGATCACCTCGAACTTCGTGATGAGACCGAGCGCGACGATCGACACGAACCACGCCAGAGCGAGGATCACGGTGAAACGATTGAGGTTGCGCTCAGCGAGACCCGACGAGCCCACAGCCGACGTCATTCCGCCACCGAACATGTCGGACAGGCCGCCGCCGCGACCCTTGTGGAGGAGGATGAGGAGAGTCAGCAGGACGCTGGTTATGCCCAGCACCACCTGCAGGACGAACTCGAGAATTTCCACGAGGAAGAGCCTTTCGCTGGGGCAGGATTGCCCCGGTAACGGTCAAGTATACGGTGTGGCGGGGCCCGAGCCCCGCCACACTCAGACGCCGACGTGCTTCTCGAAGCGGATGATCGCGGCGAATTCGTCGACCACGAGGCTCGCGCCTCCGACGAGTGCGCCGTCGACATCGGGCTCACGCATGTAGCTCGCGATGTTCGCCGACTTGACCGATCCGCCGTACAGGATCCGGGTGCGCGCCGCAGCGTCGTCACCGAGGACCTTGGCGATCACCGTGCGCAGCGCAGCGCAGACATCCTGCGCCTGCTGCGGCGTCGCCGCCTGGCCGGAGCCGATGGCCCAGACCGGCTCGTACGCCACCACGATGTCGGCATCATGGGAGAGCCCCTGCAGCGCAGCCTCGAGCTGTCCGGCCGGAACCGCGCTCGCACCGAACTTCTCGAGGTCCTCCGCGGTCTCGCCCACGCAGATCACCGGCGAGAGGCCATGCTTCAGCGCGGCCTTCGTCTTCGCCGCGACGACCTCGTCGGATTCCGCGTGGTACTCGCGGCGCTCCGAGTGGCCGATGATGACGTACTTCGCGTCGAGCTTCGCGAGGAATGCTCCCGACACCTCACCGGTGTAAGCACCGGAATCGTGCGCCGAGACGTCCTGCGCGCCGAGCGCGAACGGGATCTTGTCCGCGTCGATCAGCGTCTGCACGCTGCGGATGTCGGTGAAGGGCGGGAACACCGCGACCTCGACCGAGCCGTCCTCATGCTTGGCGTCCTTGAGCGTCCAGTGCAGCTTCTGCACGAATGCGACCGCCTGCAGGTGGTCGAGGTTCATCTTCCAGTTTCCCGCGATCAGCGGGGTACGGGCGTTCATTCCCATCCGAGCACCTCCAGGCCGGGTAGTTTCTTTCCCTCGAGGAACTCGAGGCTGGCGCCGCCGCCGGTCGAGATGTGACCGAACTGCTCGTCGGTGAAGCCGAGCTGACGCACTGCCGCAGCAGAGTCCCCACCGCCGACGACACTGAGACCGTCGACCTCGGTGAGCGCCTGCGCGACGGCCTTGGTGCCCCCCGCGAAGGCCGGGAACTCGAACACGCCCATCGGGCCGTTCCAGAACACGGTCTTGGATCCGCGGATGACCTCGGCGAACCGAGCGGCCGTGTCCGGACCGATGTCCAGGCCGATGCCCGACGCGCCGAAAGCGGTGCTCTCGATGGCATCGGCGGCTGTGACCTCGTGGTCGGCGTCGGCAGAGAACGACGATGCGACCACCACGTCGGTCGGGAGCACGAGCTCCACGCCGCGCTTCTCGGCCTCGGCGATGTAGCCGCGGACGGTCTCGAGCTGATCCTCTTCGAGAAGGCTGGATGCCACGGCGTGACCCTGTGCCTTCAGGAAGGTGAACAGCATCCCGCCGCCGACGAGGATGCGATCCACGCGCGGCAGCAGATGCGAGATGACGCCGAGCTTGTCGCTCACCTTCGAGCCGCCGAGGACGACCGCGTACGGACGTTCGGGGTTCTCGGTGAGGCGGTCGAGCACGTCGAGCTCCGTTGCGATGAGCAGACCCGCCGCGGACGGCAGCAGCTCGGCGAGGTCGTAGACGCTCGCCTGCTTGCGGTGCACGACGCCGAAGCCGTCGGAGACGAGGACGTCGCCGAGCTCTGCGAGCTGAGCCGCGAAGGCGCCGCGCTCAGCGTCGTCCTTCGAGGTCTCCCCCGGGTTGAACCGCAGGTTCTCGATGACGACGATGCCGCCGTCCTCGAGCGAGGCGACTGCCTCCTGAGCCGACTCGCCGACGGTGTCGCGAGCGAACGCGACCGGCTTGCCGAGCAGCTCGGAAAGTCGCTGGGCGACCGGCGCGAGGCTGTACTGCGGGTCGGGCGCACCGTCGGGTCGTCCGAGGTGCGAGCACACGACGACGCGGGCGCCCGCGTTGATCAGTGCATTGAGGGTCGGCAACGAGGCGCGGACACGGCCATCGTCCGTGATGATCCCGTCCCGCAGGGGGACGTTGAGATCACAACGGACGATGACGCGCTTGCCCTCGAGCGAACCCAGTGAATCCAGGGTGCGCAGAGTCATGGGAGATGTCTCAGAGACGCTCTGCCACGTACTCGGTCAGGTCGACGAGACGGTTGGAGTAGCCCCACTCGTTGTCGTACCAGCTGGATACCTTGACCAGGTTGCCGCTGACGTTGGTCAGCGTGGCGTCGAAGATCGACGAGTGCGGGTTGTGCACGATGTCACTCGAGACGATCTGGTCTTCGTTGTACTGCAGGAAGCCCGCGAGGCGACCGTCGGCAGCAGCCTTCTTGTAGGCCTCGTTGACCTCTTCGACCGTGAGGTTCTCACGGTCGGTGATCAGCGTGAGGTCGACGATCGAGCCGGTGGGAACCGGAACGCGGTACGACGAGCCGCTCAGCTTGCCCTGGAGCTCGGGGAGGACCTCGCCGATCGCCTTGGCGGCACCGGTCGATGCCGGGGTGATGTTGATGGCGGCGGCGCGGGCGCGACGCAGGTCGCTGTGCGGGCCGTCCTGCAGGTTCTGGTCTGCGGTGTAGGCGTGCGCCGTCATCATGAAGCCGCGGTCGATGCCGAACGCGTCGTTGAAGACCTGTGCCAGCGGTGCGAGGCAGTTGGTCGTGCACGACGCGTTGGAGATGATGTGGTCGGTCTCGGGGTTGTACGTGTCCTCGTTCACGCCCATGACGAACGTGCCGTCGACGCCGGTGCCCGGTGCCGAGATGAGGACCTTCTTCGCGCCCGCCTCGATGTGCTTCTTGGCGAGCTCGGCCTTGGTGAAGAAGCCGGTCGACTCGATGACGATGTCGACGCCCAGCTCGCCCCACGGGAGACCGGCGGGGTCGCGCTCTGCGAACGCCTTGATGGCCTTGCCGTTGACCGTGATGCTCTCGTCGTCGTAGCTGATGTCAGCATCGAGGACGCCGCCCACCGAGTCGTACTTCAGAAGGTGGGCAAGGGTCTTGTTGTCGGTGAGGTCGTTGACAGCGACGATCTCGATGTCCGCTCCCTGCGCGAGAGCCGCGCGGAAGTAGTTGCGTCCGATACGGCCGAAGCCGTTGATACCGATCTTGACAGACACTCAGGTCTCCCTGTTTCTCATGCGCTGTGCGCAGCAATCGTGCGTGCGCGGTGCGCGGGGGTTTTTGGCTGAGATGGCGTCCCGACGAGACTGAGCCCGTCGGCACGCGACCCGATTACGACAGTACCAGCAGGCCGTTCGTCTTCTCGCGGGCGACCTCGAAGCGCTGGGCGACGTTCTCCCAGTTCGCGATGTTCCATGCCGCCTTCACGTAGTCGGCCTTGACGTTGAGGTAGTCGAGGTAGAAGGCGTGCTCCCACATGTCGAGCTGGAACAGCGGCACGGTGCCCTGCGCCGTGTTCGACTGCTGGTCGAACAGCTGCTGGATGATCAGGCGCTGGCCGATCGAGTCCCAGCTGAGGACGGACCATCCTGAGCCCTGGATGCCGAGGGCGTTGGCGGTGAAATGCGCCTGGAACTTCTCGAACGAGCCGAAGAACTCATCGATCGCGGCCTTGAGCTCGCCCTCGGGCTGTCCGCCACCGGTCGGCGAGAGGTTCGTCCAGAAGATCGAGTGGTTGACGTGGCCGCCGAGGTTGAACGCGAGGTCCTTCTCGAGCTTGTTCACGTTGGCGAGGTTGCCGCTGTCACGGGCCTCCGCGAGCTGCTCGAGGGCGGTGTTCGCGCCGGCGACGTAGGTCGCGTGGTGCTTGTCATGGTGCAGCTCCATGATCTTGCCGCTGATGTGCGGCTCGAGGGCTGCGAAGTCGTAGGGAAGGTCGGGGAGCGTGTAGGTCGCCATGTCGCTTTCATCCAATCCGCGCCGCGCCGCGGCGCTTGCCGATCCTCTGCGCCGCCGAGGTGCGGCGAAGAGCGGACGTAACTCATCCTAGTGACGACAACGCGTCGCCGACCCTGATCCTTCCCCCATATGACGAAGCGAGGCGACCCCTTGACAGGGATCGCCTCGCTGATGTCGATGGAGGGGATCAGACGTCGAGCCCTGCCGGCACGGCGGCCTCGGTACCCGGGATGCCCTCCTGCTGCGCACGCTTGTCGGCCATGGCCAGCAGACGGCGGATGCGCCCCGCGACGGCGTCCTTCGTCATGGGCGGGTCGGCGTGGTGCCCCAGCTCGTCGAGGCTCGCGTCGCGGTGCGCGAGGCGGAGCTCGCCGGCGACCTTGAGGTGATCGGGCACATCGTCGGCGAGGATCTCGAGCGCTCGTTCCACACGTGCGCAGGCGGCGACGGCGGCCTGTGCGGAGCGACGCAGGTTCGCATCGTCGAAGTTCACGAGACGGTTGACTCCCGCGCGGACCTCGCGGCGCTGGCGCATCTCTTCCCACGTGACTGCGGTCTTCTGCGCGCCCATCTCGCTGAGGATCGTGCGGATCGCCTCGCCTTCACGGACGACGACGCGGGGCATGCCGCGCACTTCGCGGGCCTTCGCAGCCACACCGAGACGGTGTGCTGCACCCACGAGCGCCATGGCTGCTTCGGACGAGGGGCAGGCGACCTCGAGCATCGCCGACCGGCCGGGTTCGCTGAGTGTTCCGGCCGCGAGGAATGCGCCACGCCAGAGGCCGGCGATCTCGGCGCGAGACCCTGTGGTCAGGCGGTTCGGCAGGCCGCGGACGGGGCGACGACGCTGGTCGAGCAGCCCGGTCTGGCGGGCGAGCGTCTCGCCTGACGCGATGACCCTGACGGCCCAGCGAGCACCGTCGTTCGCGGTGCTGGACTGCACCTGAGCGATCTCGGGACGAACACCGTAGATCTCGGCGAGGTCGCGGGCCACGCGCTGCGCGAGGATCTCGGCATCCACCTCCGCCTCGACGGCGACCCGCCCGGCGATGGAGTGCAATCCGCCGGCGAACCGGAGGATCGAGGTGACCTCCGCGACACGCACCGTCGGGGGTGCATTACGGATGCTGACCAGCTCAGCCTTGACGTCGGTGGTTAGTGCCACGACACTCCTCTACGCTCACGCGCCGGATCGCGACGCAAACCTCCAGCCTACTCTGACGGAGGCTCCTGCTATTCCCTGCCGAGGTCCCGATGGCGCACGTTCACGGCCACGCCGGGTACGGCGGCGAGCCGACGCGACAGCTCTTCAACCATGGCGACCGAGCGGTGCTTGCCACCGGTGCAGCCGATCGCGATCGTCGAGTGGCTCTTGTTCTCGCGCTGGTACCCCTCGAGCACCGGAGTGAGCGCTGCCGTGTAGGCGTCGAGGAACTCGGCCGCGCCCTCGCGGGACAGCACATAGTCTCTGACTGCCTCGTCCTTGCCGGTGAGTCCGCGCAGCTCCTCGTTCCAGAACGGGTTCGGGAGGAATCGCATGTCGGCGACCAGATCGACGTCGGTCGGCAGTCCGTACTTGAAGCCGAAGCTCATCAGCGTCACGCGATGACGTGCGGCCCCCTCCTCTGAGAAGAGATCGGAGACCTGGGTGGCGAGCTGATGGATGTTGAGCGCCGAGGTGTCGATGACCAGATCGGCGGATTCCCTGATCGGGGTGAGTTTGTGTCGCTCGATGCGGATACCGTCGAGAAGCGTGCCGTCGCCCTGCAGGGGGTGCGGTCGCCGCACCGACTCGAACCGTCGAACGAGCACGTCGTCGGAGGCATCGAGGAACAGCACCCTGACCGACCCGCGTGATCGCAGGGCTCGCGCGACTCCGGGGAAGTCGTCGAAGAGATTGCGTCCGCGGACATCGACCACCGCCGCGACCTTGGGCAGCGCGTTGCCGCCCATGTCGGTGAGGTCGAGCAGCGGACGCAGGATCTGCGGAGGCAGGTTGTCGACGACATACCAACCGAGGTCCTCGAGTGCGTTCGCGACCGTCGTGCGTCCGGCGCCCGACATGCCCGTGACGATGAGGAACTCGCCCTTCTCCCCGTCAGTCATGGTTACTCCTTCTCCCCCGCACGCCCCAGCCTAGCGAGTGGAGAGATGAGTATGGATGTTCTGAGCGAGCACGGGGCCGATCCCCTGCACCTCTTCTATCTCTCCCGGTGCCGCAGCGCGGAGCGCGGTGACGGATCCGAAGTGCTTGAGAAGGACCTTGATTCGGGATGCCCCGAGGCCGGGGACCTCGGAGAGCACCGACGAGATGTCGTTTCTGCGTCGTTTGCGCTGGTGCGTGATCGCGAATCGATGGGCTTCGTCACGCAGTCGCTGGAGAAGGTAGAGCGACTCGCTGGTGCGCGGCAGGATGACCGGGAAATCCTCGCCCGGAAGCCAGATCTCCTCGAGCCGCTTGGCGATGCCGCACACCGCGATCTCGGTGTGCCCGGCATCGCGGAGGGCCCGCGCTGCGGCCTCGACCTGCGGCTGACCGCCGTCGACAAGCAGCAGCTGGGGCGGATATGCGAACCGCGGTTTGCGCTTGACCTCGACGACGACCTCCTCGAGACCGTCGCCCGTCGCCCCGGCGACCGCGACGACCGCTGCGGGCTCGTCTGCCTCCTCCGGGCGATCGAGGTATGCCAGGCGTCGACGGAGCACCTGGTACATCGAGTCGGTGTCGTCGGTCGTCTCGGGGATGTTGAATGACCGGTACTGGTCTTTTCGCGGAAGGCCGTCTTCGAAGACGACCATCGACGCGACGACGTTGGTGCCGCCGAGATGGGAGATGTCGAAGCATTCGATGCGCAGCGGCGCTTCGTCGAGACCGAGCGCTTCCTGCAGGTCGGTCAGCGCCTGAGTACGCGCGACGTAGTCGCTGGTGCGACGGGTCTTGTAGCGGATCAGCGCCTGCTGGGCATTGAGGGTCGCAGTGCGCATCAGATCGGCACGTTGACCCCGCTGAGCGACCGCGATCTCGACCTTCTTTCCTCGTCGCTCCCGGAGCCACACCTCGAGTTCGGCCGCGTCGTCGGGAAGCGACGGCACGAGGATGCGCCGAGGCACATCCTGCGCATCACCGTATGCGCGCTGCAGCACCTGGTCGACGAGCTCGGCGCCGGAGATGTCGATCTCCTTCTCGATCGTCATCGCCCGGACACCACGCACGCGACCGCCGCGGATCACGAAATGCTGCACGGCGGCGGCGAGCTCGTCTTCCGCGATGCCGAACAGATCCGCATCCTCGTCCGCCGCGAGCACCAGCGCGCTCTTGCCGAGCACTGCTTCGATCGCCGAGAGCTTGTCGCGGTACTTGGCCGCAGCCTCGTAGTCCATCGCCGCGGAGGCTGCCAGCATCCTGGTGGTCAGCTCGCGCGTGAACCGCTCGTCACCGCCGGCCATGAAAGCGACGAAGTCGTCGACCATGGCCCGGTGCTCTTCGATCGTCACGGTCATCGAGCACGGCCCACCGCACTTGCCGATCTGACCGGGGAAGCACGGTCGCCCCGTCTGCATCGCCCGCTTGTAGCTCGAATCGCTGCAGGTGCGGATGGGGAAGGCCTTGACCATCAGATCGATCGTCTCGTGCACAGCCCACACTTTGGGGTACGGGCCGAAATACCGTGCACCCGGGATCTTGCGATTGCGGGTGACGATCACCCGAGGAGCCTCATCCCCCAGAGTGACCGCCATGAACGGGTACGACTTGTCGTCTTTGTAGCGGACGTTGAACGGCGGATCGAACTCCTTGATCCACATGTACTCCAGCTGCAGAGAGTCGACGTCGGTCGACACGACCGTCCACTCGACAGACGACGCCGTCGTGACCATCCGCCGCGTGCGCTCGTGAAGTGTGCGCAGCGGCGCGAAGTAGTTCGACAGGCGCTGACGCAGGTTCTTGGCCTTGCCCACATAGAGCACGCGGCCATCGGCGTCGCGGAACCGGTACACGCCGGGATTGGTCGGAATCTCACCCGCCCTCGGCTTGTACGGCAGCACGTCGGCCATCAGCTGGCCTTCTTCGCGGCGCGCCCCTCACCCAGGATCTCGGCGAGGAACTGACCCGTGTGGCTGTCCTCGACCCGGGCGATCTGCTCGGGAGTGCCGGTCGCCAGGATCTCACCGCCACCGGAACCGCCCTCCGGTCCGAGATCGATGACCCAGTCCGCGGACTTGATCACATCGAGGTTGTGCTCGATGACGATCACCGTGTTGCCCTTGTCGACGAGGCCGTTGAGCACCTCGAGCAGCTTGCGCACGTCTTCGAAGTGCAGACCGGTCGTCGGCTCGTCGAGCACGTAGATGCTGCGGCCGTTGCTGCGGCGCTGGAGCTCGGTGGCGAGCTTGACGCGCTGCGCCTCGCCGCCGGAGAGAGTCGTCGCGGACTGACCGAGGCGCACGTACCCCAGGCCCACGTCTACGAGGGTCTTCATGTACCGGTGGATGGCCTGGATGGGTTCGAAGAACTCCGCGGCCTCCGCGATCGGCATCTCGAGCACCTCTGCGATGTTCTTGCCCTTGTAGTGCACCGAGAGCGTGTCGCGGTTGTAGCGCTTGCCATGGCACACCTCGCAGTCGACGTAGACGTCGGGGAGGAAGTTCATCTCGATCTTGATGGTGCCGTCACCCGAGCACGCCTCGCAGCGACCGCCCTTGACGTTGAAGCTGAAGCGCCCAGGCTGGTAGCCGCGGACCTTCGCCTCGGGCGTCTCGCTGAACAGCGAGCGGATGCGGTCGAACACACCGGTGTAGGTCGCGGGGTTGGAGCGCGGAGTGCGGCCGATCGGCGCCTGGTCGACGTGCACGACCTTGTCGAGGTTGTCGAGCCCCGACACCCTGGTGTGCTTTCCGGGCACGGTGCGCGCACCGTTGAGTCGCGATGCGAGCACCTGATAGAGGATGTCGTTGACCAGCGACGACTTGCCCGATCCCGACACGCCCGTGACCGCGGTCAGGACGCCGAGCGGGAAGTTGACGCTCACGTTCTTGAGGTTGTTCTCGCGGGCGCCGACGACGCTCAGCATGCGCTTCTTGTCGAGCTTGCGACGTTTCGCGGGCGTCGGTATCTCGCGACGGCCGGAGAGGTACTCCCCCGTCATCGAGTCGGGTGCGTCGAGCAGAGCCGAGTACGGTCCCGAGTGCACGACCTCGCCGCCGTTCACGCCCGCACCGGGGCCGATGTCGACGACCCAGTCGGCCGCCTCGATCGTCTCTTCGTCGTGCTCGACGACGATGAGAGTGTTGCCCAGGTCGCGGAGCTTGAGGAGAGTGTCGATCAGACGCCGGTTGTCGCGCTGGTGAAGTCCGATCGAGGGCTCATCGAGCACATAGAGCACACCGGTGAGTCCGGATCCGATCTGGGTGGCCAGTCGGATGCGCTGCGCTTCTCCGCCCGAGAGCGAGCCGGCCGAGCGGCTGAGGTTGAGGTACGACAGACCGACCTGCAGCAGGAAGTCGAGTCGCAGACGGATCTCCCGCAGCACCTGCGCCGCGATCTTCGCCTCACGATCGGTGAGCGTCAGCGTGCCCATGAAGGACCGCGCGTCGGCGAGACTGAGGTGCGACACCTCGGCGATCGAGTGGCCGTGCACCTGCACCGCGAGCACCTCGGGCTTGAGCCTGTTGCCGTCGCACACAGGGCACGGCACCTCGCGGAGGTACTCGCCCCAGCGCGAACGCTGCGTGTCGGATTCGGCCTGCGCGTACTGCCGCTCGATGTAGGGGACGACCCCTTCGAAGCCGGAGGCATAGCGCATCTCGCGGCCGTAGCGGTTCTTGAACTTGACGGTGACCTTGTAGTTGTCACCGCGGAGGATCGCGTCCTGCACGTCGACCCTGAGATCCTGCCACGGCGTGTCGAGCGAGAAGTTGAGGTCGTCGGCCAGACCTTCGAGCAGTCGCTCGTAGTACTGGAAGAGGCCCTTGCCCTGAGTGGTCCACGGGATGATCGCGCCCTCGCGGATGGAAAGCTCCTCGTCGCCGAGCATCAGGTCGATGTCGACCGACATGCGCGTGCCGAGCCCCGAACACGCGGGGCAGGCACCGAACGGCGCGTTGAACGAGAAGGTGCGCGGCTCGATCTCGGTGAGCGAGAGCGCGTGACCGTTCGGGCACGCGAGCTTCTCGGAGAACGACTGCCAGGCGTCGTCTCCCTCTTCGTCGACGAAGTTCACCTGCACCACACCGCCGGCAAGCCCCAGTGCGGTCTCGACCGAATCGGTGACGCGGCCGAGGATGTCGTCGGCCGCCACGAGACGGTCGACGACGACCGCGATGTCGTGCTTGTAGCTCTTCTTGAGCGTGGGTGGCTCAGCGAGCTGGATGAGGTCGCCATCGACGATCGCCCGCGAGTATCCCTTGGCCCCGAGCTCTCGGAAGAGGTCGACGAACTCGCCCTTCTTCTGCGACACGATGGGCGCGACGATCTGGTAGCGGGTGCGCTCCGGCAGCTCCATGAGCTGGTCGGCGATCTGCTGCACGGTCTGGCGCTGGATGCGTTCGCCGCACTCGGGGCAGTGCGGGATGCCGATGCGGGCCCAGAGCAGTCGCATGTAGTCGTAGATCTCGGTGATCGTACCGACCGTCGAACGCGGGTTGCGGTTCGTCGACTTCTGGTCGATCGACACCGCAGGGCTCAGCCCCTCGATGAAGTCGACGTCCGGTCGGTCGACCTGTCCGAGGAACTGCCGCGCATAGGCGCTCAGCGACTCGACATAACGGCGCTGCCCTTCGGCGAAGATCGTGTCGAACGCGAGACTGGACTTTCCCGATCCGGACAGGCCGGTGAACACGACGAGCGAGTCGCGTGGGATGTCGATGTCGACGTTCTTGAGATTGTGGACGCGGGCACCGCGAACACTGAGTTTTCCTGGGGTTGCAACCGGGACGATAGGCACTGATCAAGTCTACGAGGGGCCACGGACATTGGCTCCGTGAGCGCTCACAGGAAGGCTCTCACACTCGCCGCTGCATGTCTGACTGCCGCCGATTCGCCGTCACGAGCAGCAGCACCGCGACCGCGACGACCGCGCCGCCGCCGGCCACGACCGCCCACGGGGCGGTGCCCTCGGCTCCGTCGACGCCGAGCATGACGGCGACGGTCAGCGATTGGGCGATCGCCTGCACCAGGCCGAATCGGACGGCCGTCGGTCGGAGCGCGGCGAGCACGACCCGTGCCCCGCGCGGAATCACGAGCGTGAGCGTCGTCAGCACGTGGATCGAGTGCACGACGAGCACCGCCAGCATCGCCCGACCGAGATCCGGCTCGGACAAGAGCATCCCGATCACGATGCACGCGGCCCCACCCCACGCGGCGAACGTCTGCGGGAACCCCGCCGCGACGGCCGCGAGGACGACGGCCACCCATTGCCACCCGACGAGCGGGTTGAGCGCGAACGCCCCGAGAGCGATCACGACGACCAACACACCCCGTATCGCGATCCAGGAGACGGAGGGCGCGGTCTGCATCGTGTCGTTCGGGGCTCTCATCGCGTGGCCCTCGCGACCTGGCGAAGAGCAGACGACGGATCTTCCGCCCATGTCACCACGTCGACGCCCGCACCGTGCAGGTCGGCGAACACGTTCTCCCGCTCCGCCAGCACAGTCCGCAGGGCGATGAGCTGGGGACGACTGAGGCGGGAGCGATCGAGCCGTGGCAGAACGTCGATCGCGACGACCCGATGCCCGCTCGCCCTCCACATCAACGCGGTCTGTGCAGCGGCTCCCCGGAAGAACGTCGAGAGGACGAGGATGACAGAGCCGTGCGGGACCTGCGGGGTTCTGCGGAATGCGACATCGTCGCCGGCCTGCCCCGTTGCAGCGATCGCTGCCTCGAGACGCGCGAGATGACGAGAGCCGCCACCGCTTCGCAGCGAACGCCCACCGTGAGCGAGGACATGCAGGGCGACGCGGTCGCCGGCATCGATGGCGGCTCCGGCCAGTCCCCGAGCGGCCTCACGGGCGTTGTCGAGCGACGTCACGCCGCTGCGCTCGAAGTCCCCGCTCCCCCACGAAGCGACGACCTCGCCGAGGTCCTCCGACGTGTCCATCGCGATCACCACGGAGGCGTCGCTGAGAGTGTGAGTGCGTCGCACGAGCAGATCACCTGGTCTCCGCGCCATCCGGGCTGTCGCGCGCCAGTCGACGCGACGCAGCTCATCTCCGGGCGCGAACACGTGGATGTCTCGGAAGTCGCCGCCCTGTCCTGGGCGCCGCCCCTCATGCGAGCCATGCAGGCCGGACAGCCGTCTCGGCAGTGGCAGCATCCCGAGCGTTCGGCGTGCAGGAGCGACCTGGCGTCTGCTGCGGACGATCTCGGACGGTGCTGAGAGCACGGCACCGTCGAATGCGAGGCCGCGTGCCGACACCTGCACCGGGAGCGCGGGGCCGGAATGGAGAACGCGGCTTCGTGCGAGAACCGTGGCAGCGGCACCGGGAACGATCGCCCGTCGGGTCCTGCGCTCGGATTGCACCACGACCAGCTCGACCATCTCCGCGTCGCTCGCCACCGAGATCTCCGTGAGCAGTTCGCCGTCGGGGCTGGGGCGCGAAGAGACACTCGGCACCACCCCGACACCTGCGGTTCCTCGCGCGAGGGCGAGAACGCTCCACAGCCCGACAGGCAATCCCATAGCGACGACGTCAGGGCGCGAGAACAGCAGTCCGATGACGGCGAGCACGATCGCGCCGGCGATCGCGACGGCGAGCGCCGGACTCCAGCGCCCCTGCATCGACGGTCCTGTCACACGCGCTCCCTCACCGTCGGGGGGACGGGCACCTGGCCCACGACCGTTCGTACGGCGTCGTCGGGCGATGCCCCCTGCGCCCACGCCTGCGGCGTGAGCGTGAGGCGATGAGCGAGCACGGGCACGGCGATCCGCTTGATGTCATCCGGTCTCACGAAGTCCCGACCGTCCAGAGCCGCCAATGCGCGACCGAGCAGCAGCAGTCCCAGTGAGCCGCGCGGGGAGGCTCCGACCTCGACGTTCGGCGCCGTCCGTGTCGCGCGTGCGATCTCGACGCAGTAGCGCACGATGTCCTCGTCTACGTGGATGGACTCGACCACGGCCTGGAGCTCGACGAGACGTTCCGCATCGATGACGGCAGCGACCTCCGTCGCCTCCTGCCGCCGGCTGACACGGTTCTGCAGGATCCGCGCTTCGCCTGACACATCCGGATACCCCACCGAGAGCCTGACCATGAACCGGTCGAGCTGCGCCTCGGGCAGGGCGTACGTGCCTTCGTACTCGATCGGGTTCGACGTGGCGATCACATGGAACGGCGCAGGCAGCGCGAAGCTGTTGCCTTCGACCGTGACCTGCCGCTCGGCCATCGCCTCGAGCATCGCCGACTGCGTCTTCGGCGTCGTGCGGTTGATCTCGTCGGCCAGGAGCAGACCGGTGAAGATCGGCCCCGGCCGGAAGACGAAGTCCGAGGTGTCCGGCGCGTACACGTAAGACCCGGTGACGTCTCCCGGGAGCATGTCCGGGGTGCATTGGAGCCGACGGAACGACAGCCCCAACGCCGAGGCGAGGCTGCGTGCCGCGAGTGTCTTGCCGAGCCCCGGCACGTCTTCGAAGAGCACATGCCCGCCGGCCAGGATCGAGGCGAGCGCGATCTCGAGCGGGTCGTCCATCCCGACGACGACGGTGCGCACGGCGGCGAGGATTCGAGAGCCGGCCTCGGCGATCTCGGTGGCGGTTGTCATGTCATCTCCTGTGTCTCGGGAACTTCGACGCGCGGCCGGTGGATGGGGGCGGAGCATCGGGTGGCGTCGTCGTGATACCTGCGGAAGACCCTGCACCGAGCGCGTCGATCGCGTCGAGCGCGCGCTCGATGTCGGCGATGGTGGTCCCAGGGCCCTCCAGACGAGCCCAGAGATCCGGGCCGATCAGTGCGACCACCTGCGCGCGGCTCGCCGGGTCGTCCGGGTCGGCCCCGCGGTGACGGAGGCGATACCGGAGAACGTCCCGCACGCGGCGCGTGATCTGCGCACCGGCGAGCCCCGTGTGCGTGTTCAGCGCCCACGCCATGCGCGAGATCTCCGTCGGCCGGCGATCAGGCTCCACCGCGATGTGCGGGGCGTCGATGCTCGGTTCGAGCGGCACCGCGAGCTGCGCGAGCAGCGCGAGCGCTCCCACGAGAAGACACCACCCGATCACGAAGGGCCACGTGAAGCCGAAGCCGGTGAGCACCAGTGCAGCGATCATCGCTGCCGCCACGGCTGTGGCGGTCCGCCCCCACCTCATCGCCATACCTCTTCGATCCGGCGGAGCGCAGCGCGTGCGGCGTGCCTCTCCGACTCGGTGGCTTCGTGGGCTCCGAAGCGCACGTTCTCGAACAGTCGCAGCAGCTCCGAGGCATCGTCCTCGATGCCGGAGCGACGCGTGATGATCCTGAGCGCGAACTCCCCGGGCGTCTCGCTCGGAGCGCGAGTGACTCCGGCCTCCGCCGCGCTCTCCTCGAGGCCGACCCACGCCGCTATGACGGCGTCCGTCGGCAGCGCGCGGTCGTCGATCGCCTGCAGCGCTCCGGTGATGCCCCGCCGGATCGCTGCGACCACGCCCTCCGGATCGGGAACGGCAGCCACCTCGGCGACCTCGGCAGCGACCTCGGACCCATCGCGCCGCTGCGTGGGCCTGTGACGCCAGGCCCGCAACAGCGCGCGCACGATGATCACGACGAGCACGACGACGCCGGCAGCCACGAGGAGCATCAGGATCACTGCGAACACCTGCACCACCGCGGCGCTCGCGGGGTCGATCTCGACCTCCTCCGGAAGCCCCGTCGCACCGGGCGTCGTCGTGGCGACAGGCTGCCCCGACGCGGGCGGCACAGTGGCGGACGGGCGGAATGTCGGTGTCCCCTGGATCGCGGCCGCGATCATCACGATGAGGAAGAGTGCGGCGACGGCGCTCACGAGTCCGAGCCGAAGAACACCCCGACGCGCATCGGTCGTCGGGCGGTCACTCGGCATGCCCACACCCTATGACGCGGTCACTCCGGGCTCGGGCGGCGACCCGCGAAAGCCGACAACCCGTCGCGCAGGGTCGCGATCTGCTCGAGATCCATACCCACCGCCGCCATGACCTGACGAGGAACGTCGAGTGCACGCTCGCGAAGCGCACGTCCGGCATCCGTCAGGGTGATGTCGAGGCGGCGCTCGTCCTCCGAGCTGCGCTGCCGTGCGACCAGCCCGTCGACCTCGAGCCGCTTGACCAGCGGGGAGGCGGTGGCCGGTTCCAGAGCGAGATCAGCGGCGAGATCGTTGAGCTGTCGCGGAGCGCGCTCCCAGAGGGCGAGCATCACGAGGTACTGCGGATGCGTGAGCCCGAGCGGCTCCAGAATCGGCCGATAGATCGCGACCACGTTGCGTGCAGCGGTCACCAGGGCGAAGCAGAGCTGATTGTCCAGCTTGAGCAGGTCATCCGTAGCGGTCACGGCTCGACTATACAACGGCACTAATAGTTAGTACACTAATCAACATGGCACGCTCCAGTGATCGTCCTCCTCTTCGCTCGCGCATCCGCGAGGCAGGTGGCCTCTATTCCTGGGTCAACTCGAATCTGATCCGGTTCGCCGGCCCGGCGTCGGTCGGTCCGTACGAGAAGACACCTCCCCCGAGCGCCGCCGAGCGAGCGGAACGGGGCTGCCCGCTCTGCGGAGCGCCCATGAGCGACCATGAGATCGATCGCTCAGGCCCGAAGACGCTCGTCCACTGCCCCTGAGGCTCGATCGATCAGTCGTCGCGAGCTGCGTCCTCGCGCGCGATGTCGAGCCAGGACGCGAGATCGTGATCGCTGACCAGCGCCGCAGGCGAGACATCGAGCCATCCGGTTCCCATCGTCCGGGGTCCCATGACCGCCGTGGCGACGCCCGGCTGAGTGATCAGAGCCGCGCCGTGCTCTTCGGTCACTCGAACCAGCAGCACGCCTCCTGTCCGCGCTCCGACCAGGATGTGTCCGTCGAGGAGGAAGGCGCGGGTGCCGAACATCCGCTTCTCCTCGATGTCTCTGTCGAGGGTCAGCAGCGCGCGCACACGGTCGGCGAGCTCTTCTCCTGATGCGTCCATGGCGGTCGCCTCCTCGGGCTCAGGCGTGCCCGGCCTTCTCCATGGCACGCAGCTCCTTCTTCATGTCCTGCACCTCGTCGCGCAGCCGCCCGGCGAGCTCGAACTTGAGCTCGGCCGCGGCCGCGAGCATCTGGTCGGACAGATCCTGGATGACGGCTTCGAGTTGCTGAGCGCCCTCCGCGGCGATGCCGGTGCGCCGGAGATTCGGCGTCGGCGACTTGCCCTTGCCGGTCGCCCGCCCACGTCCGGACATCATCTCGGCCGTGTCCGCGCCCTCTCTGGCGAGCACCTCGGTGATGTCGGCGATCCGCTTGCGCAGCGGCTGGGGATCGATGCCGTTCTCGAGGTTGTACGCCACCTGCTTCTCTCGACGACGGTCGGTCTCCTCGATGGCCTTCGCCATCGAATCGGTGATCTTGTCGGCGTACATGTGCACTTCGCCCGATACATTTCGCGCCGCGCGACCGATGGTCTGGATCAGCGACGTGCCGGAACGCAGGAAGCCCTCTTTGTCGGCGTCGAGGATCGCGACCAGCGACACCTCGGGCAGGTCGAGACCTTCGCGGAGCAGGTTGATGCCGACGAGCACGTCGTAGACCCCGGCACGCAGCTCGCTGAGCAGCTCGACTCGACGGAGCGTGTCGACATCGGAGTGGAGGTAGCGCACCCGCACGCCGTGCTCTCCGAGGAAGTCGGTGAGCTCTTCGGACATCTTCTTCGTGAGAGTGGTCACGAGCACGCGCTCGTCTCGCTCCACGCGAACTCGGATCTCCTCGAGGAGATCGTCGATCTGCCCCTTGGACGGCTTCACGATGATGTGCGGATCGACGAGGCCCGTCGGACGGATGATCTGCTCGACCACACCGTCGGCGATGCCCATCTCGTACTTGCCGGGGGTCGCCGACAGATACACCGTCTGACCGATGCGGTTCTTGAACTCGTCCCACCGCAGCGGTCGGTTGTCCATCGCGCTCGGCAGACGGAATCCGTGCTCCACGAGGGTGCGCTTGCGCGACGCGTCTCCTTCGTACATCGCGCCGATCTGCGGCACCGTGACGTGCGACTCGTCGATCACCAGCATGAAGTCATCGGGGAAGAAGTCGAGGAGCGTGTGCGGCGGCTCGCCGGGCTGACGGCCGTCCATGTGTCGGGAGTAGTTCTCGATCCCCGAGCAGAAGCCCAACTGCTGCAGCATCTCGAGGTCGAACGTGGTGCGCATCCGCAGACGCTGCGCCTCGAGCAGCTTGCCCTGACGCTCGAACTCCTTGAGCCGCTCCTCCAGCTCGTGCTCGATGGTGCCGATGGAGCGCTGGATCACGTCGGTTCCCGCCACGTAGTGGGAAGCGGGGAAGATCGGAACCGCGTCGAGCTTCTCGATCACCTCGCCGGTGAGGGGATGCAGGGAGTAGAGCGCCTCGATCTCGTCACCGAACAGTTCGATGCGGATCGCGTGCTCCTCGTACACCGGGATGATCTCGATCGTGTCGCCGCGCACGCGGAAGTTGCCTCGCGAGAAGTCGACGTCGTTGCGGTTGTACTGCATCGCGATGAACTGCCGGATGAGCGCATCCCGGTCGTACCGCTCCCCCACCTGGAGCGCGACCATGGCGCGAAGGTACTCTTCTGGTGCTCCGAGGCCGTAGATGCAGGAGACGGTGGAGACGACGATCACGTCGCGGCGGCTGAGCAGCGAGTTCGTGGTCGAGTGTCGAAGACGCTCGACCTCGGAGTTGATCGAGGAGTCCTTCTCGATGAAGGTGTCGGTCTGCGGGACGTATGCCTCTGGCTGGTAGTAGTCGTAGTAGGACACGAAGTACTCGACCGCGTTGTTCGGCATCAGCTCGCGGAACTCGTTGGCGAGCTGGGCCGCGAGCGTCTTGTTGTGCGCGAGAACGAGCGTCGGGCGCTGCACCTGCTCGACCAGCCACGCCGTGGTCGCCGACTTTCCGGTACCGGTGGCGCCGAGAAGGACGATGTCGGTCTCACCGGCGTTGATGCGCGATGCGAGTTCTGCGATCGCCTTCGGCTGGTCGCCGGCAGGCTCGTACTCGCTGATGACCTCGAAGGGACGGACACTGCGCGTGGGTTGCATACCTCCAGCGTATGCCGGGCCACCGACACCGGGGTCGCGCGATCTCTGTTCGACCGGTGCACGCCCGTCGTCGTCGCGAAGGGCGAGGTCTTCAGTGCGCCTCCGGCGTCCACACGTAGGGAGTCGTCGTCGACACCATGACCAGTCCTGCACGCTCGAGTATGGGCCGGGAGAACTCGGTCGAGTCGGACTGGAGATACCGCTTGCCCTGAGCGAGAGCGGAGCGTGCGCGTTGTGCAGTGAGCGCGCGGTAGATCCCCCGGCCACGCCACGGTTCGATCGTCGCACCGCCCCAGAGCCCCGCGAAGTCCGTCTCCGCCACGGGTTCGAGTCGCCCCGCGCTGATGACCATGCCGTCTGCCACCGCGATCCACAACTCCACCGTGTCGTCCGAGCGGATGCGCCGCAGAGTCATCTCGGCCCGTGCCCGCCAGTGAGGATCGTCGAAGACGGCGCCCTGCATCTCCTCCATGGCCAGCACATCCGACTCGGTGCGGGCACGACGCAGCTCCACTCCGTCGGGAACCGCTATCTCCGCGGCGAGCAGCGCCGCCTCGCCGATCATGATCGACTCTGTGTCCTCCGGTGCGAACCCTCGCGTGACGAGCGCATCGTGCAGGCCAGGGGCGCGGTCATGGCCTCGCGTCTTCCACTCCACGCTCGTGATGCCCGCGATACCGCGGAAGTGCTCCAGCGCGGCATCGACGAGCTCGGCCGCCCGTGCGGCATCCGCTCCGTCCAGGTTCGCGTACGACACGAAGCCGCGACCGCCCGGGAACACTGCGAGACGGAGAGGGCCCGTCGATGAGACCGCGAGCGCGTGCGCGGTCTCGGCATCGGTCCGCAGCTGTCCGTCGTACGCGGCGAGGAGGTTCAGACTCATTCGGCCATCCTTCCAGGAAGCCGCTGCCCTGGCGTCTCCTGCGGCTCCACCCTCGCTCATGACGAGCGGGGTGCGGATGATCCGCGCAGCCGCGCGACGGCCAGAGTCGCCGCGAGGCCGCACATCGCGAGCACCGCGACGAGGAACCACACCCAGTCCGCCTGGCCGAACACGATGCCGAGCACCCAGCCGAACAGACTCGATCCCGCGTAGTAGCCGAAGTAATAGAGCGAGGATGCCTGTGCTCTGCTGTCGGGGTCGGCCGCCACCGGCGCCCAGCCCGATGCGATGGCGTGCGCCCCGAAGAAGCCGCCGGTGAAGAGGAGCAGCCCGAGCAGCACGATCGGAGTGGCATGAGCCAGCATCGCGGCCGCACCCGCGGCCATCACGGAGATCGCCCCCAGCAGCACGGGGAATCGCCCGAAGCGAGAAGCCAGGGACCCTGCCCAGGGCGACGAGACGGTGCCGGCGAGGTAGGCGAGGAAGAGCAGCGTCACCACCCAGCCCGGGAGGGCGAAGGGCGGCTCGGCGAGGTGGAATCCGAGGTAGTTGTAGACGGCCACGAATGCTCCCATGAGCAGGAAGCCCTGAGCGTACAGTGCGAGCTGACGCCCCGAGCGCAGCGGGGCCCGCAGACGCGCGAGCATCGCCGGCCCGGCATCGTCACGGAATCGTCCGGGGACGAAACCCCGCGCCTTCGGCGTCAGCCAGAGGAACAGTACGGCCGCCAGTGCGCACAGTCCCGCGACCGTCCACATCCCCGCCTGCCACCCCGCGTGCTCACCCACGATGCCGGACACGATCCGGCCGAGCAGCCCTCCCACCGTCGTCCCGGCGATGTAGCTTCCCGCCGCGGCGGCGGCGTGACGCGGACTGACCTCCTCACTCAGGTATGCCAGCGCGACCGCAGGCACGGCCCCGAGCGCGACTCCTTCGAGGAGACGCAGGGTCAACAGCATCTCCATCGCGGCGCTGAGCGGCGCCAGGAGTCCCAGCGCGGTAGCCGCGATCACACCGATCGCCATCGCCTGCACCCGTCCCAGACGGTCAGCCACCATCGACCAGGGGATGACGGCGGCAGCCAACCCGAGCGTCGCCGCCGAGACGCTGAGCGCAGCGCTGGCCGGCGAGATGTCGAGATCGTTCGACAGCTGGGGCAGAACGGCCTGCGGCGAATAGAGCTGGGCGAAGGTCGCGATACCCGCGAAGAACAGACCGACGATCAGGCGTCGGTACTCCGGCGCCCCGGGGGCGTGACCGATGAAGGTCACGCCGTGCTGATCCGCTCCCAGAGATGGTCCGTCTGCACGATCGTCTGCTCCAGCGATCCGGACGTGTCCACGACCTCGTCGGCGATCGCCAGCCGGCGCTCGTCCGAGACCTGCGCGTCGATCCTCGCCTGGGCGGCCAGCTCGGTCATGCCGCGCAGCTCGACCAGCCGGCGACGGCGTTCGTCCGCCGGCGCATGTGCGACGACGATCAGGTCCCATGGATCGTCGACGCGCGCTTCGACCAGCAGAGGCACGTCGTAGACGACGACCGTCGCCGGATCCGCGGACATCGCCTCGTCGAATCGGCGCTGCGACTCGACCCGGACCGCGGGGTGCACGATCGCGTTCAGCCGCGCCAGCTGCTCGGCGTCCCCGAAGACCTTCGCGCCGAGGGCGGCGCGATCGAGCGAGCCGTCCGCGGCGATGACCTCTGCACCGAACGTCTCCGCGATGGCTGCGAGCACGGGGGTCCCTGGCGCCTGCACGTCGCGGACGATCTGATCGGCGTCCACCACGACCGCTCCCCTCTCTGCCAGTCGTCGGGCGATGGTCGACTTCCCGGAGGCGATGCCTCCGGTGAGCGCGATGAGAGCCATGCGGCCAGTCTAGGCTTCGGCAGGACCGTGTCAGCGCCCGAGAAGCTGCCGGCGGGAGCTGATCACGCCGGTGTCGAACCCGGCCAGGTGCAGGCCGCCATGGAACCGCGCGTGCTCGATCTTGATGCAGCGATCCATGACCACGGAGAGACCGGCATCCTCGGCGAGAACCGCCGCCTCCTCGTTCCAGGACCCGAGCTGCAACCACAGCGTCTGCGCGCCGATGTCGATCGCCTCCTGAGCGACGCCGGGGAGATCCTCGTGTCGACGGAAGACGTCGACGACGTCCGGCACGACAGGGAGGTCGGCGAGCGATGCGTAGACGGGCTGCCCGAGGATCGACGACTCACGCGGGTTGACGAGGTACACGTCATACGCGGTGCTCGACAGCAGATACGTCGCGACGAAGTACGACGCGCGGGCCGGGTTGTTCGACGCGCCGACGATCGCGACGGACTTCGCGCGTCGGAGGATGCCGAAGCGCTGCTGCTGGCTCGGCCCCTCCCACGTGCGCTCAGGGTGCAGCGCGGCGGCGCCCGGCAGCTCGCACGAAGCGGTCTCGTGAGTCACGGGCAGAGCGCAGGCGTCTGTTCGCGCATTGTTCGTCTCGCTCATCGGTTAGCCCCCGTCGCCGTGCTGAGCGCCTGGTCCAGGTCCCAGATGATGTCGTCCGCGTCCTCGAGGCCCACCGAGATCCGGATGAGGTCGGGGCGCACTCCGGCTGCCACCAGCTGCGACTCGGTGAGCTGTCGATGGGTGGTGGATGCCGGGTGGATGACGAGCGTGCGCGCGTCACCGATGTTCGCGAGGTGCGATGCCAGCTGGAGGTTCTCGATCAGCGTCTCCCCCGCCGCGCGACCGTCTTCGGCCTTGACTCCGAAGGCGAAGACCGACCCCGGCCCGAGCGGCAGGTACTTCGCGGCACGCTCATGGTGCGGATGCCCTTCGAGCCCCGCCCAGGTCACGTATTCCACGCGGGGGTCGGACGCCAGCCAGTCAGCGACGATGCGCGCGTTGGCGAGGTGCGCGTCGATGCGCTGCGGAAGCGTCTCGACACCCTGCAAGAGGTTGAAAGCGGACTGCGGGCTCAGCGCCGGCCCGATGTCGCGCAGCTGCTCGGTGCGGAGCTTGGTGAGGAACCCGTACTCGCCGAAGTTGTCCCACCACTTGATCCCGCCGTACGACTCGACGGGCTCCGTCATCTGCGGGAAGCGCCCGTTGCCCCAATCGAACGTGCCCTTCTCGATCACGACACCCCCGAGGGTCGTCCCGTGTCCTCCGAGGAACTTCGTCACCGAATGGATGACGATGTCTGCGCCGTGCTCGAGCGGACGCGCGAGGTACGGCGTCGCGAGTGTCGCGTCCACGACGAGCGGCACGCCGGCGGCATGCGCGACCTCCGAGAGGCCCTCGATGTCGGCGATCTCGCCGGACGGGTTGCCGATCATCTCGACGTAGACCACCTTGGTCTCGGGCCGGATCGCCGCCGCGTAGTCGGCCGGATCCGTGGAGGCGACGAACGTGGTCTCGACGCCGAATCGACGCAGGGTCACATCGAGCTGGGTCACGGTACCGCCGTACAGCTGCGCCGAGGCCACCACATGGTCACCGGCTCCGACGAGCGCGGCGAATGTGATGAACTCGGCGCTCATGCCCGACGCCGTCGCCACGGCGCCGATCCCGCCCTCCAGCGACGCCAGCCGTTCTTCGAGGGCGGCGACGGTGGGGTTTCCGATGCGCGAGTAGATGTTGCCGTACTTCTGCAGCGCGAAGAGGTTGCCGGCATCCGCAGCATCCTCGAATACGAACGACGTCGTCTGGTAGATCGGCACGGCGCGGGCGCCTGTCGCTGCGTCGGGGGTGCCGCCGGCGTGGAGCGCCCTCGTGCGAAATCCGAAGCGGTGTTCTTCCGTCATCATGTCCTCAGTTCAGCGGTCGCGAGCACGGCGGCGATGTCGTCGACGGCCCAGGGATTCTGCAGCGATGTCGTGTCCCCGAGAGGGGCGGGTGCGCGGCCTGCGCGCCGATCCTGCTCGGCCTCCCACAGTTGTGAGAGCAGTCTCCGCATGATCTTGCCGGAGCGGGTCTTGGGCAGATCGGAGACCACGACGATGTGCTTCGGCTTGGCGACGGGTCCGATCGCCGTGGCGACCTGATCTCGCAGCTGCGAGGTCGAGACCTCTGCGCGTCCCGACGCGGTGACGAAGGCGACGACGGCTTGCCCGGTGACCGGGTCGGCGACGCCTGCGGTGCCTGCCTCCCCCACGGTGTCGTGTGCCACGAGCGCGGATTCGATCTCGATCGTCGAGAGCCTGTGGCCGGAGACGTTCACGACATCGTCGAGGCGGCCGAGGATCCAGATGTAGCCGTCGGCATCCCGCGTCGCCCCATCACCGGCGACGTAGTATCCGCCGTGCTCGCCGTGTCCGGCGTATGCCGACCAGTAGGCGTCACGGTACCGCTGCGGGTTCCCCCATACCGTCCGCGCCATCCCCGGCCAAGGACGCCGCACCACGAGCGTTCCTGATCGCCCCGGTGCGACCTCATCGCCGCTCGCATCGACCACGGTCGCGTCGATGCCGGGCAGCGGCACGGATGCGGAGCCCGGCTTGAGCGTCGTCACTCCCGGGAGCGGCGCGATCATCGCCGCCCCCGTCTCGGACTGCCACCAGGTGTCGACCACCGGGATCTCATCGCGCCCGAAGTTGCGGCGGAACCAGATCCACGCCTCGGGATTGATCGCCTCCCCCACCGTTCCGAGCAGACGCAGCGTCGACAGGTCGTGCCCCTGCGGCAGCTCCGCACCGAACCAGGTCATGAAGGTGCGGATGAGCGTGGGCGCCGTGT
>Ga0308166_1001139_pt1 | contig 29580 bp, 19 predicted proteins | sample PhyCR2_2_FD_202137 | JGI IMG/M metagenome (GOLD analysis project Ga0308166, IMG submission 202137) | Phyllosphere microbial communities from UC Gill Tract Community Farm, Albany, California, United States - DLSLCC.R2 | ecosystem: Host-associated > Plants > Phyllosphere > Unclassified | place... | reverse complement strand
CCGTGTTCCAGCGGTTCGACAGCAGGATCGTGCCGGTCGGCGACGGCGCGCCCTTGCGCAGGGTGGAGTAGTTCTCCGACACGCCGATCGAGCCCTTGAAGCCCTTGTAGTCGAACGGCATCGCGGTGCGCAGGTTGACCAGGCCGGCGATGGCGCCTTCGATCTGTTCCGCCGACGGGTTCTTGTACACGTCGACGCCGGCCATCAGTTCGGGCGCCACGTCGGCGAAGCCGAGCGAACGGCCGCCGCCGGCCGAGAACGCGTCGCGGCCGTTGATTTCGGAACGCACATAGGTCAGGCCGCGGACCGACACGCCGGAGCCTTCGACGGACTGGCGGTTCGGGTCGCCCGCCATGTTGCGGTCGATGGTGACGCCGGCGATCCGCTGCAGCACTTCGGTGACGGAGCGGTCCGGCAGCTTGCCGATGTCTTCGGCGACGATCGAGTCGACGACTTCGTCGGAATCCTGCTTGAGTTTCTGGGCCGACTGCAGCGCGGCACGCTGGCCGCTGACGTGGACGACGGCCGGGGTGGCCGCCGGCGCGCTGGCTGGATCGGTGCTCGACTGGGCCCACGCTGCGGTGGTGGAAAGGACGGCGACGTGCGCGACCGCCGCCGCGATTGCGGTTTTCTTGAACGTTCTCATTGTCTCCCCCGAATAATCAGGTCGTGTTTTTATGTGATGCTCTAACATCCAGCGTCGGGATCTCGTCCTTAACACTGGTTGTTACACGCTATCATAAATTCGTCATGCTTAGCTTACTTGCATGTAAGTTTCGTGACAGCAGTGCGTGCGTGACGTTCTGGCAGAGCGACGAAGGGCACGCGGTGCGCGCGCGGACGGGCTCCGGGCCGGCCACCTTGCGGCCGGCGGTAAATACGGCAAGTCCCTGATTTTCGAGGGAAAACCGCTGAGCAGGCGTAACAAGGGTGTTAGCGCATGACAGCCCGCAAGCATTTTTCGTCTGACAGCGCAACGCTTTCTGGCAGATTGCGAAATATTTTTTCTTGTCGTACGAAAAATACAACAAATGTGTCTTGTTCGCCGGCGTTTTTGACAGCGTTTCGTGGAAAGCAGCCCGTCGCGTACTAAACAACGCCCCTGGCGGCGCGCAGGACGAAACACATTGTTAGCGCGAACATCGCGCTTGCGCGACTAACAGTGCTGGCTTAGCATAGCGGCCAACATAGTAAAACAGTCAAAACGACGCCCGGAGACCCATGCCCACCACGTTGACGCGCCGCGCCGGCGCCGCCGCCGCCCGCGGGCGGGTGCTTCCCTTGAACCGAGACTCGATGGGAGCGCGCTACATCCCGTCCATTCCCACCCATCGGGACGGCCGGTATAGTGTGCCGGCCGCAGCGCGCATGGGGGCGCCGAGAGCGTACGTACGGACGATGGAGACGCACCGATGACACTTCGCAAGCCGGCCGGCGCACTGGCCATGGCGCTGGCATTGCTGGCGGGCGCCGTGCAGGCGCAGCAGACGCTTCAGACGCCACAGACGCAGCAAGCGCGCCAGACGCCGTACGTGTGGAACAGCGTGGCGATCGGCGGCGGCGGTTTCGTCGCGGCCGTCGTGCCGGCCCGCGCCGAGCCCGGCGTCGCCTATGCGCGCACGGACGTCGGCGGCGCCTACCGCTGGGATCCGCAGGCCCGGCGCTGGTCACCGCTGCTCGACTGGGTGAGCGAAGACCAGACCGGCTTCCTCGGTGTCGACGGCCTGGCCGTCGATCCGCGCGACGCGGACAACGTCTGGCTGCTCGCGGGGATCGCCTACCTGAACGGCGGCCGCACCGCGATCCTGCATTCGACGGACGGCGGCCATTCGTTCACGGTCACCGATGTCACCCGCCAGTTCAAGACCCACGGCAACGGCATGGGCCGCCAGCTGGGCGAACGCCTGGCCGTCGATCCGGGCAACAGCGGCCTGCTCTACGTCGGGACGCGCCGCGACGGGCTGTTCAGGAGCCTCGACGCCGGGCGGACGTGGTCCCGCATGGCCGGCCTGCCGGTCGCCGCGACCCCGAACGACGCCGGCATCGGTTTCGTGCTGCCGGACCCGGCGAGCGTGCGCGACGGTGCCGCGCGCCGCCTGTTCGTGGGTGTGGCGCGCTTCGGCAGCGTCGGGCCGAACCTGTACCGCAGCGACGACGGCGGCGCCACGTTCGTCCCCGTCGCCGGCGCGCCGGTGGACCTGATGCCCCAGCGCGCCGTGCTGGACGGCGCTGGCAACCTCGTCGTCACGTTCGCCAACGGTGCCGGCCCGCATCCGGACAAGAGCGGACGCGAGCCGATGGACCGTGGCCAGGTGTGGAAATACGCGATCGCCGGCGACACGTGGACGAACGTCACGCCGGGCGGATGGACGCGGCCGTTCGCCGGCATCAGCGTAGACCCGAAGAATCCGCAGCGCCTCGTCGTCTCCACGATCAATACCTACCTGCCGCAGGGCGACGCCAAGGGCGATCGCATCTTCCTGACGAACGACGGCGGCGCCAGCTGGACGGACGTGGTCGCGCGCGGCTTCGTGCGCGACGCGGCCGGGGTGCCGTGGCTGAAAGGCCATGCGATCCACTGGGCCGGCTCGGTCGAATTCGATCCGGCCGATGCGCACGCCGTGTGGGTCACGTCCGGCAACGGCGTATTCCGCACGCCGGACATCGATGCCGCGCCGGCGACGTGGAGGTTCGAAGTGGCCGGCCTGGAAGAGACCGTGCCGCTCGGCCTGGCCAGCGTCCCGGACGGCCCGCTCGTCTCGGCCATCGGCGACTACGACGGCTTCCTGCACGACGACCCGGCGCGCTTCGGCCGCATCCACGAACCGCAGATCGGCACGACGACGGGCCTGGCCGTCGCCGGCGCCGCCCCGCGCACGATGGTGCGCGTGGGCGGCAGCATGCTCGTCACCCGCGACGGCGGCGCGCACTGGACGAGGACGGCCACCACCAAGGGCCGGCGCGGCCAGGTGGCGCTGTCGGCGGACGGCGCCGTCATTCTGCATGCGCCCGAGCGCGCGCAGGGCGTGTGGCGCTCGGCCGACGGCGGCGCCACGTGGACTCCCGTTGCCGGCCTGGCGAAGCCGAACCTGCGGCCGGTCGCCGACCCGGTCGACGCGCGTGTGTTCTACGCGTACGACGATACGGCGCTCTTCGCGAGCACGGACGGCGGCGCGTCGTTCGCGCCACGCGCCCCGTTGCCGGCCGGCGGCTCGCGCCTCGTGCGCGCCATGCCCGGCCGCGGCGGCGACGTGTGGATCGCGCTGAAGGGCGGCGGCCTCGCGCGCTCGATCGACGGCGGCGCGCATGTCGCCCGGATCGCCGGCGTCGGCTACTGCGGCGCCGTCGGCTTCGGCAAGGCGGCGCCCGGCCATGACGTGCCGGCCGTGTACATCTGGGGCGAGGCCGGCGGGGTGCGCGGCATCCACCGCTCGGTCGACGGCGGCGTCACCTGGACCCGTATCAACGACGACGCCCACCAGTACGGCGGCCCCGGCGACGGCCAGTTCATCGTGGGCGACATGAACCGCTACGGCGTCGTCTACATGAGCACCGCCGGCCGTGGCATCGTCTACGGCCTGCCCGCGCCGGACTGACCCGCACGAATGCAGCGGGATTTTTATGGCGCTCTTTTGTAATCGATTTCATTGAGTGTCGGGCGGCGGCGGCGGGACGTGCGTGCCGCCGGGCGTGCGGTGCGTGTACGCGCTGCCGCCGGCATTCCAGTTTTTTCAGGCCGATCCGACGAGGTCGGCCGACGTAGCAGGGGGCACCGTCAAACGATGGGCCCTGTTGATAGCCAAGAGGAGATGTTATGTATCAGTTCAGGAAAACCGCCATCGCGCTGGCAGTCACGCAATTCGCGTTGCTCGCCGGCGGCACGGCGGCCGCGCAGAGCGCAGGCCAGCCGACCGCGAGCAACGTCGTGGTCGTGACGGGTCAGCGCGCCGCGCTCAATTCGGCGCAGGCGATCAAGCGCGACGCCGACGAGATCGTCGATTCGATCGTCGCGGACGACATCGGCAAGCTGCCGGACCGGTCGATCACCGAAGTGCTGCAGCGCGTGGTGGGCGTGACGATCGACCGCACGATGTCCAAGGGCGATCCGGAGCACTATTCCGTCGAAGGGTCGGGCGTCACGATCCGGGGCCTGTCGTACACGCGCTCGGAACTGAACGGCCGCGACTCGTTCTCGGCCAACGGCGGCCGCTCGCTGAACTTCGAGGACGTCCCGCCGGAACTGATGGCCGGCGTCGATATCTACAAGAACCCGTCGGCGGAACAGATCGAAGGCGCGATCGGCGGCCTGGTCAACCTGCGCACCGCCTTGCCGTTCGACTTCAAGGGGCGCAAGCTCGCCGTGTCGCTGCAGGACACGTATTCGGAACTCAAGAAAGGCAAGCGCCAGCCGTCCGGTTCGTTCATGTTCTCGGACCGCTGGAAGACCGGCTTCGGCGAAGTGGGCGCGCTGGTCGACCTCGCGTACTCGGAGAGCGGCACGCGCACGGACGCGTTCCAGGTCGAGCCGTACTACCAGCGCAGCGACGTCGTCGCCGGCCAGAACGTGTGGGTGCCGAAGGGCTCGCAGTACCGCACCCTGAACTTCGACCGCAAGCGCGAAGGCCTCTACGGCGCGCTGCAGTGGAAGAAGGACGCCACGCTGTCGTCGTCGCTCACGTACTTCAAGTCGAAGTACCGCATGGCGTGGGACGAGCAGGCGATCTTCTCGGCCGCCAGCCCGTACAACATCGGCGTCGCGAACGGCACCTACGCGCCGAACGGCCGGCTGCTGACCGGCACCCTGACCGACACGGCCGACGGCGGCATCGACTTCGGCGCCGACACGCGCGCCGCCAACCGCAAGTCGGCCACGACCGACATCGCCTGGCACCTGACGTGGCGCCCGAGCAGCGCGTGGCAGTTCGACACCGACCTGCAGCGCGTGCGCGCGACCAGCAACAACTTCGACTCGACCGTCGCCACCGCCGTCAAGCTGCCGTACGAGAACGTCGATGTGTCCGGCTCGGTGCCGAAGCTGACGTTCGACGACTACCAGCGCGCCTACCTGGCCAACCCGGCGAACTACTACTGGGCGTTCACGCAGGAGCACTTCGACGACAGCCATGCCGGCGAATGGGCGTGGAAAACGGACGCGAAGTTCACGTTCGACCATCCGATCCTGCGCGACGTGCGCTTCGGGGTGCGCCTGACCAAGCGCGACGCCACGACGGTCAACTCGAACCCCAGCTACCACTGGGCCGCGATCACGCAGCCGTGGCAGGGCGAGCTCAACAAGAACCTGGCCTACCTGGGCGACCCGCGCTTCTCGAACCAGATCCAGCTGCACCAGTTCGACAACTTCTTCAACAACAACACGCCCGTGCCCGCCGTCGTGTTCCCGAACACGGCGCTGGCCACCGGCTACCCGTCGAGCTATGCGACGCTGCACGGCTACTACAACATCCTGTGCGACCAGGTCTCCAAGCAGAACGGCACGCCGAATACCTGCCAGACCTGGGCCCCGGCCACGTTCGCCACCGACCCCGCCGGCACCAACGACCAGAACGAACGCACCGGCGCGCTGTACACGCAGCTGCGCTTCGGCTTCGACGACCTGAAGTATCCGATCGACGGCAACATCGGCCTGCGCTACGTGCAGACCCTGATGAAGGCGCGCGGCTACACGGTGTTCACGCCGAACGTGACGCAGCCGGCGCCGGGCACCACGGTCGTCGGCCCAGCGATTCCCGACATCGCCGCGTTCTCGACCGGCCAGGACTCGAGCAACCACTACCACAACGTGCTGCCGAGCCTGAACCTGCGCATGAAGGCCTCGGACAAGCTGCAGTTCCGCTTCGGCGCCGCGATGGGCATCTCGCGGCCGGACTTCAACCAGCTGCAGAGCTACACGACCCTGTCGGAAACCGTCGACCAGACGCTGAACACGGCCACGAACACGCTGACCGTCAACAGCGTCGGCCTGACGGGCAAGGGCGACGGCAACCCGCAGCTCAAGCCGATCCAGTCGCGCCAGGTCGACCTGACGGCCGAATGGTATTTCGCGCCGGCCGGCTCGTTCACGTTCGCCGTGTTCAACAAGGAGCTGAAGGACATCATCATCAACCAGTCCTACGGCTACGCGGTGCGCGGCGCGAACGGCACGCCGTACACGTTCACGGTGACCGGGCCGGTCAACGGCGCGCGCGGCCATGCGCGCGGCGTCGAGATGGCGTACCAGCAGTACTTCGACAAGCTGCCGGGCTGGCTGTCGGGCTTCGGCGTGCAGGCCAACTACACGTACGTCGACAGCAAGCAGGACCTGTACCATCCGGTCAACTCGGCGTACTGCTCCAGCACGAGCAACGGCGCCGACAACCTGGCGCTGAACCTGAACGGCTGCGACACCAACGGCACCACGTTCGGCAACCTGCCGCTGCAGGGCCTGTCGCGCCAGTCGTATAACCTGGCCCTGCTGTACGACAAGGGTCCGCTGTCGGCACGCCTGGCGTACAGCTGGCGCTCGAAGAACCTGCAGGCCGTGAACGTCAACGGCACCAACGGCACGGACGGCACGGACACCAATCCGGCCAGCCCGACCGTCGGCAGCCGCAACATCGCGTGGGCGCTGCCGACGTGGGCGGACAGCTACGGCCAACTGGACGGTTCCGTGTTCTACAATTTCACCGAGAACCTGTCGCTCGGCGTCGAGGCGCAAAACCTCACGAACGCGAAGTACCGCCAGCTGATGCAGCAGTCGATCGGCATGATGACCCGCGCGGTCTTCGTGTCCGGCCGCCGCTACACGGCATCGCTGCGCTACTCGTTCTAAGCGCGCAGCACGGACGGACGGCCCCGGAGGCCGTCCGTCCTTTTTTCGTCCTTGCACCCAAACCAACAACAGGAGACACGTTTGCGCACGAATACCCGATCCCTGCGCCGGCTCGCCGCCGGCCTGCTCGTCGCCGCCGGCGGCGCCCATGCCATCGCCGCCGCCGCATCCCCATCCGCCGCCGCGCCGCTGCCGCGCATCGTCCAGCAGGACGGCCGTCATGCGCTGCTGGTCGACGGCGCGCCGTTCCTCGTGCTGGGCGGCCAGGCCCAGAATTCCAGCAATTATCCGGCCGCGCTGCCCAAGGTCTGGGCCGCGCTGAAGGATGTCCATGCCAACACGCTGGAGATCCCGGTCGCGTGGGAGCAGATCGAGCCGAAGGAGGGGACGTTCGACTTCGGCTACGTCGACACGCTGGTGGCCCAGGCGCGCGAGCGCGGAATGCGGCTCGTGCTGCTGTGGTTCGGCACCTGGAAGAACACGGGGCCGTCGTACACGCCCGAGTGGGTGAAATTCGATAACGCGCGCTTCCCGCGCATGCTCGACAAGGACGGCAAGACGAGCTACTGCCTGTCGCCGTTCGGCGCGGCGACGCTGGACGCCGACCGCCGCGCGTTCGTGGCGCTGATGGCGCACCTGAAAAAGATCGACGCGGGGCGCCGCACCGTGATCATGGTGCAGGTCGAGAACGAGGTCGGCACGTACGGCGTGGCGCGCGACTACGGGCCGCGCGCCCAGGCCGCGTTCGCGGGTCCGGTGCCGGCCGCCGTGCTCGCGCACCAGCGCCCGCCCGCGGGCCGGCCGCAGCAGGGCACGTGGACCGAGGTATACGGCGACTACGCCGAACAGTATTTCCACACGTGGGCGATCGCGTCCTACATCGAGGACATCGCGAAGGCCGGCCGCGCCGTGTACGACCTGCCGATGTACGTGAACAATGCGCTGCGCGATCCGCACGCGGACGGCAGCGCGCCGCCGTGGAAGTCGGACTTCGCCAGCGGCGGCCCGACCTACGACGTGCTCGGTATTTACAAGGCCGCCGCGCCGCACATCGATTTCGCCGCGCCCGACATCTACATGCCCGAGTCGGGCAAGGTATCGGCGACGCTGGGACTGTTCCAGCGCCCGGACAATGCGCTGATGGTGCCGGAAATGGGCAATGCAGCGGGGTACGCACGCTACGTGTACCAGATCCTCGGCAAGGGCGCGCTGGGCGTGGCACCATTCGGACTCGACTACGCGGCCTACAGCAATTATCCTCTCGGCTCGAAGTACACGGACAAGCGCATGATCGAACCGTTCGCCCGTATTTACGAGACGTTCGCGCCGATGGGGCGCCTGTGGGCGAAGTGGGCGTTCGAAGGGCGTACCGTCGGCGTGGCGGAAGGCGACGACCGCGCGGCGCAGACGGTGGCGCTGAACGGCTGGGAGGCGCGGTTGACGTTCCGCGAATTTCAGTTCGGCGAACGGGACTACCTGCGCGACAAGAACGAGGTCCCCGACGGCACCGAGAAGCCGGGCGGCGGCGTCGCGATCGCCCAGACGGGGCCGGACGAATTCGTGCTGGTGGGCCAGCAGATCCGCGTGAAGTTCTCCGGCCACGGCGCGAACGCGGGCAAGCCCTCGATGTTCGCGCGGGTGGAAGAGGGGCATTTCGACGCGTCCGGCAAGTGGGTCATGGAGCGCAACTGGAACGGCGACCAGACCGACTACGGGCTCAACCTGCCGGCGACGCCGACCGTGCTGAAGGTGAGGATGGGAACGTATTGAGGCGGATGAGAAGCGACGTCGTCCCTGCGCAGGCAGGGACCGAAGTTTGCGTCCGCAGCGACAAACTTGGGTCCTGGCCTGCGCCGGGACGACGCTGTTTTACGCATCGCGTTGTTTACGTAGCGCGTTGTTTTACGTATCGTAGAGGGAAAAAAGAATGCAACTCACGCGTATCGCCACCGCAGCCCTGCTGCTGTCCATCGGCGCCCAGGCCCTGGCCGGCACCTACCAGCAGACGAGCGCCGGCATCGAAGTCCGGCCGGACGCGGGCCCGGCGAAACTGGTCCGGCTCGAATTCATGGCCGACAACATCGTCCACGTCGTCAAGCTGGACGACGCGAGCCGGCACGTCACGCCGTCGCTGATGACGGTGGCGAAGCCGTGCGCGTGCGGCTTCGTCATCGCGCGCGGCAAGGACACCGTCACGCTCAAGACGCAGCGCATCGCGGCGCAGGTGTCGCTGACGGACGGGCAGGTGCGCTTCCTCGACGCCGCCGGCAAGCCGTTCCTGACGCAGGCGGCGGAAAGCTTCACGCCGGTCGACGTCGGCGGCAAGCCGTACGTGGCGGTCACGCAGGGCTTCAACTACGGCACGAAGGACGCGTTCTACGGCCTCGGCCAGCACCAGAACGCACAGATGAACTACAACGGCGAAGACGTCCTGCTCCAGCAGCACAACATGATCGCCGCAGTGCCGTTCGTCGTCTCGGACAAGAACTTCGGCCTCCTGTGGGACAACAATGCGATCTCGCGCTTCGGCGATCCGACGCCGTACGCCTGGCTGTCGCGCGACCTGGCCCTGTCCGACGCGGCGGGCCGGCCGGGCGGGCTGACGGCGCGCTACTTCATCGACGGCAAGATGATCCTGACGCGCCAGGAGCCGGACATCGCCTACCAGTATCTGAAAGACGTGGCCGAGCACTGGCCGAAGGAATTGCCGCCGCTGAAGGCGCTGGCGGGACGCGAGGTCAAGGTCATCTGGGACGGCGCGATGACGAGCCAGAAGGCCGGCGTGCACAAGATGCAGCTGTACGCGTCCGACTACGCCACGCTGGCCATCGACGGCAAGCCCGTCATGGACGTGTGGCGCCAGGGCTGGAACCCGTGGTACCACAACTTCGAAGTGACGTTCGAGAAGGACCGGCCGGTCAACCTGCACCTGGAATGGAAGCCGTCCGGCGGCATGATCGCTATGACGCACAACGATCCGCTGCCGGCGCCCGAGCGCCACTCGCTGACCATGTCGTCGGAAGTCGCGGAGGGCCTGAACTACTACGTCGTCAAGGGCGACAGCATGGACGGCGTCATCCGCGGCTACCGCCTGCTGACGGGCCAGCAGCCGATGATGCCCAAGTGGGCCTACGGCTTCTGGCAGTCGCGCCAGCGCTACGAGACGCAGCAGCAGCTGCTGGATACCGTTGCCGAATACCGCAAGCGCGGCTGGCCGCTGGATAACATCGTGCAGGACTGGTTCTACTGGCCGGAAGACGGCTGGGGTTCGCACGACTTCGACAAGACCCGCTTCCCCGATCCGAAAGGGATGGTCGACGCCGTGCACAAGCAGCACGCGCACATCATGATTTCGATCTGGGGCAAATTCTACGCCAACACCGCCAACTACAAGGAGCTGGCGGACAAGGGGCACATGTGGACGAAGAACGTCGAGAACGGCGACCTGGACTGGGTCGGCAAGGGCTACAAGAACAGCCACTACGACCCGTACACGCAGGAAGCGCGCGACATCTACTACCGCCAGCTGCAGGACAAGCTCGTCGCCAAGGGCTTCGACGCCTGGTGGATGGACAACACGGAACCGGACGTGCTGTCGAACTCGCGCCCGGACGACTTCAAGAAGCTGATCGGCCCCACGGTGTACGGCCCCGGCGAGATCACGTTCAACCCGTACAGCCTGGTGCACTCGGGCGGCATGATCGACGGCCTGCGCCGCGACCAGCCGGACAAGCGCCAGTTCATCCTGTCGCGCTCGGGCTTCGCCGGCATCCAGCGCAATGCGGTGGCCGTGTGGAGCGGCGACACGGCCGGACGCTGGAACAACCTGTACGACCAGATCGCGGCGGGCGTGAACTTCTCGATGTCCGGCATCCCGAACTGGACGCACGACATCGGCGGCTATGCGCAGGAAAACCGGTTCCAGTACGGCGACGTCGGCGCGGCGCAGGAAAACCGCGCCACCACGGGCGGCCAGGCGAAGCCCGAAGACATGAAGGAATGGCGCGAGCTGAACCTGCGCTGGTTCCAGTTCGGCGCGTTCTCGCCGCTGTTCCGCTCGCACGGCGAAGTGGTCAAGCGCGAGATCTACGAGATCGCCGCCGGCGACGCCGCGATGCGCGATTCGATGGTCGGCTACCTGAAGCTGCGCTACCGCCTGATGCCGTACATTTACACGATGGCGGCCGATACGCACTACGAGGGCGGCACGATGATGCGCGGCCTCGTGATGGATTTCCCGCGCGACGACAAGGTCAAGGATATCCGCGACCAGTACCTGTTCGGCCATGCGCTGATGGTCGCACCGGTGACGGCGTACGGCGCGCGGTCGCGCGCCGTGTACTTCCCGGCGGGCGCCGACTGGTACGACTTCGACACGGGCAAGCGCTACAAGGGCGGCACGCAGGCGACAATCGCCGCGCCGCTCGAACGCATTCCCGTGTTCGTGCGCGCCGGCTCCGTGCTGCCGACCGGGCCGGTGACGCAGTACGTCGACGAGAAGCCGGACGCGCCGCTCGTGCTGAACGTGTACGCCGGCGCCAGCGGCCAGGCCAGCCTGTACGAGGACGATGGCGTGAGCAACGCCTACGAGCGCGGCGACTACACGCGCATCCCGCTGCGCTACGACGAGCGCACGCGCACCGTGTACATCGGCGCGCGCAGCGGCAAGTACGCGGGGATGCCGGCCACGCGCCAGATCCGCGTGCGCCTGCTGCGCGCGGGCGTGGCGACGAGCCCGAACATGGACGCGGCCGACAAGACCGTGACGTACGACGGCCGCGCGCTCGCCGTCAAACTGTGACCCGACCCAGGACCATCGACGCATGAAACGACTGACTTCCACATTGCTGTGCGCCGCGCTGCTGCACGCGGGCTGGGCGAGCGCCGGCGTGGCCGTCGCGCCCGACGACAAGGGGCTGCTGTACACCGGCCGCATCGACTTCGCGCAGCCGGCCGCGCCCGTCGTCACCTGGCCCAACACGACGATCGCCGGCAACTTCACGGGCACGTCGCTGGCCGTGACCCTGGACGACGAAAAGGGGAAGAACTACTTCAACGTGTTCCTCGACGGCGACCTGGACAGCCCGCTGATCGTCGAAGCCGCGCAAGGCACGAAGACGTACCAGGTGGCGAGCGGCCTGGCGCCGGGACGCCACAGCTTCCTGATCACCAAGCGCACGGAAGGCGAGGAAGGCGCGACCGTGTTCCGCGGCCTCGAACTGGCCGACGGCGGGCAGATGCTGACGCCGCCGGCGCGCCCGAAGCGCCGCATCGAATTCTTCGGCGATTCCATCACGAGCGGCATGGGTGACGAGGCACCGATGAACGGCCGCGACGACGTCAGCCGCGACAAGAACAGCTGGCTGTCGTACGCGGGCATCACGGCGCGCAACCTGGGCGCCGAGCTGCACCAGACGTCGCAGAGCGGCATCGGCATCATGATCAGCTGGTTCCCGTTCACGATGCCGGACTTCTACGACCAGGTCTCCGCCGTCGGCGACAACGACACGCACTGGGACTTCGCCAGCTGGACGCCGGACGTCGTCGTGATCAACCTGCTGCAGAACGACAGCTGGCTGATCGGCCGCGACCACAAGCTCAAGCCCGAGCCGGACGACGCCGCGCGCATCGCCGCCTACGAGAAATTCGTGGGGCGCATCCGCACGCTGTACCCGAAGGCGTACATCGTGTGCGCGCTGGGCAGCATGGACGCGACCCGGCCCGGCTCCGCCTGGCCCGGCTATGTCACGTCCGCCGTCGAGCACCTGCGCCGGGGCGGCGACCGGCGCATCGATACGGTGTTCTTCCCGTTCACCGGCTATGGCCAGCATCCGCGCCTGAAGCACCAGCGCGACAACGCCGCCATCCTGACGGCGTTCATCCGCAAGAAGATGGGCTGGTGAAGCCCACCGGCGGCGCTCAGCGCTGCAGCGACTGCAGTGCCGCCGCCACGTACACCAGCGGTGCGTTCCAGTTGATCGCGACCTCGTTGCTGGCGTAGCTGCACGCATTGTCGAGGTACGACAGCGCGGGCTGCGCCGCCGGGTAGGCGACCGGGCAGTCCTTGCGGTCCTGCTGGCCCGGATTCGGGCCGCCCACCAGCCAGCCGGGCAGCGGCGCCGCGATGCCGTCCGCTTCCGACGGCCGGTGGTGCGGGTGCAGCGGCGAGCGTGCGCCGAAGCCCGTCACGTAGCTGGTCCCGAGCGGATTGCGGCCCAGCGTGTAGTCGAACGCGGATTGCGCGGCGTCGAGGTACGCGGCCTTGTGCGTGATCCGGTACGCCTGCACCAGCATCAGCGCCTCGTTCAGCGCGACCGCGTTGCTGCCCCAGACGAAGTCGGACAGCGCCATCGGCAGCCGCGCCGGCGACGCCTGCCAGCGCGCGACCAGCGTGTCGGCCGCGGCCAGGATCTGGCGCTGGGCGGCATCCGCGTCGGCCGGATTGCGCAGCTGCGCGCGGCGCTGGACGAGCGAGATCCAGCCGAGCGGGCGCACGTCGCTCCAGCCGGGCGCCGTCTGGCCGGCCGGGCCGGCGGCAACGGCGCGGGCGCGGTATTCGTCCTTGCCGGTCGCCACGTACAGCTCGGCTGCGGCCCAGGCGAATTCGTCGTCCACCTTCTCGTCGCCGTAGGTGCCGGTCTGGATGTCGGCCGGCTGGCGGTACAGCACGGCCGGGTTCCGGACGGCCCAGCGCCACGCGCTTTCCGCCGCGGCGAGGAAGCGCTGCGAGCGGCCCGGCTGCTGCTTGTCGAACGGCGCCAGCACGCAGCTGGCGGCGGCCAGCGTGGCGGCGAAGTCGAGCGCGGCCGCCGTTGTCTTCTGCACGACGTAGCGCGGCGCCGTGGCGCGGTCCGGCATCACCATGCCGTCGAACGTCTTGTTCGTGAGCTTGTGGTAGACGCCGCCGTCGTCCGGGTCCTGCATCGTGACCATCCAGTCCAGGTTCCACAGCACCTCGCTCAGCAGGTCCGGCACGCCGTTGCCGGACTCCGGCACGCCTACCGCGAGGCCGTCGAACCACGCCGGGAAGTGCTCGTACGCGACCAGCAGCGTGTACGTGCTGATGCCCGAGTTGACGATGTATTTGTTGTAGTCGCCCGCGTCGTACCAGCCTTTCGGGCTCTTGATGACGGTGCCGGCCGGACGCTTGCCGGACGCCGCCGATGCGTGTACGAGCACGTGGTCGTCCGGATGGCCGAGCGCGCGCGCGTACGGGCCGGCGATGCGCGCGTCGAGCGCCATGCCGGCACGCTGCAACGTGAACGCGCGGACCGCCGCGACATCGAGTGCGCGGTAGGGCGCGGCGCCGATCGTGAACGCGGGCGAGTCGGCCTGGCCCGCGACCGTCACGCGGTAGCGGCCCTCCGTGCGCAGGCCGGAGAAATCGGCGACGCGCACGGCGCTGCCGGACGCGTCCCACACGGCCGCCGGGCCCAGCGCACCTTCGTACACGGTCTTGCCGCTGCCCGCGTCGACCACGGCGAAGCGGGCCGCCGCGCCGTCCGCGCCGGCCGGGACGACGGCCAGCTTATGGGCGCCGGGCAGGAACCCGAGCTGGTTGACCTCGACGCCGGCGGCCCCGGCGGCAAGGGCGGCGGACGACGCGGCCAGCAGCGCGCAGGCGAGCGCGATCGAAGGGCGTACGGAACGGTACATGGTGTCTCCTGTTGTGGGTATGCGATTGAAATCGATTTCAGTCCATCGTACCCGTCGCATCGCGGGCAAGTCAACCGGATGCGCGGCCCGGCCGGTCTGCACGCGGGTGCCTTTGCGCCGACGGCGCCGCCGGCGATGTCCGATCGTGTCGCGCGCGTTGCCACGGGCGGAGGAGCGGCCGATAATGCATCGGTCGAACTAATTCAAACAATGGAGACACCCATGAAGACCCGCATCCTCCTGTGCGCGCTGCTGTGCACGCGCGCCGCCACCGCCGCCGGCTTCGACGTCGCGGTCACGGCCGACGACCTGCCCGCGCACGGCACCCTGCTGGCCGGGACGACCTGGGCCGCCGTCGCGCGCTCGTACGTCGATACCCTGAAGGCGCACGGCGTGCCGCAGGCCTGGGGCCTCGTCAACGCCAAGCGCCTCGCCGAGAACCCTGCCAGCGAAGCGGCGCTGGACGTGTGGCGCGGCGCCGGCTACCCGCTCGGCAACCACACGTACAGCCACATGGGCCTGTCCCAGGCGCGGGACGTGCAGACGTGGGAAGCGGACGTGCGCGCGGGCGAGCCGGTCCTCGCCCGGCACATGGCCGGACAGGACTGGCACGTGCTGCGCTATCCGTTCCTCGACGCGGGCGGCAGCGGCGCGCGCCACGACGCCGCGTGGGACTGGCTGCACGCGCGCGGCTACCGCATCGCCGACGTCAGCCTCGGGTTCGACGACTGGGCGTACACGGAAGCGTATGCGCGCTGCCTGGCGCGGGGCGACGCGGCGGCGATCGACGGCATGAAGGCCGCGTACTACCGCCGTGTCGACCAGCAGCTGGCGCGGATGCGCGCCGTGTCGCAGCGCGTGTACGGCCGCATGATCCCGCAGGTGCTGCTGACGCACATGGGCGCCTGGAGCGCCGCGACCTTGCCCGGGGTATTGAAACGGCTGGACGCCGCCGGCGCGCGTTACGTGACGCTGGAAGCGGCGCAGGCCGACCCTGCGTACCGCCAGCCGAGCGCGCGCGCGGGCAACGGCGCACTGATGGAACGGCGCGCGCAGGACGCCGGCATCGACCTGGCCGGCCTGCCCGAGGTCGAGCCGGTCGGGAACGTCGACGCGCTGTGCCGCTGAGGCGCGCGCGGTGCCGCCGTCCGTGCCGGGAACGGGCGTCAGGCGAGTGCCAGGATCATCGGCTGCTCGGCCAGGCTCGTCCCGGGCCTCGGCACGGCCGGGCCGGTTGCCGCGAAGCCCGCGCGCCGGTACAGCCGCACGGCCGCGCCGTCGCCGGCCGTCACGCCGAGCCGCAGCGCCGTCGCCCGTTGCGCGCGCGCCCATGCGATCGCGGCATCGAGCAGCGCCGCGCCGACACCGCGTCCGCGCGCTTGCGGCGCGACCCAGACCTGGTACAGGCTGGCCGTGTCGGTGCCGGCGCCGTCCAGCTTGACCCACGCGAGGCCCACCGGCACGCCATCCAGCGCGGCGACGAACGGCCATGCCTGCCGGTGTTGTCCCAGCGCGGGCCCGGCCAGGCGCGCGGCCCAGGCGTCGTCCGTGCGCTGCGCCTCTTCGCCGTGCGTGCTGCCGAAGGCGTAGGGCGCTTCGGCCAGCGCGCGCAGGCGCAGGTCGCGATAGACGGGCCAATCCGAGGGCAGCAGGGTGCGAATGACGGTGGATGGACTGGCGGTGGGCATGTGACGGTTTTCTCGATAACGGACTCCCGATCATAGTGCAACGGCGCGCCGGCCACAACGTCCGTACAGGCGTGTCCGGGAGGCGAAAACATATTGTCGGCGTGGCGGCCCGGAGGGTAAGATGCAACGTTTCCGCCCGTACCGACGCGGTGCGGCCGCTTCTGTCACTTCGCGCACGCATGAACCCAATTACGAGTCCGACGACCGCCACCGATCTGTCCTCGGTCGAGCAGGTCAAGGCAAGCCGCCCCTATCGAGATCTGCTGCGCCTGTTCGAACAGGCGCCCGGCTTCGTCTGCTTTTTCCGCGGGCCGCAACACGTCTACGAACTGCAAAATCATGCGCACCATCGCCTCGCCGGTTTCCGCGACATCATCGGCAAGCCGGTACGCGAGGCGCTGCCGGAACTGGAGGGCCAGCAGTTCTTCGAGCTGCTCGACCAGGTGTTCGCCAGCGGCCAGGCGTTCGTCGGGCAGGCGCTGCCGCTGTCGGTGGCGCCGGCGGCGGGCGGTGTCCCGACGCTGCGCTACATCGACTTCGTGTACCAGCCGATCGTCGACGAGGGCGGCGCGGTGGTCGGCATCTTCTCGCAGGGGAACGACGTTACCGAACGGGTGCTGGCGGAAGAGCAGCTGCGCCGCAAGCAGGAAGAACTGGAACGCATGGTCGAGGCGCGCACGGCGGCGCTGGCCGACGCGCACGCGGCACTGAAGCTCGCCAACGAACTGCAGGGCGACAAGATGCACCTGCAGCGCCTGTTCGAGCAGGCGCCCGGCTTCATCTGCGTGCTGCGCGGACCGGACCACGTGTACGAACTGGCGAACGCGGCGTACCGCCAGCTGATCGGCGGCCGCGAACCGATCGGCAAGCCGCTGCGCGACGTGCTGCCCGAGGTCGGGCGCCAGGGCTTCGTCGACCTGCTCGACAACGTCTACCGCACGGGCAGGCCCTACATCGGGCGCGCGGCGCCGGTGGAGTTGCTGAACGACCCGGCGCAGGGCCCGGAACTGCGCTACCTCGACTTCATCTACCAGCCGGTGCTCGACCCCACCAGCCAGGTGATCGGCATCTTCGTGCAGGGCAGCGACGTGACGGAACAGAAGCTCGCGCAGGACGCGCTGAACCGCCACCAGGCCGAGCTGGAAACGCTGGTATCGGAGCGCACGGCCGAGCTGACCGTGGCGCAGGAAGCGTTGCAGCGTTCGCAGAAGCTGGAAGCGATCGGCAAGCTGACGGGCGGCGTGGCGCACGACTTCAACAACATCCTGCAGGTCGTCGGCGGCAACCTCGAACTGCTGGAGCGGCGCAGCACCGACCCGGGCGTGCAGAACCTGCTGCAGGTCGCGCTGCATGCGGTGCAGCGCGGCGCCAAGCTGTCGTCGCAGCTGCTCGCGTTCGCGCGCCGCCAGCCGCTGCAGCCCGTCGTCGTCAGCCCGGCGCGCATCGTCGCCGACATGGACGACCTGCTGCGCCGCGCGCTCGGCGAGACGATCCAGATCGAGACCGTGCGCGCGGGCGGCCTGTGGAACACGGTGGTCGACCCGAACCAGCTCGAAAACGTGATCCTGAACCTCGCCATCAACGCGCGCGACGCGATGCCGGGCGGCGGGCGCCTTACCATCGAGATCGTCAACGCCCTGCTGGACGACGACTACGTGGCGGCCGAGCCGGACGTGAAGGCCGGCCAGTACGTGATGATCGCCGTGTCCGACACAGGCTGCGGCATGTCGCGCGAGGTGCTGGAGCGCGCGTGCGAGCCCTTCTTCACGACCAAGCCGGAAGGCGTCGGCACGGGCCTGGGCCTGTCGATGGCCTACGGCTTCGTCAAGCAGACCGGCGGCCACTTCAAGATCTACAGCGAGGTCGGGGAGGGCACGACGATCAAGCTGTACTTCCCGCGCAGCTTCGAAGCCGAGACCGCGACGACGCGCCTGTCCGACGTGGCGCCGCAGGGCGGCAGCGAGACTATCCTCGTCGTCGAGGATGATCCGGCCGTGCAGGGCACCGTCGTCGAGATGCTGGGCAGCCTGGGCTACCGCGTGCTGAAGGCCGACAACGCGACCGACGCGTTCGGCATCGTCAAGAGCGGGCTACCGATCGACTTGCTGTTCACCGACGTCGTGATGCCGGGGCCGATGCGCAGCCCGGAGCTGGCGCGGCAGGCGCGGGCGATCCATCCGAACCTTGCCGTGCTCTTCACGTCCGGCTACACGCAGAACGCGATCGTGCACGGCGGCCGGCTTGATCCGGGCGTGGAACTGCTGTCCAAACCTTACGGACGCGACCAGCTGGCGCGCAAGGTGCGTCACCTGCTCGCCAACCGGCCGGGGGCCGTGCCGCCGCCGGCGCCGCCGTCCACCCCGCCCGCGCCGCGCCGCACGCGCGTCCTGGTCGCGGAGGACAATCCCGACCTGATGGAGATGGCATGCCAGCTGTTCGAGGCACTGGGCCAGGAGGCGCGCGGCGCGCTCGGCGTGGACGAAGCGCTGGCCCGGCTGGGGGAAGCGCGCGCCGACGTGCTGTTCACGGATATCGACCTGGACGGGCAGTCCGGCGTAGATCTGGCGCGGCGCGCGCGTGCGCTCGACCCGGGCCTGCGGGTCGTGTTCGCCTCCGGCTACGGCGCGCCGGACCGGGGTGCGCTGGACTTCCCGTTCGACGTCGTCGCCAAGCCGTACCGGCTCGACGATTTGCGCGCGCTGCTGGAGCGGCTTGCCTGACGGCCGCGTTTGCGCGCCGGCGCGGGATCGGTTAGCATCGGCATCCCGCGCCGGCGCCCGTTGCGCGCGGCCGCTTCACCGGACTCGCCATGACCACCTTCCTGAACGTACCCTACGCAGAAAAAGACGAAGCCCGCGCCCTCGGCGCACGCTGGAATCCCGGCCGCAAGCGCTGGTACGTGCCCACGGGCACGGCGCTCGACCCGTTCCAGAAGTGGCTGAAGGAAGACGCGGCGCCGTCCGGCCGCGTCGATGCCGCGTCGGCCAAGCCGGTCGTCGGTGCCCATTACGTCGAGCTGGACCACGCCTGCAACCCGTTCGAGCCGTGCGCCGAGTGCGCGCGGGCGCTGGCGGGCAGCAAGTGGCTGGAGGCGCGCACGGCGCTGGCGGCGACCGTCGCCGCGCTGGGGCGCCGCTGACCGCCGTTCCCGGCATTGCGGGAAACGACGTCCCGCGCCGGGAGCGACCCGAGTCGAACGCACCCTCACTGAGCACGCAGTACCTGGGTCCCCGCCTGCGCGGGGATGACGGGTGAGGGCGGCACCTGCCGCCGTGAGGTCGGGCTACCGCTTCTCCATCACGTTCATCACCGCCAGGCTCATCGCCTCGGCCGCCGTCTTGATCGACGGTTCCGGCACCGGCGCGTAGAACGGCGAGTGGTTGAACGCCACCGGCTTGCCGCCCGGCCGCTGGGCCTCGGCCACGGCCTCGGGCGCATACACACCCGTGAAGAAGAACATCGATGGAATGCCCTGGTTGGCGTACAGCGAAAAATCCTCGCTGGCCGTCATCGGCGGCATGCGCCGGGCGTTCTTGTCGCCGAACGCGGCACGGAACACGGCTTCCGTGCGGCGCACGAGCGCGTCGTCGTTGACGATCGCGGCGCCGCCGGGGACCAGCTGCACGTCCGGCGCCGGCGCGTCGGCCATCGCGGCCGAGGCATTGGCCACGCGGCGCACGCCGTCCAGCAGCTTCGCGCGCACCTCCGGGCTGTACGAGCGGATGGTGCCGCGCACGCGCACCGAGTCCGGAATGATGTTGCCGACCGTGCCGCCCTGGATGGCGCCGATCGTCACGACGCCGAATTCCTTCGGATCCTTTTCGCGGCTGACGACCGTCTGCACGTCGACGACGAAGCGCGCCGCGATCGCGATCGGGTCGACGGCCTTGTCGGGCGCCGAACCGTGGCCGCCGCGGCCCTTGAACTCGATCTCGATGGCATCCGAGTTCGACGACACCGGACCGCTCTCGAAACCGATCGTGCCGTACGCGAGCGGCCAGGAGTGCAGCGCGAACGCGTAGTCCGGTTTCGGGAAGCGCGTGAACAGGCCGTCGTCGAGCATGGCACGCGCGCCGGACACGGTTTCCTCGGCCGGCTGGGCGATGAACATCAGCGTACCCTGCCAGCGGTTCTTCAATTCCGCCAGCGTGCGCGCGGCGCCGAGCCAGGCGGCCATGTGGACGTCGTGGCCGCAGCTGTGCGTGGTGAACGCGGTGCCGTCCTGCGTGTGCGCGCGGCTGGCGTACGGCAGGCCGGTCTTTTCTTCCATCGGCAGGCCGTCCAGCTCTGTGCGCACGAGGACCGTCGGGCCGGCGCCGTTCTTGAGGATCGCGACGAGGCCCGTGCGCCCGACTTTTTCCGTCACCGTGAAGCCCAGCTTGCGCATCTCGGCCGCCAGCTTGCCCGCCGTACGGGTTTCCTGGAACGCGATCTCGGGATGCGCGTGCAGGTCCTTGTAGATGCCGTCCAGCCAGGGATACATGGCGTCGACGCGGCCGGTCACGATGGGTTTCAGGGGCGCGGCGGTCTGCGCGGAAGCGCCGGCGGCAAGGGTGAGCAGGAGGGCGGCGGCGGTAAGGCGTTTCAAGGCGGGCCTCGTCGATGGTAACGAAAAGGCAAGCCTAGCACGGCCGCGTCACGCCATGCAAACCCGGTTGCGGCCCTCGTGCTTGGCCGCGTACAGCGCGCGGTCGGCGGCCTGCAGCAGCGTGGTCGCGTCGTCGCCGTGGGCCGGCCACATCGCCACCCCGAACGACGCCGTCACGGGTGGCAGCGGCGTCTCGCCGTGCAGCAGCACGAGCCGCGCGATGGCGGTGCGCAGGTTGTCGGCGCAGCGCGCGGCCGCCTGCGTGTCGCACTCGGGCAGCACGACGACCAGTTCCTCGCCGCCGTAGCGGCACGCGATGTCGCTGCGGCGCACGCCGTCGCGCAGGCACTGGCCGACGGCGCGCAGCACGAGGTCGCCGGCTTCGTGGCCGTAGGTATCGTTCATGCGCTTGAAGTGGTCGAGGTCGATCGTGACGACGGCCAGCGCGGCGCGCGTGCGCTCGGCGCGGAACAGTTCGCGCCGCAGCGTCTCGTCGAAATAGCGGCGGTTGTACAGGCCGGTCAGTTCGTCGGTCGTGGACTGGCGGCGCAGCACCTCGCGCAGGTTGATGTTGCTGGTGCCGAGCGCCAGCTGCTCGCTGATCGCGGTCGCGCTGGCCTGTTCCAGCGCCGCGTCGGCGCCCGGCGGGACGCGCGCCGTCAGCAGGCCCAGTACCTCGCCCTGCGAAATCATCGGCACGCACAGTTCCGTGCCGTCCTGCTCGACGGCGGCGTCGCCGCAATGCGGGCAGCGCAGGCCGTCCCCGGGCGCCGCCGCGTGCGCGCGGCCGAACCGCAGCGCCCAGCAATCGCCGGTGGCGACGAGTTCCGGGACATGGCCGGCGTCGCCCCAGACGGCGGCGCGCTGCAGGAAGTCGCGCGACGAGCGGTACAGGTAGACGGCGCCAGCGCTGCCGGGCAAGAGTTTGGGCAGGAACGCCGGCAGCACGTCGCGCAGGTCGTCGGCACGCGTCAGGCTGTCCATCGCCTGCAGCATCTCGGCGGTGACGGCCAGGCGCCGGCTGCGTTGCTGGCTCTGGCGCGCCTGGTCGGCCTGCGCCTCGGCCAGCAGGTGGGCCTGCGCGGCGGCCTCGGCGCGCTCGCGCAGGCTGCGGCCGGCCACGTACAGCGCGATGCCGATCACGAGCGCGGTCACGAGACTGGCCGCCACGGCGAGCACCGTGTTGTAGCCGAGCGTGGCGCGCAGCCGTTCGCGCAGTTCGAGCCGGCGGCCGTCGAGCGCGTCGACGCGGGCGCCGATCAGCGCGCGCAGCCGGTCCATCTCGACCTTGCCGTTGCGGTTCCCGACGATGGCCGCCGCGGCGCCGAAGCCGTGTTCCCGGCGTAGCCGGATCGTCTCGGCCATTTCGTCCAGCTTGCGCTGCGCGAGGCTGCCGATCTCGTCCAGCGCCGCAACCTCATCCGCATTGTCCGCCAGCGGCCGCAGCGTGCGCAGTGCCTCCGGCACTGCGGCCGTGCCGGATTCGTACGGCGCGAGAAACGCCTCGTCGCCCGTGATCACGTAGCCGCGCTGGCCCGTTTCCGCATCCTTCAGCAGGTCGAGCAGGCGATCGTAGGCGAACTGCTTGTCGGCGACAGCTTTCAGCCCGCCCAGGGTGGCGTCGGCCTCGCGGCTGCTGAGGAACGGCAGCGCGGCGAGGCACGCCACGATCACGAGGATCACGGCGGCGAGCCAGCGCAGGCCGGGATCCGTCGGGTTTTCCGTGCGGTCGTATGAATGGGCGTCGATGTCCGGCACTACGTCTCCTCATGACTGGCGTGCACCATGACGGTGCCGCGCGTCGCCATTTTGCCCGACCGAAAAGATTTCGTCCAAATTAACTGACGGAATTGATTGTTACTTCATGGTAATGCGACACGCGTGCGGCCTTGTTTCGCCGGAATGTGATGGAATCGAGGGTAAGCAGACAAAAAGTTTCTTCACATAAATCAAACAACGGTTTCGATGCTATATTGCTGTCCATACAGTCCGATATTTCCATTCCTGGCACCGCCCCGCCAGGCCATTGCGCGCCACGGCACCGGGCGCATCCGTACTCCGTTCGCTTCTTGATGAGCATGCTTTCCGATACTTCGTCCGGCGCTGCAGCGCGCCGCCACGCCGCAGGCCGCGCAGCATGATCGAGCGCATGGTCGCGCGGGCGGCGCTGGCCGCGCTGCTGGCATGCGGGGCGGCCGGCGCGGCGGCGCAGGGCGCCGGCGATCCGGTGCAGCTGCCGCTGTTCGAGCGTCTCGTACGCGCGGCCGACGCGCGCGCGCTGCCGGCGCTGCTGGCGGCGCAGAACGACGTGCCGGCGCGCCCGTATCCGGAGCGGATCACCTACCTCAAGCTGCTGCGGCGCGCGTACGCCGACCGCGGCGACGTCGCGGGCGCCGTCGACACGGCCGACCGCATCGTGCGCATGGCGCAGACGCAACGCGATTCGTTGAACATGGCGCTGGGCCAGCTGGCCCGTCTTTCCACCGCGAGCGGCCACGTCCAGCCGGGCGCGCTCGCCGCCGTCAACGAGATCGACGTGCGCTATGCCGCCGTGCGCGATCCGGAATTCACGGCGGCGCTGGAGCGCGCATACGCCGAGGCGTACATGGAACTGGGTCAGTTCGATTTCGCGCAGGGCCATTACCTGAAGGGGCTGGAGATCGCGCGCCAGCATCCCGACCTGCTCGACCCGACGACCAATATGTTCCGCCTGGGCCTGGCCAAGGTCTATTTCTACACCGATTCGCCCGACAAGGTGCTGGCGATGCTGGCCCAGATCGATGCGGCCGGCGGGGTGCTGGCGCCGCCCGAGGATACGCGCCGCTACGTGATCGACGGCATCGCGCGTGTCATGCAGGGCCATACGGACCAGGGCCGGGTCGCGTACCGCAAGGCGCTGGCGATCGCGCACGCGCACGGGCTGGCGATGTACGAGGCGAGCGCGTACGCCAATCTTGCCGACAGCTGGCTCGAGGATGGCCAGTACGTCGAAGCCGAGCGCGCCGCGCGTGCCGGGATGGCGCTGGCCGAACAGGCCGGCGACGCGCCGACGCGCCGCGTCGCCGAAGGCAACCTCGGCTTCGCGCTGGCCGGCCAGGGCCACGTGGCGGAAGGCCTGGCCCACATCGACCGTGTACTGGCCGAACAGCGTGCGGCGAACTCGCTGCCGGACATGGCTAACGCGCTGCTGGAAAAGAGCCGCATGCTGGAAAAGGCCGGCCTCGTGCGCCAGGCGCTGCAGGCGCTGCAGGAACAGCGCGAGGTCGCGGGCAAGCTGGTGGCGGCCGAACACGCCAATACGGCCCGGGTGCTGCAGGAACAGTTCAACGTCCAGCGCCGCGCGATCGAGATCGAGGGTCTGCGCCGCGAGAACGCACTGAAGGATACGCAGATCCGCAAGCGCCGCGTATGGCAGGTGATCGCCTCCACGGGCGCCGCCCTTGCGCTGCTGCTGTGCGGGTTCGTCTGGCGCCTGTACCGGCGTTCGATGGATACGAGCCGGCAGCTGCGCGCGCTGAACGAGGAGCTGGCGTTCCACTCGACGCACGACGCGCTCACCGGCCTGCTGAACCGCCGCTCGTTCCGCGACATGATGGCGGCGCGCGCGCCCGGCACGGGCCGCTGCTTCATCCTGCTCGACATCGACCACTTCAAGTCGATCAACGACCGGCTCGGCCACGCGGCCGGCGACGAGGTGCTGGTGGAGGTCGCGCGCCGCCTGCGCGCGTGCGTGGACACGCGCGGGCTCGTGCTGCGCTGGGGCGGCGAGGAATTCCTCGTGTATGCGGACGGCGGCGACGGCGCCGAGCACGCGGCGCTGGTGCGCGCGCTGCTGGGCGCCGTCGCGGGCGCGCCCGTGGCGACGGGCGACGGCCAGGCGCTCGACGTGACGATCACCGCCGGCGCGGTGACGGTGCCGGCCGCGTGCGAGGAGACGCTCGACTGGCAGCATGCGCTGGCGCTGGCCGACCAGGCCCTGTACCGCGGCAAGCAGGACGGCCGCCGCTGCGCCTTCCTGGCCGAGGTCGATGCCGCCGGCACCGTCACGCACTGCGCGCGCCTGGCGCCGGATACTGCCGGCGCCGGCGCCGCCGTCGCGTCAGTGTGACGGTACGACGAGGACCTGCAGGCCGGACGGCGTCTGCGCCGCGTGGTACACGCGCTGCGTGGCGGCCTTGAAATCCTCCGGCTTCGCCTGCGGGATCGTCACGAACGTCTGCGGGTTCAGGTCGACGAGCGGGAACCACGAGCTCTGCACCTGAACCATGATGCGGTGGCCGCGGCGGAACGTGTGATTGACGTCGCCGAGGTGGTAGCTGACCGGCTCCACCTTGCCGGGCACGAACGGCTCCGGCTTGTCGAAGCCGTTGCGGAACTTGCCGCGCAGCGGATTGCCGCGCACGAGTTGCTGGTAGCCCGCCAGCGTGGCGTGCGGCGGCGCGACGTCGTTGCCGCGCGCGGCCGGCTCGCCCGCGGGGTACTCGGCCGGGTAGACGTCGATCAGCTTCACGACCCAGTCGGCATCGGTGCCCGTCGTCGACACGAACAGCCTGGGCGTGACCGGGCCGGCGAGCGTGACGTCGTCCTCCAGCACGTCGCTCTGGTACACGAGGACGTCCGGCCGGGTGGCCGCGAAGCGCTGGTCCGACACCATGTATTCCTGCGGGACGGACGTCGCCGCGTAGCCGATGTACGGCACCGGCCTGGCGGGATCGGACACGTATTCGTCGTAGCCGCCCCCCGCGGCCGGCTGCTGCCAGCCGAGCGTGCCGCGCGGCCCGAAGTACAGCGTGCGCGCCTGCGCCTGCGCCGGCGGCCACGCGCCGTAGCGGCGCCAGACGTTGGTGCCGGTCTCGAACGCCGTGACCTCGGCGATGGGCTGCGCGGGCTTGACGCCCTTGAGCTGCTGCTCGAAGAACGGGAACTGGATGTGCTGGCGGAAGTACTCGCCCGTCTTGCTGTCGAACGAGATGCGGCCGAGCGACTTGCCGTCGTAGCGCGCCCACCCGCCGTGCACCCATGGACCGATCACGAGGCCGTTGAAGATGCCGGGGTTGTAGCGTTTGATCGCGTGGTACGTAGTGAACGGTCCCTGCGGGTCTTCCGCGTCGAACCAGCCGCCCACCGTCAGCACGGCCGCCTTCACGTTCTTCAGGTGCGGGGCGATGGCGCGCGTCCGCCAGAACGCATCGTAAGTGTCGTGCTCGATCGTCGGCGCGAGCAGCGCGCGCTGGTTCGGCGTCAGCGTCGCCAGGATGTCCGGCAGCGTCTTATGCTTGAGGAAGAAGTCGTAGGCGTCGGCGGCGCCATAGTCGAAGTCGGACCACGTCTTCGGCAGCGGCGTCGGGTTCTGCTGCTCCGTGAACGCGGCGTAGAAGCCGAAGTTCGCCGCCAGCATGAACGCGCCGCCGTGGTACGAATCGTCGCCCATGTACAGGTCGGTCACGGGCGCCTGCGGCGACGCCGCCTTGATCGCCGGGTGCGAATCGATGATGCTGGCCGACGTGTAGAACCCCGGGTAGCTGATGCCGAGAATGCCGGCCTTGCCGTTGTTGTTCGGGACGTGCTTCAGCAGCCATTCCATCGTGTCGTACATGTCCTGGCTTTCCTGGCCCTCGCCGGCGGCGCGCTGCGGATTCACGTGCGGCGTCATCTCCTGCCACTTCCCCTCGGACATGTAGCGGCCGCGCACGTCCTGCTTGACGAAGATGTAGCCGGCATCCTCGAACTCCTTCGACGGCCCGATCTGCTTCGGCATCCAGTCCGCGCCGTAGTGCAGCTCGCCCTCGGCCTGCACGCCGGCGCTGTACGGGGTGCGGTTGACGAGGAACGGATACGCCTTCGACGTGTCCTTCGGCACGTACACGACCGTGAACAGCTTCGTGCCGTCGCGCATCGGGATGCGGTACTCGTACTTGGTGTAGGTCTCGCGCAGGTCGCGCGGGGCGGGCTTGGCGTCGTCGGCGGCATGGACGGTTGCCGGGGGCAGGGCGGAACACGCGAGGGCCACGAGCAGGGTCAGCACGGGCAGGCGCGGGGGCAGAGAGCGCGGGGTCATGAGGTCCTTGGCGGATGGGTGAAGCCGGCAGTATAAGACCGGTACCCGTGCCTGTCATGGTTTTACGGCATCACAGTAGAGCGGTCCCTGCTTCCGACGCGATGCACTTGTCGGGATGCGCATGACCGGATCGGGGACGAACACGTTTGCTTCGGGCGGCGTCGCATCGACCGTGACATTGCGTGTCTTTTCCTTGTGCGCGAGCTGCTATGCTGAGTCGATGCAGGGTGGGCGTGACACATCAACTTAACGAGGCCAGGATGACCGATGATCCTTCTACGACACCGAAAATCGACGGGTTCGACGTATTGTCGAAATTGGATATCCTCAAAGGCATCAGACGGGATTCCGAAAAAAATCCGGACGACGATATCAATTATCATGCCACGGCCTCGTTTTTTAGAATACGAGCGTTTGAATACAAGCGATCCGAGATCGTCGACTGCTACACGAACGACACGTGCTTCTACGACGGAGACCTCCCCAGGAATTTCGCCTCGGCTTTTCTGTATGACGGAAAAACAAATTCGGGCCTTGGCGTGGACTGGGTGGCCAGGTCTTCCATCACCGATTACGACATGGTCTGGCCCGGCAAGCAGCTGCTGGCCGGCGATGCCACATCGTTTCGGATGAAAATGTTCGCCCGGTCGTACGACGATCCCGACGGTAAAAACGAGCCTTATCTGTTCGAAGGCGAGAACGCATATCGGCCTTTGGGCACCCTCTGCTGCTCGGAGCTTCCGCTGTTGAATGCCATCCATGCGATCGGTAACGGATTGGGCTTCATTTCCGCTGAGGGCGTATTCAATGACAATGCGGTTTTCGTCGTCATGACGGAGAGAATACCGTGCTATTCATGCCGTGAAAACATTGTAAAATTTATCAAGCAGAACGGCGGCTACAGGCTGAAAGTCTTCTACATGTTCGACTGCGGAGCGCAGGATTATTATGAAGATTCGTCCACCCTGTCGTCGTTCTTCCACGAGCGTGGCGTCGACGCGGAGGTCATCCGGGTCAAGTTCATACCCGGGGCCGACCGGGATTTTTATGAAGACACGCCGCATAAAATCCGGTTCAGCAAGCCCTTTACCGGATACGAGCGGCCGGACGACAATGTGTATGCGTCGCTGGACATCCGCACCATGACGCATGGTCAGCCGGACAGTTGGAATGTTCAACTGCGATTTGATCCCGGCGCGACCGATGCCTATCTCGTCCCGCTCGATCCGGATGCCGACGAGGCTGCGCAAGCCGTCGCGTTTTTTGAGAACGAATTTTTTTCAAATCACAAGTTCGACCTTTTCGATGCCAAAGACAGACGACGTAAAAAACGATGATTCGGCGGGACGGCGGGTTTGTATGCTGGCCTTGTACCGCAAAGGGACCGACTCGTGAAGACACTCTCCGGCGATCTGCTTCGGCTTGCGGTCGAGGGCCGGTTCGACGTGATCGTCCACGGCTGCAACTGCCACTGCCAGATGGGCAAAGGGATCGCACTCTCGGTCAAACGCCAGTTCCCGGAAGCGTATGCCGCCGATTGCCGCACCGCGAAAGGCGACATTGCCAAGCTCGGTACGATGTCGTTCGCAGAAATCGATCGGGACGGGCACGTGTTCCACATCGTCAACGGCTATACGCAGTTTGATTGGCGCGGCAATGGCGTCAAAGCGGACTACGCAGCGATTCGCAACGTGATGAAAACCGTCAGGGAGACCTTCCCCGGCAAGCGCATCGGCTACCCGAGGATCGGCGCCGGCCTGGCGGGCGGCGACTGGCAGGTCATCCGCGCGATTATCGAGGAAGAACTTGCGGGCGAGGATCATACCTATGTCGAATACGCGGCCTGACGGGAGCGGCATTCCGCTGCCGGCTCCGATTCCAAAGTCGAAAGCACCGTCATGAAACCTTGCATCCGATTCGTCAACGAGTGGTCCGACGAATACGCCGTCGAGCTTCGTATCGAGATCTGCGACGGGACGTCCTTGTTCGTCAACCGGGTCTATGCCGGCCATGATCAGTTAGGGCATGCCGTCGCGGGACTGCGTGACTTTGCAGGCCAGATCGACGGGGGAACGTTCGATCTGCGCTTCGGCGAGTTCGGTCCCGAATTCGGCTCGGGGGCGTTCGACGTCCGCCTGCAGTTCCGCAAGCACGGCAAGCTCCTGGCGCGCGTGCGGGCCCAGTCCGAATTCGACGTCTTCGAGGACGAGAAATTCGCCAGCGAGGCGACGCTCAACCTGATGTCGGAACCCGCCCTGCTCGACGAGTTTGTTCGTGGCTTGCATGCGCTGAGCGAGGGGACGAGTCCGGAGGCTGAACTGGAAGCCATCCGCTGGAACTGACGATATTATTCCGACCCATGCGTCTCCTGTACCCCAGCGATCCATTCGACAGAAAACAACCGGACGAGGACTACCATGACGAGTTCGCCGCGGCCCGCGCGGCAGGCCTGGACTGCGTGCTCTTTTCGGTCGATATCGTCCGCGACAGCGGCGGACGGCGGCGTCTCATCGAACTCGGTGACGGTCAGGTATCCGACCGCAAGAAATGGTCCGCATCGACATTCGCGGGGCTGCTCCGGCTGTTTGAGGGCCGCGGCATCGATTCGTGGTCGAACCGGCACGTATAATATGTCGCTTTGCCAACCACGATGATGCGCAACCTTCTCGTACGCGCCGGCGCCGTCCTGCTTGGGGCGCTTCTCTCCACCGCGGCACTGGCCGATCCGGCGAGCGACATCGTCGGCGACTATGAACTCGTC
>Ga0308166_1001137_pt1 | contig 29614 bp, 23 predicted proteins | sample PhyCR2_2_FD_202137 | JGI IMG/M metagenome (GOLD analysis project Ga0308166, IMG submission 202137) | Phyllosphere microbial communities from UC Gill Tract Community Farm, Albany, California, United States - DLSLCC.R2 | ecosystem: Host-associated > Plants > Phyllosphere > Unclassified | place... | reverse complement strand
CACCTTGGGCGATGGCCGCATCGCGTACCAGCTGGGCGCCGACCTGCACGTGTTCGACCTGGCGCAGCGCAGCGCGCGCCAGCTGAACGTCAGCCTGGTGTCCGACTTCGACCAGCAGCGCACCCGCCTGATCCGCTCGCCGCTGGAGACGCTGACCAACGTCCAGCTGTCGGGCAAGGAAGAACGCATCGTGCTGACGGCGCGCGGGCGCGTCAGCATTGCCGGCACGGGCAGCCAGCGCCGCGTCGAGATCGCCGTGCCGGAAGGCGCTCGCGCCCGCGACGCCATTTTCTCCGCCGACGAAAAGTGGGTGTATGCGATTGTCGACACGACGGGCGAAAACGAAATCTGGCGCTTCGCCAGCGACGGCTCCGGCCACGGCGAGCAGTTGACCAAGGACGGCAACAACCACCGCTGGGCGCTGTACCCGTCGCCGGACGGGCGCTGGCTGGGCCACACGGACAAGAAGGGCCGCTTCTGGCTGCTCGACCTGAAGACGCGCGAGAACACGCTGATCGACGACGCCGGCAAGGCTGGCATCGACCAGCACGACGACGTGGTCTGGTCGCCCGACAGCCGCAACATCGCCTTCGTGCGCAGCGCCAGCAGCGAGCAGCGGGACCAGATCGGCATGGTCAATGTCGCGACAAAGGAGCTGCTGTTCGTCACGTCGGACCGCTACACGTCCGCCGACCCCGCGTTTTCGCCGGACGGGCGCTGGCTGTACTTCCTGTCCGCCCGCCACTTCAAGCTGGGCAACGGCTCGCCGTGGGGCGACCGCAATATGGGCCCCGTATTCGACAAGCGCACGGGCATCTTCGCGCTGGCGCTGCAACCGGGGAACCGCTTCCCGTTCAAGCCGGACGATGAATTGAGCAAGGCCGCCGTGAAGCCGGCGGAAAGCCCGGAAGAGACGGCAGCGGAAAAGGCCGTCGAGAAGGCGGTGGACAAGCTGGCGGCCGACAAGGCCAAGGATGGCAAGCAAGCCAAGGAAGCGAAGCCGGTGCCGCCACCGAAACCGGCACTGCCTGGCGTCGTCTACGCCGGGCTGGCGCAGCGGCTGTTCGAAGTGCCGCTCACGCCGGGCAACTACCGCAAGCTGGCCGTGGACGACAAGCGCCTGTACTTCATCGACGCCGACGGCGCGGACAACCGGCCGGCGTTGCGCACGCTGGCAATCGCCCGCACGGAGCCGAAGCCGGAGACGTTTGCCGCCAACGTGCGCGACTTCGACCTGGCGGCGGACCGCAAGCACCTGTACTACAGGACCGGCAACGGCAACCCGGGCGAGATGCTGATCGTGGAGGCGGGTGCGAAAGCGCCGGCGGACACGAGCAAAGCCAGGGTCAAGGTGGACGACTGGAGCATCGTGTCGAACCCGCGCCAGGAGTGGAAGCAGATGTTCAACGACGCGTGGCGCATGCATCGCGACTTCCTGTACGACGTGCGCATGCGGGGCGTGAGCTGGATCGGCGTGCGCGACAAGTACCTGCCGCTGGTGGACCGGGTGACGGACCGCGCGGAGCTGAACGACATCCTCGGCATGATGGTGGCCGAAGTGGGCGCGCTGCACTCGCAGGTGGCGCCGGGCGACATCCGCAAGAGCGCGCCGGAAGGCACGCCGGCGGGCCTGGGTGGCGTGCTGACGCGCACCGGCACCGGCTACCGCGTCGACCGCGTCTACCGCAGCGAGAGCGAGCTGCCGGGCGAACGCTCGCCGCTGGCGCAGGCCGACGTGGACGTGCGGGAGGGCGACGTGATCACGGCCGTCAACGGCAAGTCCGTGCTGGAAGCGCGCGACATCTCCGATCTGCTGCTGAACCAGGCCGACCGCCAGGTGCTGCTGAACGTCCAGCCGGCGAAGGGCGCCGCGCGCGCCGTCATCGCGCTGCCCGTGACGATGGCTCGGCAGGCCGCGCTGCAGTACAGCGACTGGGAGCAGGGCAGGGCGGAGCGCGTCGCGCAGGCATCGGACGGCCGTATCGGCTACCTGCACCTGCGCGCGATGGGCAGCGACGACATCGCCGCCTTTGCCCGCGACTTCTACGCCAGCGTCAACCGCGATGGCCTGATCATCGACGTGCGGCGCAACCGGGGCGGCAATATCGACAGCTGGATCATCGAGAAGCTGCTGCGCAAGGCATGGGCGTTCTGGACGACGCCGGTCGGCCAGACGTCGCCGAACATGCAGAACACGTTCCGCGGCCACCTGGTCGTGCTGGTGGACGAACTGACGTACTCGGACGGCGAAACGTTTGCCGCCGGCGTCAAGGCGCTGGGTCTGGGACCGCTGGTGGGCAAGCGCACCGCCGGCGCCGGCGTCTGGCTCAGCGACCGTAACCGCCTGGCGGACAACGGCATGGTGCGCGTGGCGGAGATGGGCCAGTTCGACACTGACAAAGGCGTCTGGCTGATCGAAGGCGTGGGCGTGGTGCCGGACGTGGAAGTGGACAACCTGCCCAACGCCACGTTCAAGGGCGAAGACCGCCAGCTGGAGCAGGCTTTGGCGATGCTGAAGAAGAAAATCGCCGAGTCGCCGGTACGCCGCTATCAGGCGCAGCCGATTCCGGCGCTGAATTACTAGGTTCGGCCGGGGACTGACACATTGCGCGGGCCTCCCGCTCGCGCAATGTGTCAGTCCCGACATAAAAACCTGAAGTTCCCGCGACCTCAGACCCCCGACAACCGGAAGCCCGCCGCCCGCCGACGCGACACGTCCACCACGGCGCCATCCGACATCTCCAGCACTAACCCGCCACCGCCCGCCGTGACAACCCGCCGCACATGCGCCAGGTTGACCAGGTGCTGCCGGCTTGCGCGCGCAAAGCTCGGCCCCAGCCGCTCTTCCAGCTGGTTCAGTGAGCGCAGCAGCAACGGCCGTTCGGCATCGAAATACACCCGCGCGTAGTTGCCGTCGGATTCAAACATGCGGATGCGACCCGTATCGACGAACCAGCAACGCCCGCCGTCCTTGATGAACAATTGGCGTGGCGCGGCGGGCGCGATGGCGTGCCGCGCAGGCAACCGCTGCGCGGCACGCTGCAGTGCCACGGCCAGCCGCGCAGCCTGGACCGGCTTTTGCAGGTAGTCCAGCGCGTTCACCTCGAACGCCTGCAGCGCATAGCGGTCGAAGGCCGTCGTGAAGATCACGGCAGGCGGATCGTCCAACGCCTGCAGCAGGTCGAAGCCGCTGGCGCCGGGCATCTGCACGTCCAGCAGCAGCAGGTCCGGGCGCAGCGCGGGAATGCGTTCGATCGTCTCGACGGCGTTGGCCGCCTCGCCGACGATCTCCACGTCGGGATGGGCGGCAAGCAGCCGGCGTAGCTCCGCGCGCGCCAGCCGTTCGTCGTCGACGATCAGCACCCGCATCACGCCGCCTTCATGGCGCCTGCCGGCATGCGTAGCGTCGCGCGTACCCAGCCTGTTTCGGCGCGCAGGTCCAGTGTCGCGCCGTCGCCCAGCGCCAGTGCCAGCCGCTTGCGCGCGTTGGCCAGCCCGACCTGCGTCGAGCCGGCAGCCTGCGCCAGCGCTCCCGAGTTGGCCACTTCGACCAGCGTGGCAGCGCCGTCGCGCCATGCGCGGATGCGGATATCGCTGCCTGTGTCGCTGCTTTCCACGCCGTATTTGACGGCATTTTCGACCAGCGTCTGCAGCGCCATCGGCGGGATCGGCGTGGCGCCCAACCCTGCCGGAATGTCGGTGACGACGCGCAGCCGTTCCTCGAAGCGGATCTTTTCGATCGCCAGATAGGCGTCAACGGCCGCCAGCTCCGCGGCAAGGGGCACGGTGCCGATGCTTCCCGACTGCAGGGCGTAGCGCATCAGGTCCGCCAGGCGATCGATCATGCGCGCCGCCGCGTCGGCATCCTCATACATCAGCGCCCGCACGCTGTTCAGGCTATTGAAGAAGAAGTGCGGATTGACCTGCGCCTGCAGCGCGCGCAACTCCGCTTCCCGCGCGGCCAGCACCAGCCGCAATGCCTGGGCCTCGGCATGGCGCGCGCGCCGCAGTGCCAGGACCGTCGCATAGGAAATCGTCCATGCCAGGAAGGTGCCGGTCCAGAAGATCAGCGCGTTCGGCACCCAGCCAAAGCCGTGCCACGCGCCGAACGGCTGGAACACGGCGAATGCGGCGCCCGCCAGTGCCGACTGCAGCACCGCCAGCAGCAGGACGCCCGCAGCAAGGCCAGGCCACGCCAGTGGCCCGCCTGCCATGTGCCGTCGCTTCAGCAAACGATGCCAGCCATCCGACAGCGCCAGGCCGGTGATGCCGCTCGCCAGGCAGGTGCAGGCGAGGGCGGGGCTGGACCGGGTCAGGCCGACAAACGACAGGTTGAAGAGCACCACGCAACCCCACCCGACCAGCTGGCATACCCAGTACCAGTTCAAGGGACGGCGTTGCGGCAAGTGGGAGGTCATGAGCTCACTGGAGGAATCGGTCGATGCGATCATACAGCCAGGCCGGGTCGTCGTACATGATGAAGTGGCGCGCCGTCTCGGCCATCTCGAACTGCGCGGCGGACAAGCGTGCGTACTGCATCCGGTAGTTTTGTTCGATCGCGGCGCGCGGCGCATAGGCCTGGTATGCCACCCATGTGCCCAGCACCAGGGTCGGCGCCTGGATGCGGGCGATATCGGTACGCAGGTCGGTCGACAGCAGCTCGTACATCGCATTGGCCACGGTGGGCCGGTCCGATCGTTCTCCCCATCCGACGATGCGATCCACGTCTGCCGGCTTCGTCGCCATGGTTTCAATGACGGCGCGCTGCGTGGGGCCATGCAGGATGCGCTCGCGCGCACTGGCCGCGATTCTCTTCATCTGCGCCGGCGTGATGTCCGGACCCTGCGCCGCGCCCAGGGCCGGCACGGCGTCGACGATGACGAGGCGGCTCAACTGGTCCGGATGATCGATGGCGAAGCGCAGCCCGACGAAGCCGCCCAGGCTGTGGCCGATGATGACCGGCTTGTCCAGCTTGCGCGCGGCGATGTAGGCCGACAGCTCCTGCTCCACCTGGGGCAGCAGCGCGCCTTCGACCGGCGGCTGGCCGGCAAACCCCGCCAGCGTCAGCACGTGGCACTGGCGCGGCCCGCACAGGTGGCGGACGGTGTCCTGCCAGACCTCGCCCGATGACGCCAGGCCGGGAATCAGGATCACGGGCGCTCCCTTGCCCGTCACCTCCACCTTGAATGCCGGTGCCGCGTGGGCGGCAACGGCGAATAGCGCAGCGGCCAGCGCCGCGATGGGTCGAATTCGTTCGATGTTCATGTGTTCCTCCTTGACTGCATCGTCACACAAGGAGGCGCGGTCCGCGCGGCGAAAGGGATGAGCGGTCGGAGAGCGTGATGAGCGGCCAGTCCCCGACGCAAAAGTCAGCTAAGCTCCCGCATCGGTACTGCCATACCCATGCAACCGCCGCCGGTGCAATGGATAGGCAAACCACAAGGCCATCAACAAGGCAAACGACGCCAGCGCGCCGGCGATGCTGAACCCGTCGTGATCGGAGACGACGTGCAGCACGACGAACATGTCGAGCGACAGGCCGGCCGCAAGCGGCGCCAGGCCGTAGCAGATGGCGCGCGAGCAGACCTTGATCAGGTGGCGCGAGACCTTGCCCGGCATGGCCAGGCGGTGGTAGGCGGCGGGCATCATCACCAGCGCGATGGCGATCACGACGAGGCCCAGCGCGACGGTGTGCGCCGCCTGCACGTAGAACGGCAGGTCGGCAAAGCGTTCGTTGAAGACGGCCACCGTCTGGAAGCCGAACAGGGCCTGCACGCCCGGCAGCACCATGCGGGCTTCCTCGATCAGGCGCCCCATCTGTTCCTTCAGCGTTTCCTCTTCCGATTCATTTTGTTCTTGTGGGTTCATGCGAGTCCTTCATGCAGCCATGCGCCGATTGTAGCGGCGCAATCGTGCGCGGGGCGCGCAGCAGGCGCATCGCCAACCCCATCAACCGGCTTCGCCTTCCTCGCGCAGCCGGCGCCACAACGTCGTGCGGCTGATGCCCAGATAGGCGGCGGCCGCGTCGCGCCGGCCGTCGAAGCGGCGCAACACGGCGGCAGCGCTTTCCGGGCCGGCGGGCGCTGACTCGGGAGCCTGCGCCAGCTCGGGGGCCACGTCCAGCACGAATGCCGGCGTGAGCGCCTGCAGCGGTTCGGCCGCCAGGAACAGTGCCAGCCGCTCGGCCAGGTTGCGCAGTTCGCGCACATTGCCCGGCCACGCGTGCCGCCGCAGCAAGGGGCCGCAAGCCGCCAGTTCGGCGGACAGGTTCGGCGACGAACGCGCGCCCAGCGCCGCCAGCGCATTGCGCAGCGACCATTCGGCCAGCGGCACGATGTCCTCAAGCCGCTCGCGCAGTGGCGGCAGGGACAGGCGCAGCACGGCGAGGCGGTAGAACAGGTCGGCGCGGAAGCGGCCTTCGCGCACGCGCGATTCGAGGTCGCAGTGCGTGGCGCTGACGATGCGCACGTCCACGAGCACCGGCCGCGTGCCGCCCACGCGCATCACTTCCCGCTCTTCCAGCACGCGCAACAGCCGCGTTTGCAGCGCCAGCGGCATCTCGCCGATCTCGTCGAGGAACAACGTGCCGTGATTGGCCGCCTCGAACAGGCCCGCGTGGCCGCCGCGCCGCGCGCCGGTGAACGCGCCTTCCTCGTGGCCGAACAGTTCCGATTCCAGCAGTGATTCGGCGATCGCACCGCAATTGACGGCCACGAACGGCGCCTTGCTCCTGCTGCCCCGCGGGCTCTCGCGATGGATCGCCTGCGCCACCAGTTCCTTGCCGCTGCCCGTCTCGCCCTGGATCAGCACCGTCGCGGGCGAGCGGGCGTACAGCACGACGGCCTGGCGCACCTTTTCCATCGCCTGCGATTGCCCGCGCAGGTCGGCCACGCCGTGGCGGGCCCGCCGCGTGTCGGTCGTGGTGGTGCTGTGGCCACGATGGCGCTGCGCCTCGAGTTGCCCCAGCCGGGCGATCTCCAGCGCGTCGTCGAATGCCTGGCGGATCGACGCGGCCGAATACACGAACACGCCTGTCAGGCCTGCTTCCTCGGCCAGGTCGGTGATCAGCCCCGCACCCACGACGGCGCGCACGCCCGCCGCCTTCAGGTCGGCGATCTGTGCGCGCGCATCCTGTTCGGTGGCATACGTGCGCTGCACGATGCCGATGCCGAACGTGTCGGCAAACTGCGCCAGGTCCGCTACGGGCGCGCCGTACGTAACGACGGCGATCGCGCCGCCCGCGGCTGCACGGCGTGCCCGCGCCAGCGCGCCCATCATGTCGTAGCCGGAAGCCTTGGCGACGACAACTGGCACGGACAGGCGGCTTTTCAGCCAGGCCGCGTTCGAGCCGGCCGAGATGACGGCGTCGCAGCGCTCCGTGGCCAGGCGCTCGCGGATGTGGCGTACCGCGTCGTCGAACCCCAGGTTGATCGGTTCGATCGTCGCGAGCGCGTCGTACTCCAGCGTGATGTCGCGGAACAGTTCGGCGAGGCGGGAAACGGACACCGTCCAGATGACGGGCTTGTCCGGGTCGGGAAGGGGGAGGGGATGGGCCATGTTTCACATTATATTGCAGCACCGTTTCAATGTTTCATATTGAAACGACCGCAGAGAGCGCGAAACGTTGCAAGTGCTTGATTTCGCACGCGTGGTATCGGTGGCACGCGCCTTGCAATACAAAATCCATCTTTTGCCATAGCCACCATTGAAAGGTCATCATGAGTCAACTCTCCGCCGGCGCCGCGTTCCGCCAGGCCGTCCGTGAAGAAGCCCCGCTGCAGGTCGTGGGCGCCATCAATGCGAATCACGCGCTGCTGGCGCAGCGCGCCGGTTTCCGCGCCATCTACCTGTCCGGCGGCGGTGTCGCGGCCGGGTCGCTGGGCCTGCCCGATCTCGGCATCTCCGGGCTGGAGGACGTGCTGATCGACGTGCGCCGCATCACGGACGTGTGCGACCTGCCGCTGCTGGTGGACGTCGATACGGGCTTCGGCGCTTCCGCCTTCAACGTGGCGCGCACCGTCAAGTCGCTGATCAAGGCCGGCGCGGGCGCCATGCACATCGAGGACCAGGTGGGCGCCAAGCGCTGCGGCCACCGGCCCGGCAAGGAAATCGTCAGCAAGGCGGAAATGGTGGACCGCATCAAGGCCGCCGTCGATGCCCGCACGGACGAGAACTTCGTCATCATGGCGCGCACGGATGCGCTGGCGGTGGAGGGCATGGATGCCGCGCTGGAACGCGCCATCGCCTGCGTCGAAGCGGGTGCCGACATGATCTTCCCCGAAGCGATGACGGAGCTGTCGATGTACAAGCGCTTCGTGGACGCCGTCAAGGTGCCGGTGCTGGCCAACATCACGGAATTCGGCTCGACGCCGCTGTTCACCGTGGAAGAACTGAAGACGGCCGACGTGGGCCTGGTGCTGTATCCGCTGTCCGCTTTCCGCGCGATGAACAAGGCCGCCGAAAACGTCTACGGCGCCATCCGCCGCGACGGCACGCAGAAGGCGGTGCTGGAGACGATGCAGACGCGCGAGGAACTGTACGAGCGCATCAACTACCACGATTTCGAACAGAAGCTCGACGCGCTGTTCCAGGCCAACAAACAATAACAGGAGATTTTCTGAAATGACCGAAGCCACCACCTTCAAGCCCAAGAAATCCGTCGCCCTGTCCGGCGTCGCCGCGGGGAACACGGCGCTGTGCAGCGTCGGCAAGACCGGCAACGACCTCCACTATCGCGGCTACGACATCCTGGACGTGGCCGACAGCTGCGAGTTCGAGGAAATCGCCTACCTGCTGGTGCACGGCAAGCTGCCCAACAGCGGCGAACTGCGCGGCTACAAGGCGAAACTGCGCTCGCTGCGCGGCCTGCCGCAGGCCGTGAAATCGGCGCTGGAAGCGCTGCCGGCCGGCGCCCACCCGATGGACGTGATGCGCACGGGCGTCTCCACGCTGGGCTGCACGCTGCCGGAAAAGGACGACCACAATATCGCCGGCGCGCGCGACATAGCCGACCGCCTGATGGCGTCGTTCGGCTCGATGCTGCTGTACTGGTACCACTACAGCCATAACGGCAAGCGCATCGAAGTGGAGACGGACGACGACACCATCGGCGGTCACTTCCTGCATCTGCTGCACGGCGTGCCGCCGTCCGAGAGCTGGATCAAGGCGATGCACACGTCGCTGATCCTGTACGCGGAACACGAGTTCAATGCCTCGACCTTCACGGCGCGCGTCATCGCCGGCACGGGTTCCGACATGCACTCGGCCATCACGGGCGCCATCGGCGCGCTGCGCGGACCGAAGCACGGCGGCGCCAACGAGGTCGCCCTGGAAATCCAGGAGCGCTATGAAAACGCCGACGAAGCGGAGAGCGACATCCGCGCCCGCGTGGCGAACAAGGAAGTCGTCATCGGCTTCGGCCACCCCGTCTACACGATCTCCGACCCGCGCAACAAGGTGATCAAGGAGGTGGCGCGCAAGCTGTCGCAGGAAGGCGGCTCGATGAAGATGTTCGACATCGCCGAGCGCCTGGAAACGGTGATGTGGGAGATCAAGAAGATGTTCCCGAACCTGGACTGGTTCTCCGCCGTCTCGTACCACATGATGGGCGTGCCGACGGCCATGTTCACGCCGCTGTTCGTCATCTCGCGCACGTCCGGCTGGGCCGCGCACGTGATCGAACAGCGCATCGACAACAAGATCATCCGCCCGAGCGCGAACTATGTCGGTCCCGAGGATTTGCAGTTCGTGCCGATCGCGGACCGGAAATAAAGAGGCATCCCGTGAGTATTCCAATGAACAGCGCGTACCGCACGCCGCTGGCCGGTACCAACCTCGATTACTTCGACGCGCGCGCCGCCGTCGAGGCGATCGAAGCGGGCGCTTACGACAAGCTGCCCTACACGTCGCGCGTGCTGGCGGAGAATCTGTGCCGCCGCTGCGACGCCACGCAGCTGACGGCATCGCTGCAGCAGATCATCGGGCGCAAGCGCGACCTGGATTTCCCGTGGTTCCCGGCGCGCGTCGTCTGCCATGACATCCTGGGCCAGACGGCCCTGGTGGACCTGGCGGGACTGCGCGACGCCATCGCGGAGCAGGGCGGCGATCCGGCACTCGTCAATCCCGTCGTGCCGACGCAGCTGGTGGTCGACCACTCGCTGGCCGTCGAATGCGGCGGGTTCGATCCGCAGGCGTTCGAGAAGAACCGCGCCATCGAGGACCGCCGCAACGAGGACCGCTTCCACTTCATCGACTGGACCAAGAAGGCGTTCCGCAACGTGGACGTGATCCCGCCGGGGAACGGCATCCTGCACCAGATCAACCTGGAGCGCATGTCGCCGGTAATCCAGGTGGACCAGGGCGTGGCGTATCCGGACACCCTGGTCGGCACCGACTCGCACACGCCGATGGTCGATGCGCTGGGCGTCATCGCCGTCGGCGTGGGCGGGCTGGAAGCGGAGACGGTCATGCTGGGCCGCGCCTCGTGGATGCGGCTGCCCGACATCGTCGGCGTGCAGCTGACGGGCCGGCCGCAGCCGGGCATCACGGCCACCGACATCGTGCTGGCGCTGACGGAATTCCTGCGCCAGCAGAAGGTGGTGTCGGCGTATCTGGAATTCTTTGGCGAAGGCGCGGCCGCGCTGACGCTGGGCGACCGCGCCACGATCTCGAACATGGCGCCGGAATTCGGCGCCACCGCGGCGATGTTCTACATCGACGAGCAGACGACAAAGTATCTGCGCCTGACGGGCCGCGAAGAGGAGCTGGTCGCGCTGGTCGAGCTGTATGCGAAGAAGACGGGCCTGTGGGCGGACTGCCTGAAGGATGCCGAGTACGAACGCACCTTGAGCTTCGATTTGTCGAGCGTCGTGCGCAATATCGCCGGGCCGTCGAACCCGCACAAGCGCGTGCCGACGTCCGAACTGGCCGCGCGCGGCATTTCCGGCATCGTCGAGAACGAGCCGGGACGCATGCCCGACGGCGCCGTCATCATCGCCGCGATCACCAGCTGCACGAACACGAACAACCCGCGCAACATGATCGCCGCGGGCCTGCTGGCGCGTAACGCCAACCGCCACGGCCTGCTGCGCAAACCGTGGGTGAAAAGCTCGCTGGCGCCCGGCTCGAAGGCGGTGACCTTGTACCTGGAAGAGGCGGGTCTGCTGCCGGAACTGGAAGCGCTGGGCTTCGGCGTCGTCGCGTATGCCTGCACGTCGTGCAACGGCATGTCCGGCGCGCTCGACCCCGTCATCCAGCAGGAGATCGTCGAGCGCAACCTGTATGCGACGGCGGTCCTGTCGGGCAACCGCAACTTCGACGGCCGTATCCACCCGTACGCGCAGCAGGCATTCCTCGCTTCGCCGCCGCTGGTGGTGGCGTATGCGATTGCCGGCACGATCCGCTTCGATATCGAAAAGGACGTGCTGGGCACGACGGCCGACGGCCAGCCGATCCGCCTGGAAGACCTGTGGCCGAGCGACGCGGAGATCGACGCCATCGTCGCATCCAGCGTCAAGCCGGACCACTTCCGCAAGGTCTACATCCCGATGTTTGCCCGCACCGAAGACGCGGGCGAGGCGGTCAGCCCGCTGTACGACTGGCGTGCGCAAAGCACGTACATCCGCCGTCCGCCATACTGGGAAGGCGCGCTGGCCGGTGAACGGACGTTGCGCGGCATGCGGCCGCTGGCCATCCTGGGCGACAACATCACGACGGATCACCTGTCGCCGTCGAATGCCATCATGCTGAACTCCGCCGCGGGCGAGTACCTGGCGAAAATGGGCCTGCCGGAGGAAGATTTCAACTCCTACGCCACCCACCGGGGCGACCACCTGACGGCGCAGCGGGCCACGTTCGCCAACCCGACGTTGAAGAACGAGATGGTCGTCGTGGACGGCCAGGTGAAAGCCGGCTCGCTGGCGCGCATCGAACCGGAGGGCAAGGTGGTGCGCATGTGGGAAGCCATCGAGACGTACATGGAGCGCAAGCAGCCGCTAATCATCGTGGCCGGTGCCGATTACGGGCAGGGCTCGTCGCGCGACTGGGCCGCGAAAGGCGTGCGGCTGGCCGGTGTGGAAGCCATCGTCGCGGAGGGATTTGAACGGATCCACCGCACCAACCTGGTGGGCATGGGCGTGCTGCCGCTGGAGTTCACGGGCGGCATCAACCGCCTGACCCTGGGCCTGGACGGCACGGAAACGTATGACGTGGTGGGCGAACGCCAGCCGCGCGCCACGCTGACATTGACGATCCACCGCGCCAACGGCGAAAGCCTGACGGTGCCGGTGCTGTGCCGGCTCGACACGGCCGAGGAGCTGGCGATCTACGAGGCGGGCGGCGTGCTGCAGCGCTTCGCGCAGGACTTCCTCGCCGCGACCGTCCCGACCAGCGAGGCCGCATGATGACGCCACAGATCAGAATCCCGGCCACGTACATGCGTGGCGGCACCAGCAAGGGCGTCTTCTTCCGGTTGCAGGACCTGCCGGAGGCGGCGCAGGCGCCGGGGGCTGCGCGCGACGCGCTGCTGCTGCGCGTGATCGGCAGCCCCGACCCGTACGGCAAGCAGATCGACGGCATGGGCGGTGCCACGTCCAGCACCAGCAAGACCGTCATCCTGGCGCCGTCGACGCGGCCCGGGCATGACGTCGATTACCTGTTTGGCCAGGTGTCCATCGACAAGGCATTCGTCGACTGGAGCGGCAACTGCGGCAACCTGTCCGCGGCGGTGGGCTCGTTTGCCATTGCCAGCGGCCTGGTGGAGGCAAGCCGCGTGCCGCGCGACGGCATCTGCGTCGTGCGCATCTGGCAGGCCAATATCGGCAAGACCATTGTCGCGCACGTGCCGATGACGGATGGTGCCGTGCAGGAGACGGGCGCCTTCGAACTCGATGGCGTCACGTTCCCGGCCGCCGAAGTGCAGCTGGAATTCATGGACCCGGCAGCCGAGGAGGGCGAGGGTGGCGGCGCCATGTTCCCGACCGGGCATCTGGTGGACGACCTGGAAGTGCCGGGTGTCGGCACCCTGCGCGCGACGATGATCAACGCGGGCATCCCGACGATCTTTGTCGAAGCCGAGGCGCTCGGCTACACGGGCACGGAACTGCAGGAGGCGATCAACGGCGACGCGCAGGCGCTGGCGCGCTTCGAGACGATCCGCCTACATGGCGCGGTGCGCATGGGCCTCGCCAGCTCGGTCGAGGAAGCGGCAAAGCGGCAGCACACGCCGAAGGTGGCGTTCGTGGCGCCGGCGCGCGACTACACGTCGTCCAGCGGCAAGACCGTGGCGGCGGGCGACATCGACCTGCTGGTGCGCGCCCTGTCGATGGGCAAGCTGCACCACGCGATGATGGGCACGGCGGCTGTCGCCATCGGCACCGCGGCGGCGGTGCCAGGCACGCTGGTCAACCTGGCGGCCGGCGGCGGATCGCGCACGGCGGTGCGCTTCGGCCACCCGTCCGGCACGTTGCGCGTGGGCGCGGAGGCGACGCTGGTGGATGGCCAGTGGCAGGTGACGAAAGCCATCATGAGCCGCAGCGCGCGCGTGCTGATGGAAGGGTGGGTGCGCGTGCCGGGCGACGCGTTCTGACCGCGTTTCCAGCGCTTTCTTGATTTTAAAATATCCAACGGGACGGCAATGCCGTCCCGTTGTTGTATCCAGGCCCCGCGCCTCGTCGTTCGGGGCCGGGGAAGATGGCTATTGCGGGACGGCTCGTTTATGATCCTAGCACTTCGTTGCCGTACGGCAGCATGCAATTCCTATAACGACAATGACCACCGCCCCGTCCCAGCACGATCCCGTCGCCACCGCCCTGCAGCTGGTCGGCATGCCGGCCTGCGCCTGCGACGCCGATGGCACCGTGGTGGCGGCGAACGACGAGCTGGCGGCGCTGCTGGGACGCGACGTGCGCGGTCAGAAAGCAAGCACGCTGTTCGCCCACCATGCAGTGGCCGACGGTGTGCCGACGCTGACGGCGGCGCTGGCCGGCACGGCGCGGGCCACGTGGGAAAGCTGCGTCACGGGGGACGATGGCGGCCACGTTCCGGTGCAGGTGACGGTCAAGCCGTATCCGGCCGCCTGGGGGCAGCGCGGCGCCACCGTCGTGCTGCAGGATATCGGTGCCGTCCAGCGCGATCAGCGCACGCTGCGCAAGGCGCTGCTGGAGCAGCAGGCGATTCTCGAGAACGCGGCCGTCGGCATCATCTACAGCCAGCACGATCAGATCCGCGAGTGCAACCTGCGTGCGGCCGAAATGTTCGGCTACGCGCGCACCGACCTGGAGGGGGCGCCCAGCGTGATCCTCTACCCGGACCCCGACCAGTTCCGCCAGCGGCGCGAGCGCTGGCTGCCGGTGCTGCGCGAAGGGCGCTCCGTGACCCTGGACGTGCAGATGAAACGGCGCGACGGCACGCTGTTCTGGACCCGCTGCTACGGCCGGCTGATCGACCCGGCGGTGGCGGCCGAAGGGATGGTCTGGATCGTCGAGGACATCAGCGAACAGCGCGCCGCCACGGAAGCCACGCGCCAGCTGCTGCTGGAGCAGAAGGCCATCCTGGACAACGCTTCCGTCGGCATCCTGTTTACCAAACAGCAGCACATGGTGAGCTGCAATCCGCGCATGGCCGAGATGTTCGGTTACGCGGCGGACGAGATGGTCGGCCTGCACGCGGGCGCCGTGTTCGCGTCGCAGGACATGTACAGCCGGTTCGGCCGCGAGGCGGGTCGGGCGCTGCTGGCGGGCCAGCCGTTCGAGCAGAAGGAGGTCCCGTTCCAACGCAAGGACGGCACGCTGTTCTGGTGCCGCGTGCGCGCCAAGGCGGTAGACCATGAGCAGAGCAACGCCGGCACGATCTGGATCCTGGAGGACGTGACGCAGTCGCGCGAGCTGCAGATGGACGTGGAGGCGCTGATGACCAACGCGTCGGTCAGCATCCTGTTTACGCGCGAATGCGTCATCACGCGCTGCAACCGCGGCTTCATGGAGATGTTCCGCTATCGTGCCGACGAGTGCCTGGGGTTGCCGTCGGCGCGGCTGCACCCGACGCCCGAAGGGAGCGCGGCGCTCCTTGCGCTGGCCACGCCGCTGCTGCGCGAGGCAAAGCCGATCCATACGGAAGTCGAGATGCGGCGCAGCGACGATACGACGTTCTGGGCGCAGGTGATCGGGTATCTCGTCAATCCGGCCGATACCACGCAGGGCACGATCTGGATCATCGAGGACCGCACCGAACAGAAGGCGGCGGAGGAATCGCTGCGCAACGCGCTGCTGGAAAACCAGGCCATCCTGGACAGCGCGGTGCTGGGCATCTCGGTCGTCGAGGAAGGCCGCAACCTGCGCTGCAACCGCAAGATGGAAGAGCTGTTCGGTTACGCCGGCGATGCGCTGTGCGGCGTGCCGATCCGCCAGCTGTATCCGGATACCGACGCCTGGGAAGCGGCGCGGCGCGAGACGGCGGCGGACTTTCGCGCCGGGCGTATCAGCTCGGCCGAACACCGGCTGGTGCGGCGCGACGGCAGCTCGTTCTGGGCGCGCCTGTCCGGCCGACCGTTCGACTGGACGCGGCCGCGGGGCCGCTCCGTCTGGATGATCGACGACGTGACAGCGCGGCGCGAGGCGGCGGAGGCGGTGCGCCGCGCGCGCGACGAGCTGGAAGTGCGCGTGCTGGAACGCACGGCCGAACTGGCGGGCGCGAATACGCGGCTGCAGGCGGAGATCGTCGAACGGCGCCAGGCCGAGGCGCGGGTGAACCATATGGCTTATCACGACAGCCTGACGGGACTCCCCAACCGCGCGCTGCTGGCGGACCGGCTGGATCGCGCGCTGCTGGCGGCCGAGCGCACGGGGCGCAGCCTGGCGGTGATGTTCCTGGACCTGGACCGCTTCAAGACGATCAACGACACGCTGGGCCACGTCGCGGGCGACCAGCTGCTCAAGGAAGTGGCCGTGCGGCTGTGCGGCGCCGTGCGTGCCAGCGACACGGTGGCGCGCCTGGGCGGCGACGAATTCGTCGTGCTGCTGCCGGGCCTCGGCACCCACGATGAAGCGGCGCAGGTGGCGGACAAGATCATCGACGCGCTGGCGCAGCGGTTCCCGCTCGAGGGGCACGTGCTGCACGTGACGCCGTCGATCGGCATCTGCGTCTACCCGGACGACGGGGCGGACGTCGAAACGCTGATGCGTCACGCCGATGCGGCGATGTACCACGCCAAGGCGGCGGGCCGCAACAATTACCAGTTCTTTACGCAGAAGATGGGCCAGACGGGCGCGTACCTGGAGCTGGAAAGCGCCTTGCGCAACGCGCTGGCGCTCGGTGAGTTCGAGCTGCACTTCCAGCCCATCGTCAACCTGGCCACGCGCCAGGCGCAGTCGCTGGAAGTGCTGCTGCGCTGGCGCCGTCCCGCCACGGGTCTCGTGATGCCGGACCAGTTCATCCCGCTAATCGAGGAGAACGGGATGATCGTGCCGATCGGCGAATGGGTGATCCGGCGCGCGTGCGAGCAGAGCATGGAATGGCAGCGGCAGGGACTGCGGCCCGTGCCGCTGGCCGTCAACCTGTCGGCACGGCAGTTCATGCACAAGGGGCTGGTGCCGTCGATCCGCCGCATCCTCGACGAAACGGGTATCGAGCCGGCGCTGCTGGAATTCGAGATCACGGAAACGGCGCTGATGCAGCATGGCGAGCAGACGCTGGAGATTCTCGGCCAGATCAACGCGATGGGCATCCGCCTGTCGATCGACGATTTCGGCACGGGTTACTCCAGCCTCGCCTACCTGAAGCGTTTCCCCGTCAGGAAGATCAAGATCGACCGCGCTTTCGTCAAGGACCTGGAGCACAGCGCCGAGGACCGGGCGATCGTCTCGGCCATCGTCGCGCTGTCGGACAGCCTGCAATTGTCCGTCGTGGCCGAAGGCATCGAGACGGAAGGGCAGCGCTACCTGCTGCAACGGCAGGGCTGCCAGTTCGGCCAGGGCTACCTGTTCGCGCGGCCGCTGCCGGCGGGGGACGCGGCGCGCATGCTCGAGCGCGAGGTTCAGTCCAGCGTGGCGATGACGGGCGTGTGATCGGACGGCTGCGGCCACTTGCGCGGCGCCCGGTCGATCGTGCAGGCGGTGCAGCGCGCCACCAGTGGGCTCGAGAGGAGGATGTGGTCGATGCGCAGCCCCTGGTTCTTCTGGAAGCGCAGCATGCGGTAGTCCCACCAGCTGTACGCCTTCTCCGGCTGCTCGAACAGGCGGAACGAATCCGTCAGGCCCACATCCAGCAAGGCCTGGAACGCTGCGCGCTCGCGCGGCGAGACGTGGACTTCGCCCTCCCACGCGGCCGGGTCGTGCACGTCGCGGTCTTCCGGCGCCACGTTGTAGTCGCCCAGCACGGCCAGCGCGGGATTGCGCGCCAGCTCCTCGGCCAGCCAGTCGCGCAGCGCCGCCATCCAGCCCAGCTTGTAGACATATTTGTCGGAGTCGACCGCCTGGCCATTGGGCACATAGGCGCAGACGACGCGGATGCCGTCGATCGTCGCGGCCAGGATGCGCTGCTGCTCGTCCGGGTACTTCGGATTGTTGCGCACGATGTCCGTCATCGGCAGGCGCGACAGGATGGCGACGCCGTTGTACGTCTTCTGGCCCGAGAACGCCACCTGCCAGCCGGCCGCTTCGATGGCGGCGGAGGGGAACTTGTCGTCGGTCATCTTGGTTTCCTGGATGCAGACGACGTCCACGGGATTTTCCTCCAGCCAGCGCAGCAGATGAGGCAGGCGGACGTTGAGCGAATTGACGTTCCAGGTAACCAGTTTCATGACGAGATCTTCGAGTCGGTGAGGGCACGCATCTTACAGGATCTGACAGGTGTCACAAGTTGCCGAGAACGAATACAATGTGAGAAAATGAATTGCACAATAACATTGATTTTAAAACACGTGCATCACTCTCAGACGCAATCTCTGTTGCAAAATGCGACATCCCCGAAAATAATTGCCGATAATGTCTCGGAGTTATCAAAATAGTACTAAGATTCGATTAACGTCCGACCGAAACCGCAATATACTAACGCTGTTCGGCGTCGAACGAATTCCGGCCGCCTCTATTCAAGCAACAGTCGAGCAAAATAATGCCGCAAAGATATGTTGTCTTGGGTAAATAAGTGGTACGATAAGGAAATAGTCGGATTAACGTGCAAAGCATTTGTAAAGGAAGAAAATGCGATCTGCATTCGAAGCATGGGCACAGCGGGACGGGCACATCGTGCGCCGCCGCGAAGACAAGCCAGAAGAGTATCTGGTGTATGAAACGCAGCGCCGCTGGCTGATCTGGCAGGCGGCGCTGGAACACGGCAAGACTCCGGCCGCCCGCAAGGCTGCCGCGAAAGAGGCCGGTGAGAAGGCCGCCAGCGCACGCAACGGCGTGCAGCGCGCACCCGCAATGGGTGCCGATGAAGCGGCGGTGCGAACCCAGGTGTTGAACGAAGTCATCGACGCGTTCTCCGGCCTGAACGGAACCACGGCCATGGAAGACATCATGAACGTGATCCAGGGACTGAAGCAGAAGCAGAAGTCCGAAAACGGCGACTGATCCGCCGCATGCTTTTCCGGCTCAAGCCCGCCGCCGGCAGTGCCCCGCGCATTGTCAGGTGGATGGCGCTCGCCCGGTCCGTGATACCCGTTGCAGGACCCGTTCGGCAGCATGCCGATGCGCGGCCCGGCAAGAAGGCAGACGGATTCCGGGCCGGCCGGCCGCTGGTCACCTGCCGCGTGACCATCATGACTGCCGTGCTCGGCATTGCGGCGCTGGCTGGCTGCGCCACGATGACGGAGAGCGACGAACAGTACGTGGTGATGATGACCGTGCTCGACCACCAGCAGGTGGCCGGGATCGGCTGCGTGCTGTCGAACGACCGCGGACGCTGGTTCGTCACGTCCCCGGGCCGCGTCCAGATCCGCAAAAGCACCCAGCCCCTGACCGTCGACTGCCGCAAGGACGACGTCTCTGCGCACGACGAAATCGGCCCACACCAGAATGCCTCCCGCTGGGGCAATATCCTGCTGACGGCGGGCGCCGGGCAACTGATCGACCGGCAGACGGGCGCCGGCTTCGACTACCCGCAGACGCTGACGGTCATTCTGCGCCGCGCCGCGCGCCGCGACGGGCCCGCTGACCCGAACACGCCAAACACGCCTTCGCCGCCTTCGGGCGGCATCATCTATTGATCTGAGCGACCCAAAACCAGGGACAGCCACCCATTTTCAGGCAATGTTTCCCTGATTAAGGCGTCAACGCCGGCGGGCTGCAGAGATGTTCTCAATACGGGACCTGGAACTGGGGTCAGGAGGAGTGATGGCTTGGAACCCATCACTGCTGCGCCGGCAAGGAGCAATGCTCCTTGAAACCCCGGCTCCGCCCCATCGGGTCTGACCCGGATATCATCAGTCCCCGACGCGGCGCGCGCGAATAGGGCCAGCCCCATGGTCGGAAATGTTTCCGCAAAATAGGTGGCTGTCCCTGGTTTCCCCAATAAAAAAGCGGCCCATCGGGCCGCTTCGTCATGCTGCCGCGCTTACGTGCGCTCAGGTCCTGTTGATCAGGAAGCTGGTCAGCATCGGCACCGGACGGCCCGTGGCGCCCTTGTTGCCGCCCGACTTCCAGGCCGTGCCGGCGATGTCGACGTGGATCCATGGGTACTTGCGGGTGAAGTTTTCCAGGAACGCGGCGGCCGTGCACGACGCGCCGCCCGGCGTGCCGATATTGGCCAGGTCGGCGAAGTTCGATTTCAGCTGCTCGTTGTACTGCTCGCCGATCGGCAGGCGCCAGACGGTGTCGCCCGACTGCTTGCCGGCGTTCGTGATCTCGTCGGCCAGCGCGTTGTGCTGGTCGTCGTCGCGCGTGAAGATGCCGCTGTTGTGGTGGCCCAGGGCGACGACGCAGGCGCCCGTCAGCGTGGCGACGTCGACGACGACGGCCGGGTTGAAGCGCTCGGCGTAGGTCAGCGCGTCGCACAGGATCAGGCGGCCTTCGGCGTCCGTGTTCAGCACTTCGATCGTCAGGCCGTTCATCGATGTGACGATGTCGCCTGGCTTGGTGGCGCGGCCGGACGGCATGTTCTCGCACGCGGCCACGATGCCGATCACGTTCAGCTTCAGACCCAGTTCGCCGATGGCGCGGAAGGTGCCCAGCACGGAGCCGGCGCCGCACATGTCGTACTTCATTTCATCCATGCCGGGACCCGGCTTGATCGAGATGCCGCCCGTGTCGAACGTGATGCCTTTACCGACCAGGACGACCGGCGCGTCCTTCGGCTTGCCGCCCATGTGCTTGATGACGATGAACTTCGGCGGCTGCTCGCTGCCGTTCGTGACGGACAGGAAGCTGCCCATCTTCAGCGCTTCGAGCTGCTTGCGTTCCAGGACTTCGACGTTGAACTTGTAGTCCTTGCCCAGCTTCTTGGCCGTCTCAGCCAGGTAGGTCGGCGTGCAGACGTTCGGCGACAGGTTGCCCAGGTCTTTCGTCAGCTGCATGCCGTTGGCGATGGCGATGGCCTGCGCCAGTGCCAGCTTCGTGCCGGCGTTGTTCGGCACGGCCAGGGCCAGCTTGCGCACGCCCGTCGGGGCCGGGTCCTTCTTCGACTTCTGCGCGTCGCTGCGGTACACGCTGTCACGCGCGACCTGCACCACCGTGCGGATGGCCCAGTTGACGTCGCGCTCTTTCACTTCCGTCATCGGTAGTGCGATAATGGCATCCGTCGCGCCGAGGGTGGCGAACACCTTCACCGCGGCCTGCACGGCGCCCGTGAAGCTTTTCTCCGTCACGCCTTCAACGCTGCCCAGGCCCACCAGCAGGACGCGCTCCGCCGCAACGCCGGTCACGCCGCGCAGCATCAGCGTGGAGCCGGGCTTGCCGGTGATGTCGCCGGTCTTCAGGGCGGCGGTGATTTCGCCGCTGGCGTCCAGGGACTGGGCCGCTTGCGAGAGCTTCTTGTTTTCGAAAACAGCCACTGCGACACAGCCGGTCTTGGCCGACGTGATGGTGTTCTTTGTGTCGAATGCTTTTATGCTAAAGTCCATTTGGTTCTCCGTAGGTATGCCTTGGTGGCCTGGCGTGCGACCGTGTCTCTTGAACGCGGTGCGCGCGGTACTCGTTGTAACTTCTGCTGCAACTTCAATTCACTTGCTAACCGAATTATAAACTTCGAATGATCTTTCAACGTGCCCTCAGGCGCGAGCTGGCCAGCTCCGCAGGGGCTACCTTCACGGTGCTGTTTACCATCATCGTCACGTGGACCCTGATTTCCATCCTCGGCAAGGCCGCGGGCGGCAAGGTGGCATCCTCCGACGTGCTCGCGCTGATCGCCTTCGCGGCCCTGAATTATCTGCCAACCGTGCTGATACTCACCAGTTTTATTTCCGTGCTGATGGCCGTCACGCGCAGCTATCGCGACTCGGAAATGGTGGTGTGGTTCGCCTCCGGCCAGAGCCTGACGAAGTGGATCTGGCCCGTCCTCAGTTTCGGCTTCCCGATCATCCTGCTGACGGGCGTGCTGGCGTTCTACGCCACCCCGTGGTCGAAGCAGATGAGCGCCGAATACGTGGACCGCTTCGCCAAGCGCGAGGACCTGCAGAAGGTCTCGCCGGGCCAGTTCAAGGAATCGTCGTCAACCAACCGCATCTTCTTCGTCGAGGGCAACGCGGGCCAGTCGGCCTCCGTGCAGAACGTCTTCGTCAACCAGATCGACGAGCGCGGCACGTCCGTCGTCGTGGCCAAGGAAGGCGTCATCGAGACAGCGCCGAACGGCTACCGCTACCTGGTGCTGAAGAACGGCCGCCGCTACCAGGGCACGCCGGGCCAGGCGGACTTCCAGACGATGGAATTCGACAGCTACAGCATGCGCGTGGCGCAGCAGGTGCAGGACCTCGATCCGAAGCGCGAAGTAAACGCCATCCCCACGCTGGAACTGATGGCGCTGCCCACCAACAGCGCGCGCGGCGAACTGCTGTGGCGCATCTCGCTGCCCATCACGTGCCTGATCCTGATGCTGCTGGCGATCCCGATGGGCTTCGTCAATCCGCGCGCGGGAAGCTCGACGAACCTGATCATCGCGCTGCTGATCTTCTTCACCTATAACAACACCGTCAAGATGCTGGAAGCCAGTGTCCGCAAGGGCCGGTTCAGCTTCGACATGGCGTGGTGGCCGCTGCACCTGCTTGCTGCCGTGACGGTGCTCGCCATGTTCGCCTGGCGCCTCCACGTGAACCACCGCTGGCATCCGCGGGCGCTGCTGGCCGGCCTGCGCCGCAAGGGAGGCACGCGATGATGAGCGTCCTGCAGCGTTATTTTGCCGTCTCGATCTTCCAGGCCGTCGCCTTCGTGCTGCTGGCGTTCCTGGGTTTGCTCGGGTTCATGGACCTGACGAGCGAGCTGCCCGGCGTGGGCAAGAACGGTTATGAAATCACGGATGCGTTCCTGTACGTGATCGTCATGGTGCCGCAGCACGTCTACGAGGTCATGCCCGTGGCCGCGCTGATCGGCACGATCTATACGATGGCGCAGTTCGCGTCCACGTCCGAGTTCACCATCATGCGCGCGGCCGGCATGTCCACCCGCACGGCCGGCTGGATGCTGTTCCGGATCGGCATCGTGCTGGTGCTGGTCACGTTCGTGTTCGGCGAACTGATTGCGCCGCGCACCGCGCTGATCGCCGAGCGCCTGCACCTGACGGGCCGCGGCACGACGGTGTCGGCGGAGTTCCGCTCGGGACTGTGGACGAAGGACATCGTCAAGAGCGAAGGGCTGAAGGGCACGGTGCTGGGTTCGCGCTTCTTCAACGTGCGCGAAGTGCGGCCGGACGGCACGCTGGTCGGCGTCAAGCTCTATGAATTCGACAACAGCTTCCGCCTGCGCACATTGACGGTGGCGAAGACGGGCACGTACCAGGGCGAGAACGTCTGGCGGCTGTACGACGTGATGGAAAACCAGTTCAGCAACCCGGCGCTGCTGAAGGGCGAGGCGACGGCGCGCAACAACTTCGCGCAGGAAACCGGGGTCGTGGCCACGCTGCGGCATGCGACCAAGGACCTCGTCTCCGAGATCACGCCGAAGATCCTGTCCGTGTCCGCGTCGGACCCGGAGCGGATGTCGGCCAACGAGCTGGCCGTCTACACGCGCCACCTGCAGGAGAACCGCCAGCAGACGGAGCGCTTCAAGATCGCGTTCTGGAAAAAGCTGATCGACCCGCTGGCGATCTTCGTGCTGATGGCGCTGGCGCTGCCGTTCGCCTACCTGCACACGCGCAGCGGCGGCGTCAGCCTGAAGATCTTCATCGGCATCATGATCGGCGTGAGCTTCCTGTTGATTAATACGCTGTTCTCGCATCTGGGCCTGCTGTCGTCCGTGCCCGCGTTCGTGACCGCCATCATGCCAAGCGTGATCTTCCTGCTGCTCGCGCTGGGGACTTTATACTGGGTCGAACGACATTAGGGACGACGATATGAGCACACAAGCACTGATCCTGTTTGCCCACGGCGCCCGGGCCGCCAGCTGGGCCGCGCCGTTCGAGCGGCTGCGCGACCTGGTGGCGGCCCGCACGCCCGATGTCGACGTGTCACTGGCCTTCCTTGAACTGATGGAGCCGCGCCTGCCGGAGCGGGCCGCCGCGCTGGTGGCGCAGGGCGTCACGCAGCTGACGGTCGTTCCGGTGTTCCTGGGGCAGGGCGGCCACGTGCTGCGCGACCTGCCGCTGATGATCGACGAGCTGCGTGCCACGCACCCGCAACTGTCGGTCCGCGTGGCCGAGGCGGCGGGCGAGGACCCGGCCGTGCTGCAGGCCATCGGCGACTATTGCGTCGGCGCGCTGCGGGCCGGGGAGTGACCGCGCGGCATTCACAACCCGATCTGCCGCTGGTCGCGGCGGCGCAGACAGTCGCCGTCAAGGGCGATATCGTCGCCAACGTGGCGCGCCACGTCGTGCTGGCCGCCATCGCGGCGCGGCACGGCGCACGCCTGATCGTGTTTCCCGAACTGTCGCTGACCGGCTATGAGCCCACGCTGGCGCGCGAGCTGGCGCTGGGCCCGGACGACGAACGCCTGGCGCCGCTGCGCGACACGGCACGTTGCGAAGGCATCGTTATCGTCGCCGGCGCACCGCTGCGCAATGGTGGCGCTCTGCCGCTGATCGCCGCGCTGACCTTCCTGCCCGACGGGACGACGCACGTCTACACCAAGCAGCACCTGCACGACGGCGAGGAAGCCGCGTTCGCGTGCGGGCAAGGTGGTACAACGCTGAACGTGGACGACGCGCAGGTGGCGCTGGCGGTGTGCGCGGAGATCACGCATGCCAGTCACGCGGCGGCAGCGGCGAACGCCGGCGCGCAGCTGTATGCGGCGAGCGTGCTGGTGTCGGAGAACGGTTATGCGGCCGATGCGGCGCTGTTGCAGGGCTATGCGGCAACGCATGCGCTGCCGGTGCTGATGGCCAACCACGGCGGGCCGAGTGGCGGCTGGCAATGCGCGGGACGCAGTGCCGTGTGGGACGAGACGGGAACGCTGCTTGCGGCGGCGCCGGGCGATGGCGAATGCGTGCTGCTGGCGCGGCGGACTGGCGGCGCATGGGAGACGACGCTGCTGGGGACTGGCTCCTCTCGGGCCGACGGGCCCGCGAGGTGCCTGTCCCCGACGTTCAGCGGTTAGCCGCGATCATCGGAGGCAGCACGTCGGACCCGGAATGTCGGATGCACCACGTCGGGGACAGGCACCGATCGCAGGGCTTGCGCCCGCGATCGGAGCCAGTCCCCAGCAGGCGCGCGCGATCGGAGCCAGTCCCCGGCAGGCGTCTGCGATCGGAGCCAGTCCCCGGCAGGCGTCTGCGATCGGAGCCAGTCCCCAGCGCCGCTGATTACTGCCCGGCCTCGCCGCGCGCGTGCGCCACCATCGCGGCGATCGTCGCCCCCGGCGTATCGAACTCGCGCTGCACGGCGTCGCGCAGGGCGGGCGATTGCAGTTCGTCCAGCGCCGCCGTCATGACCTGCTGGGCGGCGTCTTCCTCGTCCTGGCGTGCCAGCACCAGCGCCACCATCCGCACTTCCTTCGCATAATTCAGCACCGTCGCCAGCAGGGCGGGCGCGGACGACGTGCTGCCGCTCTTCGCCAGCTGTTCCGTGTACCCGTTCAGGTGCGCCGCCAGGGTCTGCACGCGGGCCAGCGGTTCCGGCAGGTAGCGCCGCGCCAGGGCGAAATCCTCGGCCGCGACAAGCGCCGGCAGGGCCAGGTCGGCGCACTGCCGCGCCAGCTCAGGCATCTGGATGTCCATCTGCACGAACAGTTCATGCGTGGCGCGCTCTTCGCCCAGCGCGCTGTTGATGGCGGCGATGTCGCGGAACAGCTCGCGCGTTGCGGCACCGTTCAGCATGCGTGCCGTGTCACGGTCGCGCAGGCCCTGCAGAGCGCGGCGCGCCAGCGGGAACTGTTCGGCCAGGTAGATCCAGTCGCGCAGCGCGAACGACAGCCGCACGCCGGCCATGGCGGGCTCCACGGCCAGCGCATTCTCGTGGAACCACAGGTGGTCGCGCAGCGCGTCTTCGTACCTGTTCTCCAGCCTTGCCTTGCGGGCCCGTTCCAGTATCTCGTGTGCTTGTCCCATGATCCCTCGCCAATGCGTCGTGCAAAGGGCGTATTTTACAAGCCCGCCCGGCGCGGGACCAGCCTCGTCAGATTAATTTGTAGCGTCTCGGCAAGCTGGCGCCCCTCATGCGCGGGGCGCCCTAGACTGTTGTCTTATGAATAAAGACCTGGACCCCAAGACCACCGTCAGTGGCGATACCAGCGTGGCCGTGCCCGTCAGCCGCGAAGAGGTGGAAGTCACGACCCGTGTCGTCGATACGGGCCGCGGCGTGCGCGTCAGCAAAACGGTCACGGAGCAGCCCGAGGAAGTGCGGGAAACGCTGTGGCACGAAACGGTGGACGTGCAGCGGGTCCCTGTGGACCGGGTGGTCGCGGAAGCGCCGCCGTCCCGGTATGAGGGCGATGTCCTGATCGTTCCGGTCCTTGAAGAAATCCTGGTGGTGGAAAAGCGCTACCGGATCCGGGAAGAGCTCCATATCACCAGAGTACGCAGGCAGCATGAACACAGGGAGACCGTCCCGCTGCGGGTCGAGGACGTGCGCATCGAGGCGTTCGACGAGGCCCCGGCGGCCGGCCGCCATTCAATACACGAAAAGGAGCAACCATCATGAGCCATACCCTAGCAGCCGTATTCGACAACCGCGCGGACGCCGACAATGCGCGTAATGCACTGATCGGCGCCGGCATCGATGCGGACTCGGTCCGCGTCAGCGCGTCGGCATCGCCAACGATGGGCGCGACGCCGGTCACCGGCACGAGCGCAGGCACGAGCACAAGCGCAACTGCCACGCACGACGAATCGATCGGCGACAGCATCAAGCACTTCTTCAGCAACCTGTTCGGCGATGACGACGAGCGCGTCGTCTACGGCGAGGCCGTCAACCGCGGCAACGTCGTGCTGACGGTGCAAACGGCCACGCAGGACGAAGTGGAACGCGCCGCCGATATCGTCGAAGGCTTCGGCCCGACCGATATCGACGAGTACAAATCGCAGTGGCAGGCCAGCGGCTGGACGGGCGCCGATTCGATGCGCAGCACCAGCCAGATGTCGGCGCCGCAGCAGGGTGCCGGCCTGCAGAGTGGCAGCCTGCACAGCTCGGGTCTGCAGGGTGACCGCCTGCAGAATGATCGCCTGCAAAGCGACGGCGGCGCGCTGCTGCAGGGTTCTGCGCAAGGCTTGTCAGATACGGGCTCGCTGCAACGCGCCGAGACCGAGTCGCAGGTGATCCCGGTGATGCAGGAAGAGCTGAAAGTGGGCAAGCGGATGGTCCAGCGCGGCGGCGTGCGCATCTACCAGCGCCTGGTCGAAACGCCGGTGCAGGAAAGCGTCAGCCTGCGCGAGGAGCACGTCAACGTGGAACGTCGTCCGGTGGACCGCCCGATCGATCCGTCGCAGGTGGGCGCATTCCAGGAAACGTCGTTCGAGCTGCGTGAAAACGCCGAGGAAGCCGTCGTGCAGAAGACGGCTCGCGTCGTCGAGGAAGTTGTCGTCGGCAAGGAAGTGTCGCAACGCACCGACCAGATCAGCGATACCGTGCGCAGCACGCAGGTGGACGTGGAACAGCTGGGCAGCCGCGACGATGACGACCGCATTGACGATGACTACTATCGCGGCCACTGGAACTCGAACTTCGCCAACCTGGGCGGCTCGTTCGACGAGTATGCGCCGGCCTACCGCTATGGCGCGTCGATGCGCGGCACGGACTCCTACCGCGGCCGTTCGTGGGACGAGTCGGAAACGACCCTGCGCAGCAACTGGGAAAGCCATAACCCGACGTCCGCATGGGACAAGTTCAAGGATGCCGTGCGTCATGGCTGGGAACGCATGACGTCATAAGATGACTGGGGACAGGCACCCCAGGGTGCCTGTCCCCGACGTTTGTATCGGCTCCCCGCGAACGTCAGATCCGCTTCGTCTTCCTGATCCAGTACGGCAGTACCCACCACGTCACCACGACGATCGTTCCCATGACGCCGGCGGCAATCAGCCCGACGTCGTTGCCGAACACCTCCGAAATCACCAGGTTTGTCCCCAGCACCAGCGCAATGCCCAGCGCGAACGCACCCGCGACGATCTGCCGCGTGGCGAAGGATTTGAAGCGTTCGCGGTCCTGCAGCGGCCGCATGATGCGGTGCTGCACGGCCGGAGCGCTGAGCAGGATCAGGCTGGACAGCGCAAAAAAGAACGTCGCAAGAAAAACATACTTCTCGGACTGGACGATCTGCCGGAAGCCGCCATTGAACGGCAGCACGATGAGGAAGGCGGACAGCATCTGCGCGCCCGGCAGCAGGATGCGCATCTCGCTGAGCATGTCGGAGAAGTCGCCGTCTTCCGGCATGTCGGGACGATCGGTGACCTCCTGCTGTGAATCAGGATCGGCTTTCATTTGCGCTCTTTCTTGTCTCGGGCGGCACCGCGGCGCGCCTCTGTTCGTATGGCGCAGATTATACGGAGGAACTCTGCCGGGCAGCGTGACGCTACAGTGGCTGGTGCGGGCGCGCGGCCATCGCCTCACCCAGCATGACGAGCACGGGCCCCTTGCGGACATCGAGGCCGTGGGCCAGCGTCGCCAGCGTGATGCGGCTGATGTGCTGGTCGGGACGGCTGACGTTCTCGATGACGACCACCGGCGTTTCGGGCCGGCGGCCCGCGTCCAGGAGGCGCTGCGCGGTGGCGATGGCTTCGCGCCCGCCCATATACTGCACCAGCGTGTCGGTGGAGGGAATTGCCGGCTCGTCCGGGTGAGCCGGGGCAGTGCTGGAGGTGAAGAAGGCTACGCTGCGGGCGACGCCGCGCTTGGTCAGCGGCTGCCGGGTGGCGGCCGCCGCGGCGACGGCCGTCGTGATGCCGGGGACGACTTCGACGTCGATGCCGTGCGCTTCCAGCGCCGACAGTTCCTCGTCGGCGCGGCCGAACAGCATCGGATCGCCGCCCTTGAGCCGGACCACGCGGGTGTACTGCTGCGCGCATTCGACCAGCTGCGCGTTGATGGCATTCTGGTCGGCCGAGCGCTGGCCGGCCCGTTTGCCGACGGAGATGAGGACCGCCTGGCGGCACAGGTCCAGCATCTCTTCCGTGACCAGGGCGTCGTAGAGCACCACGTCCGCTTCGCCCAGGAGACGGGCGCCGCGCAAGGTGATCAGGTCGCGGGCGCCGGGACCGGCACCCACCAGATAGACTTTTCCGACTGCTGCCATCGACTCTCCGAACTGGGTTACGCGTCGGCCAGCCGGATCATCCCCGCGGCCACCGTCTGGTGCGTGACTTCATCGATCAGGATGAAGGCGCCGGTGGCGCGGATGTCGGTATAGGCATCCGCCGCCAGCGGCTGCTGCACGGTCAGCGCGATGCGCGCCACGTCGTTCAGCTTCAACGCATCCGCATCGTGCCGTTGCTGGGTATTGATGTCAAGGATCGAGTCGATTTTCGCGATCTTCGCCGCCGTCTGTTTCGTGCCGTGCTTGATCCAGTACTTGCGGCGCAGGTCCAGCGGTTCCTCGGACAGCCAGCAGACATCGGCCGTGACCTGTTTCAGCAGCGTGGCCGGCTGCGAGGCCGACGACAGGACATCGCCACGCGACACGTCCACGTATTCGTTCAGCACGATGGTGACCGACTGGCCGGCGCTGGCCGACGCCAGGCTGCCGTCGAACGTGACGATCTCCTTGACGGTGGCCTTGTGGCCAGAAGGCTGCACGACCAGTTCGTCGCCGACGGACACGCTGCCCGATTCGATGCGCCCCATATAGCCGCGGAAGTCGTTGGCTTCGTGGCCATTGTGGCGGGCCACCAGTTGCACGGGGAAGCGCAGTGGCGCGTTGTGCGCCTCGTCGTAGACGGACAGCGATTCCAGCAGCTCGATCAGGGTCGGGCCTTCGTACCAGTCCAGGTTCATGCCGCGCTCGACGACGTTGTCGCCGGAGAGGGCCGACAGCGGGATGGCCGTGATGTCCTTCAGCCCCAGCGTCTGGGCGAACTCTTTATATGCCTTGACGATGCGCTCGTACACGGT
>Ga0308166_1001135_pt1 | contig 29642 bp, 22 predicted proteins | sample PhyCR2_2_FD_202137 | JGI IMG/M metagenome (GOLD analysis project Ga0308166, IMG submission 202137) | Phyllosphere microbial communities from UC Gill Tract Community Farm, Albany, California, United States - DLSLCC.R2 | ecosystem: Host-associated > Plants > Phyllosphere > Unclassified | place... | reverse complement strand
AGGCGCAGGTCGGCGCGTTCCGGGAAGGGGCCGGCGAACGACATGGCGGTGACGAACCCGCGGCTCTCCTCGTCGAAGCTGGCCGGGAAGCGCTTGCCGCCCGGGCCTTCGAGGGCGATGGCCTGGGCATCCTTCAAGGGTACCGGCGCGCTGAAGCCCACGCGCACCGGCAGGAAGGGCACGCAGCCGGCGCGCGCATTGACCCGGTCGCAGCGCATGGTCATGGTGAAATCGGGCCGGGTTTCGAAATCGAGCTGCTGGTCCTCGGTGGTGGCGATGCCGTTCGGCGCCGCCATGCCCTTGCCCCACATGATCGCGATTTTCTTGTCGGCCGGCAGCGTGCGGCGGCACTGCAGCACGGCCAGCGGCAAGTCGCCTGCCAGCGGCTTCTTGTCGCTCCAGGGCAGCTTGCGCGCCTTGAACCAGCGGCCGATGTGGCCGTCGATGAAACCGCGCTGCACGGCGCGGATGCGTTCGCGCTCCTCGCCTTCCAGCACGCGCACCGGGATCTTCTCGTTGATGCCGTCGGCGCGGCACCAGGCGTGGCGCTCGACGCTGGCCCGCGCCACCTGGGCGTCGAGGGCCAGCACGAAGACCTGGTTTTCGTCGACGCTGCCCGAACCCTCGTAGGGCTGGGTGCGCGCCACCGCCGGGCCGCCGGTACTGAAGCTGAAGACGCGCTGCCCGCCCAGGGGCCTCCCGGCGAGATCGCGACTGTTCTCGTGCAGCGTGAAGCGGCAGCCGACGGCGCCCGGCAAATCGGCGTCGAAATCGTAGCTCCAGGTGCTGCCGTCGATCCACCTCCCCTTGCCCTGCGCCATGCAGTCGATGGCAAAGGGATCGGCGCCGCGCGGGTCGCCGAAGGCCACCATCGGCTGGGTGAAGCGCGCGGTGACTTGCCTGACCTGACGCACCTGCCCTTCCGGAGAAAAGGATTCGACGACGGTCTGCGCCGCGGCCGGGGCTGGGGCCGGGGCGGCGGGTGTGACCTGCGCCTGCGCTTGCGTTTGCACTTGCGCCTGCGTCGGCATCTGCGCCGATGCAGGGCCTGGCCCCTGCGCCTGGGCCTGCAAGGCCAGGGCGCAGAAAGAGTAAGCCATCAGGAACAACACTCGGGGCAAGGCGCGCATCGGTTCTCCGACTGGTAATGGCTGCCGGCCGCATGGCGCGCACGATGCGTGCCCTGGCTCGACAGTCATCCGAGTGTTGCAAAAAGGTATGAAAGTGTCAACGCATTACGGATGACTTCTCCTTCCGCGGCGACGCCAGCCGACCAGGGTGCAGCCGGCCAGCAACATGCCCCAGGTAGCCGGTTCCGGCACGGCCGGCACCAGGTCCAGCCTGACCGCATGGCAGCTGCCGTCGCGGCAGGCGGTGCCGGCGATCTGGCCCAGGTCGTTGATGGCATTGGCTTGCGAGATGACCCAGCCGGAGGCCGGGTCGACCAGGGCGTTCAGGTCGTGGAAGCTGCCGGCTTCGAACAGGAAGGCGTGCGGGTTCCCAAAGTCGCCGAACCAGCCGACCACCTGGCTCGCGTTATTGATACCGTAGGCAAAGCTGTTTGCGCCACCGCTCAGCGCACCGATATCGGTGAGCACGCCGTCGTCCCACATGAAGGCAGTACGTGGATACAGTTCCGGGCCGTTCGGCAAGAGGTTGCCGAAGCCGACCACCTGGTCGAGGTCGTTGATGGCGGTGGCCTCGCTCCACGGCCCCGGGAACTGGGCGATCTCGGTCATGACGCCGTCGCGGTAGAGGAAGGGCGTGAGCGGGTAGTTGGGTGCGCCGCCGATGTCGCTGCCGCCGACCACGTGGCCCTGGCTGTTGACGCCGTATGCCCGGCTCTGGAAACCGTAGACGGTGCCGAGGTCGGTGGTGACGCCGTCCTGCCAGCTGATGGCGTGGCGTACGAAGCCGTTTTCGGGATCCTCGAACTCGGCCATGCCGACCACGACGCCGTCGTTGTTCAGGCTGCGGGCCGTGGTGAAGCCCCAGCCGGTAATCGCGGTCATCACGCCGCCGCTGTAGAAGAAGCCGTTGCTGCCCGAATGGCCCGCGACCTGGCCGGAGTCGTTGATGCCGTACGCTGCGCCGCTGCCGAGGTCGATATATGCGGCGCCGTCGTGCAGCCAGGCGTTGCCGCCGTTGTCGCCGACCACCTGGCCGGAGGCGTTGATGTCCCAGGCGCGGCTGTCGGGGCCGGCGAGCACGGTGACGGTGTAGCGTGGCTGGGCGCCGGCCAGCAGTGGCATGGCCAGCAGCAGTGCTGCCGTGAACGCAAGGAAACGGCGTGCCAGCAACGCGGCGTACATGGAATCCTCCTTGAGAAAAATCGGTCTGTGCAGTCAGCGTAACTGCCGCGCTCACGACGACTTTGCGCAAACGCAGCCGTGGCGAAGATCGATTTTTCTCAAGGAATTTGTTTGTGGTAAAGAAAAGGGCGACGGGTGTCGCCCTTTCCGTGGTGCCCGATGCGGTAGCGGGTGTCGGTTTGTTCAGCCAACGATGTTCGACGTTCCGCGTGGGCACGGAGTGCCCACCCTAGGTACCAGACTTAAAACTCTTCCCAGCCGTCGCCGGCGGCAACGGCTTCCTTCGGCGATGCGGCGGCGGGCTTGGCGGCAGCCGGGCTGGGCGCGGGCGCCGGCTTGGCCAGCTGGGCACGCGCCGGGGACTTGGCGGCCGGGGCGGCGGCACGGACGGCGCTTTCCTCGATCCGGAAGGCGCCCACGGTACGCGCCAGGGTCGTGGCTTCCTGCTGCAGCGATTGCGCCGCCGCCGAGGCCTGCTCCACCAGGGCCGCGTTCTGCTGGGTGGTCTGGTCCATCTGGGCGACGGCCGCGTTCACCTGCTCGATGCCGGCGGTCTGTTCCTGGCTGGCGGCGGTGATCTCGGCCATGATGTCGGTCACGCGGCTGACGCTCTGCACGATCTCGTTCATGGTCGCGCCGGCCTGGTCGACCAGGGCCGCGCCATGGTGCACCTTGTCCACCGAGTCGTCGATCAGCAGCTTGATCTCCTTGGCGGCGGCGGCGCTGCGCTGGGCCAGGCTGCGCACTTCGCCAGCCACGACCGCGAAGCCGCGGCCCTGCTCGCCCGCGCGCGCCGCTTCCACGGCCGCGTTCAGCGCCAGGATGTTGGTCTGGAAAGCGATGCCGTCGATCACCGAGATGATCTCGACGATCTTGTTGGCCGAGGTATTGATCGCGCCCATGGTCTCGACCACCTGCGCCACCACCACGCCGCCCTTGCCCGCCACTTCCGAGGCCGAGCCGGCCAGCATGTTGGCCTGGCGCGCATTGTCGGCGTTCTGCTTCACGGTCGAGGTCAGTTCTTCCATCGACGACGCGGTTTCCTCCAGCGAACCGGCCTGCTGCTCGGTACGCGACGACAGGTCCAGGTTGCCGTCGGCGATTTCGCTCGAGGCGGTGGCGATGTTGTCGGTGCCGGCGCGCACGCGGGTCACGATCTCGACCAGCGAATCGTTCATGTCCTTCAGCGCGGCCATCAGGCGGCCGGTCTCGTCGTTCGAGCGCACCTCGATCTTCTGGGTCAGATCGCCCTGGGCCACGCCGCCGGCGATCTTCACGGCCTGCTGCAGCGGGCCGACGATGGCGCGCACCAGGGTCCAGCCGAGCACCACCGCCACGATCACGCCGAAGGCCAGGCCGGCCACGCACACGGCCAGCACCAACTGGTAGAGCTCCTGCGAGCTGGCGTAGTCGTCCTGGGCTGCCTTTTGCTGCATGTCCAGCAGTTCGGTGAAGGTCGCGTTCATCGGCGCGAACAGGCGCTGCATGTCGCCGTTGACGATCGCGGCGGCGCGCTCGGCGTCGTGGGCGCGGATGGCGGCGATGGCCGGCTGCATGCCCTGCTCCAGGAAGGCCTTGCGCTCGGCGTCGAAGCGGATGGCAAGCGTCTTCTCGGTGTCATCCATCTCGGTGCGCAGGTACTCGTCCCAGCGCGCCGCCAGGCGCTTGGCATTGGCGTCGACCAGCGCCAGCGTGGCCTCCGTGTCCCCGGCATTCGGCGGGCTGGCCTTGGCCAGGTTCAGCTGGTTGAGCATGATCATGCGGCCGACTTCGTCGAGCTGGACCAGCGCCGTCAGGCGGTCGCTATACATCTCCTCCAGCGTGCCGTTGGCCTTGCTCAGGTTGAGGATGCCGATGGCGAAGCCGACGATCAGCTCGAAGACGAGAAAGCCGAGCACGGCGATCAGCCGCGTCTTGATGGTGAGATTCTTGAACATGTAAAAGCCCGCACGGGGTAACAGGTTGGTCGGCAGCAGGTCGAGGGACCGGCCGGCTCCCTCGATTATAGGAACAAGTGAATCCATACGGAAACATTCTGCCCAATACCTTACTGCTTTCATGGGTTTATCGTCTCCCTCGCACAACAAGCGTTGACAGAGCGCCATCGGGCGTGGACAAGGTGGCACGCTGCGGCCGGTCCGGATTGCCTATAGAATGCTGCGATTCAATTGCTGCTCAAAACAAGAGGCACCCATGACCCTACCCATCCTCCTCAACCTGGCCGTTGCCGCCGCCGTCTGCGTCCTGCTGTACCGCATGCAGGCCAGCCACCAGTCGTTCACGCGGCGCGTGTTCACCGGCCTGGGCCTGGGCGTGGTGCTGGGTGCGGCGCTGCAGGCGATCCATGGCGCCGCCTCGCCGGAGGTGGCCGGCACGAATGCCTGGCTCGACGTGGTCGGCAGCGGCTACGTCAAGCTGCTGCAGATGATCGTGATCCCGCTGATCATGGTCTCCATCGTCGGCGCCATCCTCAAGTTGCGCGACGCCGCCTCGCTCGGCAAGATCAGCGCGCTGACCATCGGCATCCTGATCGCCACCACCGGCGTGGCGGCCCTGATCGGCATCGCCATGGCCAAGCTGTTCGGGCTGTCGGCGGTGGGCTTGACCGCCTCGGCGGCGGAAGTGGCGCGCGGCGAATACCTGCAGGGTTCGCTTTCGACCGCCAAGGACGTCTCGCTGCCGTCGATGATCCTGTCCTTCATCCCGGCCAATCCCTTCCTCGACATGACCGGCGCGCGCAAGACCTCGACCATCGCGGTGGTCCTGTTCTCGGTCTTCATCGGCATTGCCGCGACCGGCATCGCGGCCAGGAAGCCGACCGAATTCGCCTCCTTCAGCCACTTCGTGCACGTCGCCCACACGGTCGTGATGCGCATGGTGACCCTGGTGCTGCGCCTGACCCCGTTCGGCGTGTTCGCCCTGATGACGAAGGTCGTGGCCGGTTCCAGCCTGCAGGACATCCTGAACCTGCTGAACTTCGTGCTGGCCTCCTACAGCGCGCTGTTCCTGATGTTCGGCGTGCACCTGCTGCTCGTTGGCCTGGCCGGCTACAACCCGGCGCGCTTCGTGAAGAAGATCCTGCCGGTGCTGCTGTTCGCGTTCACGTCGCGTACCAGCGCCGGGGCGATCCCGATGAACGTGGCGACCCAGACGCGCCGCCTCGGCACGCCGGAAGGCATCGCCAACTTCTCGGCCTCGTTCGGCGCCACCATCGGCCAGAACGGCTGCGCCGGCATCTACCCGGCCATGCTGGCGGTGATGATCGCGCCCACGGTCGGCATCGACCCGTGGAGCATCGGCTTCCTGCTGCCGCTGGTGGCGATCGTCGTGTTCGGCTCGATCGGCGTCGCCGGGGTCGGCGGCGGCGCCACCTTCGCGGCGCTGATCGTGCTGTCGGCGCTCGACCTGCCGGTAGCCCTGGCGGGCCTGCTGATCTCGATCGAGCCACTGATCGACATGGGCCGCACCGCCCTCAACGTGAGCGGCTCGATCACCGCCGGCACCCTGACCGCGCGCGCCCTCGGCGCCGGCAACATGGCCGTATTCAATAGCGACGAAGCGAGCAACCTGGACGGCGAAGAACAGGCCGCCTGAGCGGTTTTGCCGCTGATTTTTTCGTAATTTGTTAGCAAAAAGTATCGTGCGCTGACCCGCTGCCGAATCCGTCTAAGATGACGTCATGTCAATAATCATGGCGGGCAGCGAATGGAACAGAAGTGGCCTCAGGAGATCTGGCTGGTCAGGCACGGTCAAAGCGCGGGGAATGTCGCGCGCGACGTGGCCGAGGCGGCGGCCGGGCACATGATCGACATCGCCGAGCGCGACGTCGATGTGCCCCTGTCCGAGCTCGGCGTCCGCCAGTCCCAGGCCCTGGCCTCCTGGTTCGCCTCCCTGCCCGAGGCCGAGCGACCCAACGTGGTGCTGCATTCGCCCTACGTGCGCGCCGCCGAGACCGCCAACATCCTGATGCGCCGCCTCGAGCGCGAGTCCTTCCTGGCCGTGCACCACGACGAGCGCCTGCGCGAAAAGGAATTCGGCATCCTCGACCGCCTCACCACGCACGGCATCGCCCACAAGTATCCCGAGCTGTACGAGCAGCGCAACCACGTCGGCAAGTTCTATTTCCGCCCGCCCGGCGGCGAAAGCTGGTGCGACGTCGTCCTGCGCCTGCGCAGCCTGCTCGACACCATCTCGCGCGAATACTGCGGCGAGCGCGTGCTCATCGTCGCCCACCAGGTCATCGTCAACTGCTTCCGCTACCTGATCGAGCGCCTCGACGAAGCCAGCATCCTGGCCTTCGACCGCGCCGGCGACGTGCCGAACTGCTCGGTCACGTCCTACGCCTTCGATCCCGAGGCGGGCAAGCGCGGCAAGCTGGTGGTGCGCCTGGTGAATTTCGTCGCCCCGCTCGAAGCGACCGGCACCCCGGTCACGGTCAGCAAGGACGTCCCGGCGGCCCCCAAGGCCTGACGCTCACTGACACCTACCGACGCTTACCCAATCAATCCACCATGAACGCCATCCAGAGCGCACCTGCCGTGCACGACGTCACCACCGGGCTGCTGCGCGCGTGGCCGCTGCCCATGCCCGGCGAAGACAGCGACAAGGAAGTGCGCGGCCACGTGCTGGTGCTGGGCGGTTCGCGCGAAATGCCGGGCGCCGTCATCCTCGCGGCCACTGCCGCCCTGCGTGCAGGCGCCGGCAAATTGACCATCGCCACCGGCGCCAGCGTGGCCCATCTGGTCGCGCTGGCCATGCCCGAGGCACGCGTCATCGGCCTGATGGAGACCGAAGCCGGCGGCTTCGCGCCCGAAGCCATCGCCAGGCTCGACCCGCTGGCCGACCGTGTCAGCGCCGTGCTGATCGGCCCCGGCATGCAGGACGAAGCGGCGGCGGCCGAACTGGTCCATGGCCTGCTCGAACGCCTGCAGGGCGGCGACACCGCCGTCGTGCTCGACGCCTGCGCCATGGGTACCCTGCTGCACGCGCCGCCGGGCTGGGATCCGAACCGCTGCTACCGCTTCGACCAGCCCGTGATCGTCACCCCGCACTGCGGGGAAATGGCGCACCTGACCGGCATCGCCAAGCCCGACATCGTGTCCGGACCCGATGCGCGCGCGCTGGCCTCGGCCGCCGAATGGAACGCCGTGGTGGCGCTCAAGGGCGCGCGCACCGTGATCGCCTCGCCGGGCGGCGAACTGTGGCAACACGAAGGCGGCAACGCCGGCCTGGGCATTTCCGGCTCAGGCGACACCCTGTCCGGCATCATCACCGGGCTGGCGGCGCGCGGGGCTAGCCTGGAACAGGCGGCCTGCTGGGGCGTGGCCCTGCATGCGCGCGCCGGCGAACGCCTGGCCGAACGCATGGGCACCCTTGGTTACCTGGCGCGGGAAATCCCGGACGAGATTCCCGCCCTGCTCGAATCGGTTGCCGGCTTTGCCGCCGGCAACGGCAAGACCATCCGGCCTGCGCCGGGGGAAACGGTTGAACGGGAAGCTGTTTGACTGGTATCAAAATCCGCAAGCGGTACTGCGGAATAAAGCAAGATGTGCGCAATGCGACGAACTGGCGGTAGCGATGCCAGTCTAATTGACAGTCGGATTCGTGCACCGAACGGGGCCGCGTGTTGCGTCGGTTCCCTGAGTGTTTCGGCAATGGGCCCAGCGAGGTTCCATGTCGAAACTGAACTGGCGCCGTCAGCCTTCCAGCGCCTCACCTGGAGTCGACGGCACAAGATAGACGTGAACGAGGAGTATAAACAATGAACGCAATGACCAAAGCACCAAAAATCCTGCTGACCGCAGCCCTCCTGGCCACCATGCTGGGCGCATGCAAGAAGAACGACACCGCCGGCACCAGCGGCGCCGGCGACACCTCGGCAACCTCGCCGAGCTCGACGTCGGGCACCAGCGGCACCACCGGCACCATGGGTGATACCGGCACGGGCGCCACCGGCACCGGCACCACCGGCGATACCACCGGCACCGGCGCAACCGGCACCACGGGCGCAACCGGCACCACCGGCGACACCACGGGTACCGGCACCACCGGCGCGACCGGCACCACCGGCGATACCACCGGCACCGGCGCAACCGGCACCACCGGTACTGGCACCAGCGGCACCTCGGGCACGACCGGCACCACCGGCGCCAGCGGCACCACCGGCAATACCGATTCGTCGGGCACCGGCACCACCGGCACGTCGGGCACCACCGGCCGTTAATCCGGCCGCGTTTGACCACTCAGCGGAGTCTGCTTTTCGCAGGCTCTGCAGTGTGCGCATTGTAATGATGCATCACGCCGCCGGCGCCCGAGCCGGTGTTGCGTGATTTTAAGTAGTGGCCTTGGCTTCCCGTGTCCCGCTTTGCACGGCGTTTACTTACGCACGGCCCTTCCTTGCGTACGATCCTTCTTCCGCACGGCCCTTTTTTGCCCGGCATGGCTGCGCACGGCCCTGCCCTCCCGGTTCCTCCGCATATTTCCCTGAAACACATCCGAAATCCGCAGGTTTGCGCCTTACGTTGGCCCGCGCACGGACTGCACGTCCCCAAGCAGCCAGAATGACAACAAACGCGGCCATGCTGCGACGTCATTTTTCCTATTTCGAAGGAGGTTCACCATGAACCGCACGACTAGCTTACCGAAGATCATCCTGGCCACGGCCGTGGTCGCCGCCATGCTCGGCGGCTGCCGCAAGGACGAGCCGGCGGCAGACCCCGTGGCCCAGGGCGCCGATGGCGGCCCGGTCGCGGGCAGCGGCCTGAGCACCAGCACGGCGGTCGGCACCAGCGGCGCCGCGGGCGCCACGGGCAGCGGCACGGACAAGGTCACGGCCAACCCGAACGCCGGCGTGAACCCGACCAACGGCGAAACCACGAACATCGGCGTCCAGGGCGATAACGAAGGCGCAGCCGGCAACAACGGCGGCACCAGCTCGGGCGGGGCGGGCAGCACGGTGTCGGGCGGACCCGGCGCCAATACCATGACCCCGGCCAACGCCGACGGCACGAATGCGCAGACCACCGGCACGGGCACCGGCACCGGCGCGAATCACCGCGACACCGGCACCGGCAGCACCACGACCGACCAGTAAGCGACCCGATACACGATCCACTAAATGATCGAATAAGCGATCCAACAAGCGATGAAGCAAGCCACACCATGCCGGCCGGCGCACGCCAGGGCCGGCGGCGAACACCCAGCGATTACATAAAACAAGGAACCACCATCATGAAAACGACACGTAAAATCCCCGCCCTCATCATGACGACCGCCCTGCTCGCCGCCGTCCTCGGTGGTTGCAAGAAGGAAGACAACGGCATCGGCGGCGAAGGCGATGCCGCGGCAGTGTCGAGCCGCAGCGAAGGCTCGGGTAGCGGCAGCGCCGCCGGCACCGTCGGCGGCACCGGCAACAGTGGCGACACCGGTCTTAGCGGCATCGAGTACAACACCAACAACACCCCGCGCACGGTCGGCGAAACCGAACGTGGCCATAAGGACAATGTGCAGGGCGCCATCGGCGGCGCCAGCGGCGTGAGCGGCGCCGAAGTGGTCGGCCCGAACGGCAGCACCACCGGCGGCGCCAACCCGGGCGGCGCGCCGATGGCCCCGGCACCGGCCGCCGGCAAGGACGGCACCGGCACGACCGGCGATACCACCGGCACCGGTCCGGCATCGACCCGCGGCGAAGGCGGTCGCTGATCGGTTCCTGGCACCCGCACGCATTGCCAGGCTCGCGAAGAGAACAAGGTTCACGAGGTGAGCAAGGTTGGCGAGCAGGGCAAGGTTCACGAAGGTCGAAAAAAGAGCCCGCACATGTGCGGGCTCTTTTTTGCTATCGCCTGCAACGGGCGGGGCTCACACCCCTTCCGTCACCTTGGCCGGCTGCTTCGCCAGCGGCACCGGCTTGCCGGGGCCCGGGCCACGGCCGCGCCCGGTGATGAAGCGCAGCAGCAGCACGATCATGCGGTACACGAAGCGTACCAGCACGAGGGTGAGGATGGCTTCGACCAAGGTCACCAGGAAGGCCGGCAGCACGTGCCAGCGTACGGCGCGGCGATGGAACTTGGCCGCCATGCGCTCGCGTGCGATCTCGATGCTGTCGTAGAAGGTCGGCACCACCAGCAGCGTCAGGAAGGTCGAGGTGATGGTGCCGCCGATGATCGCCACCGCCAGCGGCTGGTAGAACTTGCCGTCCGGGCCGAGCGCCAGGGCCACCGGCAGCATGCCGGCGATCAGGGCGAAGGTGGTCATCAGGATCGGGCGCAGACGCACGCGGCCGGCCTTCATCAGCGCTTCCTCGCGGCCATAGCCTTCGTGCTCGAGGGCACGCGCGGCTTCCAGCAGCAGGATCGCGTTCTTCGCCACCAGGCCCATCAGCATGATGATGCCGATAAAGCTCATCAGGTTCAGGGTGCCGCGCGTTACCAGCAGGGCCACCACCACGCCGATCAGGGACAGCGGCAGCGACAGCATCACGCCCAGCGGCGCGGTAAAGGAACCGAACTGCATCACCAGGATCAAATACATGAGGCCGATACCGCCGAACAAGGCGATCGTCATTTCACGGAACAGCTCGGCCTGGTCCTTGCCGGCGCCGCCCAGCGCCAGGCCATAGCCTGGCGGGAAGTCGAAGCTCTTGGCCAGCGCCATCGCGTCGGCCGTCACCTCGCCGTTCGAGCGGCCCTGCGCATTGGCCGAGACCGTGATCACGCGCTTGCCGTCCTTGTGCACGATTTCCGACGGACCCTTGCCCATGCTAATGCGCGCGATCTGCTCGAGCGGCACCATGGTGTTGGTGCCGGCAATCGCGATCGGCAGCCGTTCGATGTTCTCGATGCTGACCCGGTCTTCCGGATGCAGGCGCACCGCCACGTCGCGGGTTTCGCCGGTCGGGTCGACCCAGTCGCCGACCTCGATGCCGGCAAAGGCCACGCGCAGCGCGGTCGCGGCGTCGCCCACCGACACGCCCATCGAGTTCGCCAGGCCGCGGTCGAGTTCGATCTGCAGCTCGTCCTTCGGATCCTGCTGCGACAGCGTGACGTCGACCGCGCCCGGCACCTGGCGCAGCTTCTCCATGTAGGCCGTGGTCAGCTCCATCAGCTTGCGCGAATCGTTGCCGGTGAATTCGATCTGCACCGGCTTGCCGCCACCCGACAGATCGTCGATGACGGTGTACTCGGCGCCCACCAGTTGCGACACCCTGGCGCGCAAATCGGCGCCGATCGCGGCCGCGCTGCGGGTACGGGTGTTGCGCTTGCCGATCTCGACGTAGATCGAGCCGCCGCTCGGACGCGCCACGATGTCGGTGGCGCGCGTTTCCGGCAGCGCATGGGCCAGCTGGGCCGCCTGCTCCATCTTCAGGCGCGCAAACGCCAGGCTCGACGATGGTGGGGTGCGCACCTCGATCATGATCTTGTTGCCGTCGCCTGCGGGCAGGAAGCTGGTGCCGCCGAACATCACCTGCAGCGTGATCGCCGCGGCAAAACTCAAGGCCGCGATCACGCCCATCCACACACGGTGGTGCAGCGCCCAGGCGATCACGCCGCTGTAGCGGCCGGCCAGGCGGTCGAACCAGGCATTGAAGCGGCCCAGTGCCTTGGACAGGCCCTTCTTCGGTTCCAGGTGGTGGCCCGGCGGGTCGCCCCAGTAAGCCGACAGCATCGGGTCGAGCGTGAAGGAAATGAACAGCGACACCAGCACCGAGCAGGTAACGGTCAGCGCGAACGGGCGGAACCATTCGCCGGCGATACCCGGCATGAAGGCGACCGGGATGAACACCGCCATGATCGAGAAGGTGGTGGCGGCCACCGCCATGCCGATCTCGGAGGTGCCGACCAGGGCCGCGGTGCGGCGGTCCGCCCCCGCTTCCATGTGGCGCACGATGTTTTCCCGCACCACGATGGCGTCGTCGATCAGCACGCCGATCGCCAGCGACAGGCCGAGCAGGGTCATGAAGTTCAGCGTGAAGCCGCACAGCCAGACCGCGATGAAGGCGGCCAGCACCGAGGTCGGCAGCGACAGCGCCGTGATCAGCGTCGAGCGCCAGGAATTGAGGAAGGCGTAGACCACGAACACGGTCAGCACGGCGCCGAACACCAGCGACTCGATCACGTTGTTCAGGCTGCTCTGCGCTTCCTCGCCGCCGTCGCGGGTGATGGTCAGCGTGGTGCCCTTCGGCAGTTCCTTGTTGATCTCGGCCACCAGCTCGTGCACGCGCTTGGCGATCGACACGGTCGAGGCGTCGCGGGTGCGCACGATGGAAATGCCGACGTTCGGGCTGCCGCTATGGATCGAGGCGCTGTCGATGTCGGCGAAGCCGTCCTCGATCGTGGCCACCTGGTTCAGGCGCACGATGGTGTCGCCGTTACGCTTGACCACGACCTGGGAAAAGTCCTCGGGACGCTCGATGCGGCCGATCAGGCGGATGCCCTTCTCGTCGAGCACGCCGCGCACCTTGCCCACCGGGGCGTTCGTGTTCTGGCGGCTCAATGCATTCGTCACCTCGGTGACCGAGACGTTGTATTCGCGCAGCTGGTCGGCGCGCAGCAGCACCGACAGCTCACGCCGCAGCGAACCGTTGACGTTGACGGTGGACACCCCGTCGATGGCGCGGAAGCGGTCGGCCAGCACGTCCTCGGCCAGGCGCGAGATGGTCGCGTGGCTCTGGCTGCTGGACGACAGGGCCAGCTGCATGATCGGCTGGGCCGACGGGTCGACACGGCGCAGGATCGGCTCGCGCATCTCGGTCGGCAGCTTGTAGCGCACCGCCGAGATGGCGTTGCGCACGTCGTCCGAGGCCTCGATCAGGTTGCGCTTGAAGTCGAATTCCAGCACCAGGGTGGCGCTGCCTTCGTTGGCGTAGGAGGTGACCTCGGTCACGCCCTGCACGCTCTGCATCTGCTTTTCCAGGCGGTCGATGATCTCGCGCTCGGCGGTTTCCGGCGAGGCGCCCGGATACGGCACGTTGACCACGATCACCGGGATATCGACGTCGGGATTCTGGTTGACGCGCAGCTTGGACAGGGCCAGCAAGCCGATGCACATCATCCCCAGGATCAGCACGATCGTGGCGATCGGCTTCTTGACACTGAAGTTGGAAAGGAACATGGCTTATTTCCCTTTGGTTTGGGCAGCCGCGCCGTTGCTGGCCACGCGGGCGTTGGCCATCTCGACCTTCTGGCCATCCTTCAGGTTCGAGCTCGGGCTGCGCAGCACGGTGTCGCCGGCGGCCAGGCCGGCCTTGATCTCGAAGTTGCCGGTGCGCTGGTCGCGCATGCCGACTTCCAGGTTCGCCTTCGACAGCGAACCACCCTTCACGCGCCAGGTATAGGTTTCGTCGCCGCTGCGCACGATCGCGCTTTCCGGCAGCATCAGCGCGTCCGAGGTCTCGGCGTCGATCCGCCCTTCCGCGTACAGGCCGGCCACGCGCGGCTGTTCGCCGGTCAGGCCGACCAGCACCTCGACCTGGCGCGTGACGTCGTTGGCCGACGGGTCGATGCGCTTGACCACGCCGGTGAACTGCTGGTTGCCGTAGCCGTTGATGTGGAACTTCACCGGCTGGCCCAGCTTCACGGTGGCGATCTTGTCGGTCGAGACGCGGCCTTCGAAGCGCATGCTGTTCGGGTCGATCACCTTGACCAGTTCCTTGCCGACCGTGGCGGTGTCGCCGGCGGACACCTTGCGGTCGCTGACGATGCCGTCGAAGGGCGCGCGCACCTGGGTGCGGCTGGTCTGCTGGCGCGCCAGGGCGGCGCGGCTCTTCGCGGCCGACAGTTCGCTCAGGGCGCTGTTGCGGCGCACCTCGGCTTCGTCGAAGGCGGCGGCCGAGGTCATGCCCGAAGCGCGCAGGGTCTTCAGGCGCTCGAGCTGGCGGTTCGACTGGTCCAGCGCCTGGCTGGCGGCGCGCACGGCTTCGTCGGCCGACAGCAGCGAATCGCGGATCGCCGTTTCGTCGAGCTTCACCAGCAAATCGCCGCGCTTGACCGGCTCGCCGTTTTCCTTCAGCACCTGCAGCACCACGGCCGAGACTTCGGCGCGCAAATCGGCGCGGCGCTCCGGCTGGATCGAGCCGGTGATCACCGGGCCGGAGGCCAGCGCATCGCTGCGCACCGTCAGCAGGTCTTCGGGAGCGACCAACAGCTGGCTGGGCTTGTTGTCCTTGGCCTGGGCGGTGGCGTTCGGGCCGGCCTTGGCCGGGTCCTTGCCCTCCTTGCCGCAGGCAGCCAGGGCCGATGCGATGGCAAGGACGAGTAGAGTGTTGCGCAGCATGTTGAGTCTCTCCAATTGGACGCTGATGACTTGTATTTTTTAGAAGGGGATTTCACCAGCGCGCAGTATCCGGGAGCCGGCCCCACCCGTCAATCGACGAACCTGCGCATTGTGGTTTTCGGGGAATGAACTGCGTCCTGGCGCGATGAGCTGCATCCGGGGCGGACAAGATGCGGCGGAAACGGACAGGCGGCGGACAGTAGGCGGACAGGGCCCGTCCACTGTTTACTATGCCACCTCACTACGCCACGAACAGATGGTAGACCAGGAAGCCCATGCCGATGCCGGTGACGATGCCGCCGCAGATCTCGACCAGGGTATGGCCCATGCGTTCGCGCAGGGTGACATGGCCGGTGACCTCGACCGCGAGCCGGTTGATGGCGGCAGCCTGGCGGCCCACGTGCTGGCGCAGGCTGTTGGCGTCGATCATCACGATGAAGGCCAGGGTCACCGCCACGCCGAAGGCCGGGTGGTCCATGCCCTCGCGCAGGGCGATCAGCGTCGCCATGCTGCTGACGACCGAGCTATGGTTGCTCGGAAAGCCGCCATTCCCGACCAGGTTGAAAGCCCAGCGCCGCTGGCGCGCGCTGTTGATCAGGAACTTGATCGGACCAACGACGAGCCAGGTCAAAAAAGGCGTGATGAGGTAAGTAAGGTCCATGTATTATCCAAAATTATCTAGTAAATAAGTGCCGGGCGGAATTATGGCAGAAGGACAGCACGCGGGCGACCTGCGCTGCGACGTCTACGCCGGCGAAACAGTAAGATGCCTGAAAACTGTGTCATTTCAACCAATATTCAAGAATAAGAGGAAACACAATGCAACATTTCCGGTTGTCATTCATCGTTACTGCCGTGCTCATGGCATTGTCGGGCTGGTGGGGCTATGAGCATGGCGGCATGTCGGGCCTGCTGTCGGCGCTCTGGATCACCGCGATCCTGGGTGTGCTCGAGGTCTCGCTCTCGTTCGACAACGCGGTCGTGAATGCGTCGGTGCTGCGGCACTGGAACGAATTCTGGCGCAAGCTGTTCCTGACCGTCGGCATCCTGGTCGCGGTGTTCGGCATGCGCCTGCTGTTCCCGCTGGTGATCGTCTCGGTCGCCACCGGGCTCGGCCTGCTGGACGTCTGGCACATGGCGATCGACACCCCGCAGGAGTACTCGCGCCACCTGACCGAGCACCATGCCGAGGTGTCGGCCTTTGGCGGCGCCTTCCTGATGCTGGTCTTCCTGAACTTCCTGTTCGACGAGGAAAAGGAATTGCACTGGCTCGGCTGGATCGAGGAAAAAATCGGCAAGTACGGCAGCGAAGGCCTGGCCGTGCTGCTGACCCTGCTGGCGGTGTTCTTCGCCATGTCGCTGATGCCGGAACAGCGCAAGCTGCCGGTGCTGATCTCCGGCGTGGTCGGCGTGGCGGTGTACATCGGGGTGAACTGGATCAGCGGCCTGCTCGAGGAAGAAGAGCACGACCCGACGGTCGGCAAGATGATTTCCCAGGGCAGTATCGGCGGCTTCCTTTACCTCGAAGTGCTGGACGCCTCGTTCTCCTTCGACGGCGTGATCGGCGCCTTTGCCATCACCAACGACGTGGTCGTGATCATGCTGGGCCTGGCGATCGGCGCGATGTTCGTGCGCTCGATGACGGTGTTCCTGGTCTACAAGGGCACGCTGCAGGAATTCGTCTTCCTCGAGCACGGCGCCCACTACGCGATCGGCATCCTGGCCCTGATCATGTTCGCCAGCGTGCACTTCCATATTCCGGAGTGGTTCACGGGGCTGTCCGGTCTCGCCTTCATCCTGGTCTCGCTGTGGTCCTCGGTGCGCTACCGCAAGCGGGTCGAAGCCGAAGAAGCACGCGAAGGCGTCAGCGTTTCGTGACAGGCATCCCGTCCTAAGCTTCTTTTAAGCCTGGACCTTTTGACAATCCGCGCGGCCATGGCAGAATGGGCGCCGCGCGGACTGCCGCGCTGGCGCATCCGCTTCTTGCGGCCACCTATTGCAATCTACTTTGAATCCCGACCGACCATGCCGAAAGCCCTGCCTGCAGCCGCACCCAAGCGCGCCATCGCCCTCCTGCTGTCCCTGCTCGTCGCCCTCGTGGTGGTGTTCGGCCTGTACACCTGGTTCACGCTGACCTGGTCGTATTCGGAAGGCACGCGCGCCGGCTATCTGCAGAAGTTCTCGAAGAAGGGTTGGCTGTGCAAGACCTGGGAAGGCGAGATCCTGCTGTCGAGCATGCCGGGCGCGATCCCGGAGCGCTTCGCTTTTACCGTGCGCGACGACAAGCTGGTGCAGAAGCTGCAGTCGACCATGGGCCAGCGCGTGGAAATCAGCTACGAACAGCACCGCGGCGTGCCGACCAGCTGCTTTGGCGAGACCGAATACTTCGTGGAAAGCGTGAATACCGGGCCGACCAATCCGGTGGCGCCGAGCGACGCGCCGGCCGCGATGCAGTAATACGTTTCAGGTATCGGTCAGGCCGGATCGATACCTGACGCGTATCGATAGCCAGGGTGGACGGCTCACCCTGCCGCCCTATTCCCCGTTGGTGCGCCGCTGGTTCATGATTACTTCGGCCAGCCTGGCCGCGGCCTGCTGCGCCGACGGCTGCTTCTTCAGGCGACCCAGCACCTCGCGCGTGATGTTTTCCGACGCCGCACGCTGGCGCGCCTCGGCCTTGCGTTCGTTGATCGCATCCTCGGTTGCCGACAACTCGGCCGCCTGTTCTTCCAGGCGCTTCGTTTCCAGCTCCAGCAGTTCGCGCCGCGAATCGGCCATCTGCTGGGTGGTGGCGGCCGTGCGGCGCTGCATCTCGGCGTGGGCCTGGGCATGCTCCAGCAGGGCGCGCTGGGCGTCGCGCTTTTCGAGCGCCGCGCGCGACGCTTCCTTCTCGGCCGCTTCGCGCGCCAGCGCCAGGCGCGCGGCTTCGGCTTCGGCCTCGGCACGTACCCGCGCCGCTTGCGCCGCCGCCTGCTCCGCGGCCAGGCGCGCCGCCGCCGCTTCGTTGGCGCGCGTTTCGGATTCGGCTTGCAGGCGCTGGGCCGCCGCTTTCTCCTCGACCAGCAGCAGCGCGGCGCGCGCGGCCTCGGCAGCGGCGCGTTCGGCTTCGGCAAGGGCGTGTTCGGCTTCGGCGGCGGCCGTGGTGGCGGCCAGGCGCGCGCTTTCCGCCTGTGCGCGCTCGGCCTGCAGCTGCGTCAGCCTGGCGGCGGCCGCCGCTTCCGCCTGGGCGGCAGCAGCGGCCGCTTCTTCCTGCGCGGCTTCCTCGAAGACCCGGGCCGCCGCTTCGCGCTTGGCTTCCAGCGCCGCGCGCTGGGCCTCGGCGATGCGGCGCTCGGCCTCGAACTGTTCGCGCAGCAATGCGGCCTGGCCCTCTTCCGCTGCGGCCCGCTCCTGGGCGGCGGCGGCCAATGCGCGTTCGTTCTCCAGTTTTTCCTGCAGGCGGGCCAGCGCCGCCTCCTCGGCGCGCAGGCGCTCGCGCTCGGCCGCCGCCAGCTGCGCGGCCTCGGCTTCGCGCCGCGCGGCCAGGGCCGCCGCCTCGCGCTGCAATGCCGCCTGTTCGGTGGCCAGGGCCAGCGCCGCCTCGGCCGCCGCGTTCTCGGCCGCGCGCGCCTCGGCGGCGGCCGCGGCCTGGGCGGCCCGGCCCTCGGCCAGTTCGCGCGCGCGGGCCTGCTGCTCGGCGTCGCGCGCGGCCGCCTCGGCGGCGATGCGGTCGGCCTCGGCGCGCTCGCGCGCGTGTTCCGCCGCCCTCAGCTCGGCCTGCAGGCGTGCGTCGACCTGCACGCCCGCTTCTTCCTCGGCCTGGGCGCGCAACAGCGCCGCTTCGCGCAGCTTGCGGTCGGCTTCGATACGCGCCTCGGTGGCGGCGACGATCTTCGCCTCGGCCTCGCGCCGCGCCTCGGCGGTGGCGGCAGCCATCCGCTCCAGGCGCTCGCGGTGCACGGCGGCGTCGCGCAATTCCTTTTCCAGCTGCAGGCGCGAACGCACGGTGTCGGCCGCCACCCGCTGCGAATCGGCCTGGGCCTGGGCGATGCTCTCGCGTTCGTGCTCGACGTGGGCCAGGGCGCGCGCTTCTTCCAGCATGCGCGCCTCGGCGGCGGCGCGGGCAAAGGCCGAGGCCAGCGCGATCTGGTCGGCGCGCTCGCGCTGCACGGCCAGTTCCAGGGCTTCGGACTCGAGCTGCGCCAGCTTCTCGGCGGTGGCGCGGGCCGCCTTTTCGGCCCGTTCGCGCTCGCGCGCCAGCACCGCCACGCGCGCATCGGCGCTGGCGCTGTGCAGCACCTCTTCGCGCGCCGCATGCACGGCGGCCACGCGCTCGGCGGCCTGGCGCCGCGCTTCCTCGGTCTGGACCAGCAATTCCTCGGCGGCGCGCGCCGCTTCCACCGCCATCGCCGCCTCGGCCTCGATCTGCTCGGCCGCGCGCCGGCGCGCCTCCTCGGCGGTGCGGGCCCGCGCTTCGGCGGCCAGGCGGCTCTCGGTGTCGGCCTGCACGCGCGCCCGCAGTTCGGCCGTTTCCTGGCGCATCGCCTCCAGGCGTTCGCTCGATGCCTGGGCAGCGGCGCGCAGGGTTTCCAGGCGGTCGCGGTTGGCTTCGATGGCCTGCTCGGAAGCCTGGGCATTGGCCAGCGCCGCGGCGGTGGTGGCGGCATCCATGGCCGCGCGCTCCTCGGCCAGCGCGCGCGCGTGGGCCTCGGCGGCGGCACGGCTCTCGGCCGCCACATTCGCCTTGGCCTCGGCCTCGACGCGCGCGATCGCTTCCTTGATCGCGGTCTTTTCCAGTGCGCCACGGTTGGCCGCGGACGCTGCCGCGGGCACCGGCGCCGCCCTGGCTACGGATGGCACGTGCCCGCCGGCGGGCGGCGGCAGGTCGATCGTGAAATCGGTATCGTCGTGGGGAGCTGGTGGATGTTCCATGGTATTTCTCGGGTCTGGAAAATGGGGCATGCCGGACCATTATCGACGAAAGCGCCGAATCGTGTCACGCCGAGCTGCGCGGCAAAACCATGGCAATTCCGGCCTTACAATCCGGCGACCGACTGTCGGTTTTTATCCGGGTTTCATACGGTCTTCAAGCCGGCCACAAGGGTGGTTCATCCATCAGGGCGACCTGCTCGCGCAGTTCCAGAATCCGGTCCTGCCAGTAGCGCTGGGTATTAAACCAGGGAAATGCGGCGGGGAAGGCCGGGTCGTTCCAGCGCATCGCCAGCCAGGCCGAATAGTGGATCAGGCGCAGGGTGCGCAGGGCCTCGACCAGGTGCAGCTGGCGCGGATCGAAGTCGCAAAAGTCCTCGTAGCCGGCCAGCACGTCGCCCATCTGGCGCACCATGTCCTGGCGCTCGCCCGAGAGCAGCATCCACAGGTCCTGCACCGCCGGCCCCATGCGGCTGTCGTCGAAGTCGACGAAGTGCGGGCCGTCGTCGGTCCACAGGACGTTGCCGACGTGGCAGTCGCCATGCAGGCGCAGCAGCGGCATTTGCCCTGCCCGCTCGTAGCAGCGCGCCACGCCCTGCAAGGCCTGCTCGACCACGCTGGCCCAGGTCGCGCGCAGTTCGGGCGGCAGGAAGTCGTGGCGCATCAGCCAGTCGAACGGCTCGCGGCCGAAGGTCCGGGCGTCGAGCGCGGGACGCAGCGCATATGGCCGGGCGCCGCCGACCGCGTGGATGCGGCCGATGAAGCGCCCGATCCACTCCAGCGTGGCCGGGTCGCCGAGTTCCGGCGCGCGCCCGCCGCGGCGCGGAAAGACGGCGAAGCGGAAGCCCTCGAAGCTGTGCAGGGTGCGGCCATCGACCGTCATCGCCGGCACCACCGGCACTTCGCGCTCGTGCAGTTCGGCGACGAAGGCGTGTTCCTCGAGGATGGCCTCGCTGCTCCAGCGCTCGGGGCGGTAGAACTTGACCACCACCGGCGGCCCTTCCTCGCGCCCGACCTGGTAGACGCGGTTCTCGTAACTGTTCAGGGCCAGCAGGCGGCCGTCGCCGTACAGGCCGAGGCTTTCCAGGGCGTCGAGCACGCGTTCCGGGCCAAGCGTTGAAAACGGGTGCGCGCCCGTTGCGTCCGGGAGACCAGAGAGATTGTCCATGGCCGTCATTGTAAGGCGGCGCGCATATTTTCGTGCGCCGGGAACCCGCCACGCGTTAAACTGGCGGCTTCACCGCAACAAGGCACCCCATGCAACTCGAACAGCCCCTCACCGAAAAAGAATTCGACGAACTCGACCAGTTCCTCCTCTCCGAGCGCAGCCCGGAAGACGCGATGACGATGGACACCCTCCACGGCTACCTGACCGCGATCGCGATCGGCCCGGAAACCATCATGCCGGCCGAGTGGCTGCCGCGCGTCTGGGGCGAGGACGGCAAGCAGGCGCCGAAGTGGAAGAACGGCAAGGAAGAAGAACGCATCGTCAACCTGATCATGCGCTTCATGAACGAAGTGCTGATCACCTTCGAGGTCGCGCCGAAGGAATTCGAGCCGCTGTACTGCGAGCACGAGCACAACGGCCAGACCCTGATCGACGCCGAAGCCTGGTGCTGGGGCTTCTGGGAAGGCATGGAACTGCGCCCGGGTTCGTGGGACCCGATCTGGGACTCCGAAGTCGGCGCGCTGATGCGCCCGCTCTACCTGCTCGGCGCCGACGAGATCGAGGAAGAGGAACTGCCGCTGGTCGAAGACCCGGTCAAGGCGCACCACCTGGCGCTCGAGATCGAGGCCAACCTGCCGGCGATCTACCGCTACTGGCTGCCGCTGCGCAAACCCGCGGTCGAGACCATCCGCAACGAAACGCCGAAAGTCGGCCGCAACGACGACTGCCCTTGCGGCAGCGGCAAGAAGTTCAAGAAGTGCTGCGGGGCCGACCAGGCTTGACGCACAGCGAACCGGGGCCTGGCTCCGGTTTTTTTTGGCGCCGTCGCCGTTACCTGTTGGGTTAACTGAACTGTTCCGCTTCCAGGCTGTCTGAGCCATATACCGTTCGGACGCCGGCGGGCGCGATGAAGACAGGCAGCTTCAGGAAATGGTTCGCGGGACTGGAAAAACTCAGCGAACGCCAACGCCAGGCGGTGCTGGAACATCTGCGCACTGCGTTCGTACTCGACCGGCTGCGCGCCGCCATCGAGGCCGCCACGCCCGCGCGGCTCTGCTGCCCCGGCTGCCAGGGCGAGCAGCATCACAGGCATCGCCGCGACCGGGGCCTGCAACGATATCGCTGACGTGAACCTGAAACGAGGCGAGCGGGTGCGCGGCGTCATCCACGTGCAAGACGTGAATGGCTACCGCCGGCCATTGCGCGCACGGCTGGCCCGCTTCCACGGTGTTGCCTCGCGCTACCTGCCGAACTATCCGGGCTGGCGCTGGGCAGTCAAGCCAGCGTCGGCGCCTCGCCGAAAGGCCGGCAATCGACCGGGATGTCGATCACGAAGGTGGTGCCGCGCTCGCGCGAGCTGTCGACGCCGACGCTGCCGCCATGGCTCTCGGCCACCGCGCGCACATACGGCAGGCCGATGCCCCAGCCGGCCTTCACGCCCTGGCGCGCCGCTTCCGCGCGCCGGTACATCTGGAAGATATTTTCCTGCTCTTCCGGCGGGATCGGCTCGCCGTGGTTGTGTACCGTCAGCAGCAGGCGCTCGTGCACTTCGTCGATCTTGATGGTGATCGGCGTGCCGGGCATGCCGTACTTGCCGGCGTTCGAGAGCACGTTCTCGATCGCGCGCCAGAGCGCCTTGCGGTCCCACCAGCCGTGTACCGAATGCGGCGTCGTGTGTACCGGCAAGCCCTGGGCCACCGCGTCGAGCTGCACTTCGCGCACCAGCTCGCAGATGTCGAAGCGGCTCGGCTCCAGCTGCAGCTTCTGGCCGCCGTGGAAGGCCATCGAATCGAGCAGCTCGTTCACCATGCCGCCCATGCGATGCACGCTGGCCAGCGCCTTGGCGGCCACGGTGCGGATGCGCGCCGGGTCGTCGGTCATGAGGATGATTTCCAGCGCCATCGAGGCGGCATGCAGCGGTCCGTGCAGGTCGTGGGTGAGCGCCGCCGTGAAGCGCTCGCGCAGGCCGCGGTGCACCAGGGTAAAGGCATTGACGGCTTCCTTGATGGCGGCGTCGATCGAACTGTCGATCACCAGCACCTCGGCATGGCTGAGCGAGACACCGTCGCGCGCCAGCGCTTCCAGGATGCAGCGGCGCAGGAGCTGGTACTCGTCGATCAGGGCCACGTGGTCGTAGCTGGTGATGCGGGCGCGCTCGCCGCCATGCTCGGCCGCCACCGTGGTGCCGTCGGCTCCACCCTCGCGGCCGAAGCCCGGCGTCAGGCTTTCGGCGATGTTGTCGTAGAACACGGGCAGCGTGTCGATCAGCACCGGGTGGCGCAGCTGGGCCGCCTCCTCGATGCGCGCACGCACGGCGCGCTCCCACTCGGCGAACACCTGTTCGCGCAGGGCAAGCATGCGTTGCGAGGTGGCCGACAGGTCGGCGGCTTGGTGTTTCTGATCGCTGGCGTGGGTCACGCGCCCTCCTGATCGTCTTCTTATCGAGCCTGCATGGTACGCCGGACAGGCCCGGGGCGGCGCTCAGCAGTAAGGCGGAGGCGCGCTGCCTGGGCCCCCGGTCACCCGGCAGGCCGCGCTCAGGCTGCCCTCAGGCCGCTGTCTCCAGCTGCCGTTCGCACAGCGCCGCCAGCAGATCCGAGCGCCCGACCACGCCGACCACGGCCCCACCCTCGGCGGTGATCGCGACCTGGTGATGACCCTCGTCGCTCAGCAGCGGCACCAGCCGGGCCAGCGGCTCGCGGGCGTCGAGCACGGCGACGATGCGGTGCATGGCGTCCTCGACGCGCGGCGCGGCGCCCGGCACCAGGGCGCGCAGGCGCGCGCTCCAGCCGTCCTGGCGCAGCAGGTCTTCCTGGGACAGGAAGCCGAGCAGGCGGCGCGCCGCGTCCAGCACCGGCACGCTCTGCAGGCGGTGGCGCAGCAGCAGTTCGCGCGCGTGCTCCAGGGTGTCGCGCGGGCCGACCGCGATCACGTGGCGCGACATCAGCTCGGCGCAGGTGCGTTCGCGGAAGTGGCGGCGCAGGGCCAGTTGGCGGGCGTCGTCGACGATCGCCAGCAGGTCGTCGCGGCCGACGTCCAGCACTTCGCCGTAGCGCGCCATGGCCGCTTCCAGGTCGTGCTCGGTGATGCCCAGGCGCGCGGCCGGGGCCGGGTCGCCGGTGGCGTGCAGGTTGCGGTCGGCCGCGTGCGGCGCATGCGGGTAGCGCCGCCCGGTCAGGTTGTTGTAGAGGAGCGCAGCGCCGACGATGACGGCGGAGTTCAGCGCCACCGGCAGCAAGGCGAACTGCCAGCTGGCGGCGCGCACCGCGGCCCCGCCCAGCACCGCGGTCAGGGCCACCGCGCCGCCCGGCGGATGCAGGCAGCGCAGCGCGAACATGGCCGCGATCGCCAGGCAGCCGGCCAGGGGCGCGGCCAGCAGCGGATCGGGCACCAGGTGCCAGCAGGCGACGCCGACCAGGGCCGACAGGGTATTTCCGCCGACCACCGACCAGGGCTGGGCCAGCGGGCTGGCCGGCACGCAGAACAGCAGCACGGCCGAGGCGCCCATCGGCGCGATCAGCCAGGCGGCAAGGCCGGGCGCCAGCATGTGGCTGACGAGTGCGGTAACGAACAGGCCGGTGCAGGCCCCGACGACGGCGCGCACCCGCTCGATGCGGTTGGCGGCAAGCGGCTGCGGCAGGAAGCCGTGCAGCCATTGGGTGAAACTTCCTTGCATGACAGAAGCAGGTTGAAGCAAAAGACCGCCATTACACCATACATGGCGGGGAGCTTGCAGAAGCCCGAACGTCTGCGTTTGCTTGCACATCGTCTGGTCCAGCACGCAAATTCGTCAAAGCGCGTTGGCGCACGGACAGTGCAATTGAACAAGTCAATGCTGGTCCCAGGTAAGCACAAGCGGCGCGCCGCGCTGCGTGATGCCAAATTTGACGAAAAGGGAGTACCCAACATGAAAAAAGCACTTCCACTGACCCTGCTGGCGGGCGCTGCCGCCCTGGTCGCGGGCGCCGCCCTGGCCCAGTCGCCGCAGCCTACGAAGGCCGAAGCGGCCATGCAAAAGGTGCTCGACGCCCAGGCCGCGCTGAAACCGAAGCCGATCGAAACCCTGACCCCGGAAGAAGCGCGCAAGCAGCCGACGCCCGCCGACGGCGTGAAGAAAGTCCTGGCCGACATGAAAAAATCGACCGCGCCGGAACCCGGCGTCACGGTCAAGGACATGACGATCGGCAGCGGCGACGCCAGCTTCCCGATCCACATCTACACGCCCGAAGGCAAGGGCCCGTTCCCGGTGATGGTGTACTACCACGGCGGCGGCTTCGTGATCGCCGACACCAAGGTGTACGACGCCTCGCCGCGCGCGCTGGCCAAGATGGCGAATGCGATCATGGTCTCGGTGGATTACCGCCGTGCGCCCGAGCACAAGTTCCCGGCGGCCCCGAACGACGCCTTCGCCGCCTACCAGTGGGTGCTGGCCCACGCCAAGGAAATCAACGGCGACCCGGCGCGCGTGGCGGTCGGCGGCGAGAGCGCCGGCGGCAACCTGGCGACCGTGGTCTCGATGATGGCGCGCGACAAGAAGGTCCAGTTGCCGGTGCACCAGTTGCTGGTCTACCCGGTCGTCGACAACGACATGAACACGGCCTCGTACAAGCAGAACGCGAACGCCAAGCCGCTCAACAAGCCGATGATGGAATGGTTCTTCAAGCACTACGGCGGCGATCCGAAGAACCCGTATGCGCTGCCGATGAAGGCGGCCTCGCTGAAAGGCTTGCCGCCGGCGACGATCGTCGCGGCCGAGATCGACCCGCTGCTGTCCGAGGGCAAGGCCTATGCCGACAAGCTGAAGAAGGATGGCGTGGCCGTGAACTACAAGGAATACAGCGGCGTGACCCACGAATTCTTCGGCATGGGCGCGGTGGTGCCGAAGGCCAGGGAAGCGGAACAGTTCGCGGCCGACGAACTGAAGAAGGCATTCGCAGCCGGGAAATAAGCGACACGCCGCACGCGTCGCTTCCTGCTGGGCAAACCGAGGCTTGCCCAGCAACGCTCCGGTGCTTGATGTACGATGCGCAATACTATTTTGCGTAGCTTGCCTCAATCACCGGAGAATCCATGAACAAGACCGTCCTGCGCGCGCTGGCCGCCGCCTGCGCAGCCGCCTGCATTGCCGCCCCTGCCCTTGCCGCCGCCCCGATGGCGAAGACGCCCGCCCCCGGCTACTTCCGCGTCATGCTCGGCCAGTATGAAATCACCCCGCTGTCCGACGGCACGGTCGACCTGCCGGTCGACAAGCTGCTGAGCGACAAGGCCGGGAAGACGAATGCCACGCTCGCCAAATCCTTCCTGAAAAGCCCGCTCGAAACCTCGGACAACGCCTTCCTGGTCAATACCGGCACCAAGCTGATCCTGATCGACACCGGCGCCGGCGTGCTGTTCGGGCCGACGCTGGGCAAGCTGCTGGCCAACATGAAGGCGGCCGGCTACACGCCCGAGCAGGTCGACGAGGTCTACCTGACCCACTTCCACAGCGACCACCTGGGCGGGCTGACCAGCGCGGCGAAACCGGCCTTCCCGAACGCCGTCGTGCGCGCATCGAAACGCGAAGCCGATCACTGGCTGAGCCAGGCGAACATGGACAAGGCGCCGGCCGACGGCAAGGACAGCTTCAAGAATGCGATGGCGGCGCTCGACCCCTACATCAAGGCCGGCAAGTTCAAGACCTTCGAGGGCGATGTCGAGGTGTCGCCGGGCATCCGTTCGCTGGGCGGGCACGGGCATACGCCGGGCCACACCACCTTCGTGGTCGAGAGCGGCGGGCAGAAGATGATGCTGATCGGCGACCTGATCCACGTGGCGGCGGTGCAGTTCGAGAACCCGGCGGTGACGATCGGCTTCGACGGCGACCAGAAGGCCGCCGCCGCCGCGCGCAAGAAGCTGTTCGACCTGGCGGCCAAGGACGGCGCGCTGATCGGCGGCGCGCACCTGCAATTCCCGGGACTGGGGCACCTGCGCACCGAGGGCAAGGGCTACCGCTTCGTGCCGGTGAACTACACGCAGATGCGATAAGCTCGGCGAGATCGGCCGGGGCGATCGATCACGCCCTGGCGATCATTCAAGCCGGCGCGCCACGCACGCCGGCCAGCAACTCCGCGAGCTGCTCGAAATCGACCGGCTTGACCAGATGGTGGCGGAAGCCCGCCTCGCGCGCGGCGCGCTTGTCCTGCTCCTGCCCGTAGCCCGACACCGCGATCAGCACGCTGCCGGCGGTCTCGGGCTGGGCCAGCAGGCGCCGCGCCAGTTCGTTGCCGTCGATCTCGGGCAAGCCGATGTCGAGCAGGAACACGTCCGGCGCCAGCGCGCGCGAACGCGCCAGCGCGCGGCGCGAATCGTGTTCCACGTCCACCTGGTGCCCGGCCGCGTCGAGCAGCATCGCCAGCGTCTCGGCGGCGTCGACATTGTCGTCCACCACCATCACCCGCAATGCCGCGCCCTGCACGGGCTGGCCGGAGACGGCCGCTTCCGGCGAGGCCACCGGCGCCGCCAGCGGCAGCGTCACCGTGAACGTGCTGCCCCGCCCCGGCCCCGGACTCGCACAACCCACCGTCCCGCCGTGCAACTCGACCAGGTTGCGCACCAGCGCCAGGCCCAGTCCGAGCCCGCCCTGCGAGCGGTCGCTGGAGCGCTTGGCCTGGGCGAACAGGTCGAAGGCGCGTTCGGTCAGTTCCGGCTCCATGCCGATGCCCTCGTCGTGCACGGCCAGTTCCAGCATGCCCTCCTTCAGGCGTACCGCGATCTCGATGGCGCGCTCCTCGGGCGTGTACTTGATGGCATTGCCGAGCAAGTTCGCCAGCACCTGCACCAGGCGCGCGCGGTCGCCCTCCACGCTGACCGGCGCGGCCGGCAGGTGCACGCCCAGGGTCTGGCGCCGCGCCAGCAGCAGCGGGCGCACCTGCTCCACCGCTTCGTCGACGATGGCGCGCACCTCCAGCACCGTCTTGTCGAGCACGATCAGGCCGCGCGTCACGCGCGATACGTCCAGCAAATCGTCGACCAGGCGCGTCATGTGGCGCACCTGGCGGCCGATGATGGCGCTGCTCTGGCGCACCCGGGTCTCGTTCAGCATGCCCATGTCGAGCAGCATGGCGGCCGACTTGATCGGCGCCAGCGGGTTGCGCAGCTCGTGGGCCAGCATGGCCAGGAACTCGTCCTTGCGCTGGTCGGCCGCCCTCAGCTTTTCCTCGACCGCCTTGCGGTCGGTGATGTCGCGGAAGAAGATCGCGATGCCGCCGTCCTGCACCGGGAAGGCGCGGATCTCGGTCCAGCCGGAGCGCCCGCCCACCGGCGGCAACTGGTATTCGATCTGGCCGGCGCGGCGCTCGGCCATCACCCGGCGCAGCATGACGCCGGTTTGCGTGCCTTCGACTTCGGGGAACAGCTCCCAGTGGTCGCGCCCGATCACCTGCTCGAGCCTCAGGTGGCAGATGCGCAGGCCCTCGGCGTTCATGTGCAGCAGCTTCCAGTCGCGATCGAGCAGGCCGAAGCCCTCGCTGATGGAGTCGAAGATGTAGCGGCTGCGGTCGCGCTCGGCGCGCAGCGTGGCCTGGGTGCGGGCGCCGTCGAGCGCGGTCCAGGTGCGCTCGGCGGTATCGCGCGTGAAGCGCAGTTCGTCATCGGTCCAGCGGTGCGGCGCGTCGAGGTTGATGCTGAAGAATGCGGACAGGCGCCCGGCGCGCACCAGCGGCACCGTCGCCAGCGAGCCGATGGCCTCGTCGGCGTAGCGCCGCGGCCAGCCGGCGGTGCGCGGATCGCGCTGGATGTCCCCGATGACCACCAGTTCGCCGGCGCGCAGGGCGGCGCCGATCTCCGGGCCGAAGTCGTCGAGCCGGTAACGCGGTTGCGACAGCCCGGCCATGCCCTCGCGCAGCCACTGGCTGGCCACCGTGAAGCTGGCGCCGTCGTCTTCCACCTCGGCGTACAGCACGCGCGCCAGGCGCAGTTCCTCTCCCAGCAGGGCACTGGCCGTGGCCAGCACCTCGGCCGGCGCGTGCAACGGGCGCAAGGCGTCGGACAGCTTCAGTTCGAGCGCGGCGCGGCGTTCGGCACGCAGGCGCTCGGTGGTCTCGACGGCGGTGCAGTACATGCCGGCCACGCGTCCGGCGCCGTCGTGCAGGGGCGAATACGAAAAGGTGAAATAGGCCGGCTCGGTGGCGCCATTGCGCACGATCGGGATTTCCAGGTCCTCGAAATGGACCCGCTTGCCGGACAGCGCGCGGTCGATGATCGGCACCAGCTGCGGCCAGGCATCGGACCAGACGCGCTGGAAAGGTTCGCCGAGCGCGGCCGGATGGCGCTCGCCGAGTATCTCGATATAGGCGTCGTTGTACAGCATGCGCAGGTCGCAGCCCCAGGCGATGAACATCGGCAGCGCCGAGTCGAGCGCCATCGCGACCGCGGTCGCCAATTGGGGCGGCCAGTCGTTCGGGTGTCCTAGGGGTGAATCCCGCCAGTCGTGCGCCGAGATCAGGGCGCGCAGGCTGGCGGAGGGCGCATCATGGGCCCCGCGCAGAAATCCGTGCATATTGACATTTTCTCACATGACTGTCGTACAACGGTGCACGGATGAACAGGGCGCTTACCCTTTGCGCATCACAGCTTGCGCATCACAGTTTAATGAAGTGCTCGCGGTAGTACTTCAGTTCCTCGACCGATTCGATGATGTCGGCCAGGGCGGTGTGCTTCTGGTGCTTCTTGAAGCCCGAGGCCAGTTCCGGCTTCCAGCGGCGGCACAGTTCCTTCAGGGTCGAGACGTCCAGGTTGCGGTAATGGAAGAAGGCTTCCAGCTTGGGCATGCCGCGCGCCATGAAGCGGCGGTCCTGGCAGATCGAGTTGCCGCACATCGGCGACTTGTTGGCCGGGACGTACTGCTTGAGGAAGGCGATCAGCTGGGCTTCGGCATCGGCTTCGCTGACGGTGGACGCTTTCACGCGGTCGATCAGGCCCGACTTGCCGTGCGTGCCCTTGTTCCA
>Ga0308166_1001128_pt1 | contig 29786 bp, 22 predicted proteins | sample PhyCR2_2_FD_202137 | JGI IMG/M metagenome (GOLD analysis project Ga0308166, IMG submission 202137) | Phyllosphere microbial communities from UC Gill Tract Community Farm, Albany, California, United States - DLSLCC.R2 | ecosystem: Host-associated > Plants > Phyllosphere > Unclassified | place... | reverse complement strand
TGCTGGGAAATAACGTTAAAATTGGTGCGGGCTGTATTCTCCGTAATAGTGTGATTGGCGATAACACAGAAGTCAGCCCTTATAGCGTGATCGATGGTGCTCAGCTTGGAACCGCTTGTACCGTTGGTCCGTTTGCACGGTTACGCCCAGGGGCTGAGCTTGCTGAAGAGGTTCATGTCGGCAACTTCGTCGAAGTTAAAAAATCGCAATTAGGTAAAGGGACGAAAGCTGGCCATTTAAGCTACCTCGGCGATGCAACCATTGGCAGCGATGTCAATATTGGCGCAGGAACCATTACCTGTAATTACGATGGTAAATATAAGTACCAAACGGTGATTGGTGATCATGTCTTTGTGGGATCTGATACTCAGCTTATTGCACCGGTTACGGTCGGTGACGGCGTGACTATTGCTGCAGGTACCACGGTGATGCGTGATATTGCCTCAGCATCGTTGGCCTACAATCCCAAAGAGCAGTTAAGCAAAGCCGGTTGGCAGCCCTCAAGAAAGAAAAGTAACTCGTGAAAACGGCTTACATTCAAACAGTTTAGGATAATGTTATGTGTGGAATAGTGGGTGCGGTAGCACAACGTGATATTGCTGAAATTTTATTAGAAGGACTACGCCGTTTGGAATATCGCGGTTATGACTCCTCTGGCTTAGCTGTGGCTGACCAACAGGGTCATTTAACGCGCGTTCGTCGTTTAGGTAAGGTGCAGGCGCTGGTGGATGCTGTTGAGCAGCAGCCAGTCACTGGAGGCACAGGGATTGCCCATACACGTTGGGCCACGCATGGTGTTCCTTCCGAAGTGAATGCTCACCCACATGTATCTCATAATATTGTACTGGTGCATAACGGTATCATCGAGAACCACGATGAGTTACGCCCAGCACTGTTGGCCGATGGCTACGTTTTTACCTCACAAACCGATACCGAAGTGGTTGCTCACTTAATCCACCAGCAGCAAAAAATGCACGGTGGTAGCTTACGTGAAGTGGTACAACGAGTGATCAAACTGCTGCGCGGTGCCTACGGTATGGTCATCATGGATAGCAATGATCCCTCGGTGCTGGTGGCTGCACGTTCAGGTAGCCCACTGGTGATTGGTTTGGGAGTTGGTGAGAATTTTATCGCCTCCGACCAGCTGGCGTTATTACCCGTGACCCGTCGTTTTATTTTTTTAGAGGAAGGCGATGTCGCTGAAGTCACGCGTCGCACCGTGACCCTATTCCAACGTGATGAAATGCCTGTGACTCGCGCAGTCATTGAGTCTTCTGCGCAATATGATGCGGGTGATAAAGGCCTTTACCGTCATTACATGCAAAAAGAGATCTATGAGCAGCCTATCGCGATTAAAAATACCCTGCAGGGGCGTTTTCATGATGGACAAATCGACCTCAGCGAATTAGGTGAGTCCGGTCTTGCGCTACTTGCTCGGGCAAAACATATTCAAATCGTCGCCTGTGGAACCTCTTATAACTCTGGCTTAGTCTCCCGTTACTGGTTTGAGGCAATTGCCGGTGTTCCGTGTGATGTCGAGATAGCCTCAGAATTTCGTTACCGTAAATCGGTAGTCCGTCCAGATAGCCTACTGATTACCCTCTCGCAGTCTGGCGAAACGGCTGATACCCTTGCGGCGCTACGCTTATCCAAAGAGATCGGTTATTTAGGCGCATTGACGATTTGTAACGTTAATGGCTCCTCTCTGGTGCGTGAATCGGATATGGCCTTAATGACCAAGGCGGGTACTGAGATCGGCGTCGCCTCGACCAAAGCGTTTACTACCCAATTGACCGTGTTATTGATGCTGGTGGCACAGATGGCTCGCCTAAATGGTAAGCCTGAAGCAGTGGAACACGAGATCATTCATGCGCTACAAGCTTTACCGGGACGTATTGAACAAATTTTATCGCAAGATAAAAATATTGAGAGCCTCGCAGAAGATTTTTCTGATAAGCATCATGCCTTGTTCTTAGGTCGTGGCGATCAGTACCCTATTGCTATGGAAGGGGCGTTAAAGCTTAAAGAGATCTCCTATATTCATGCCGAAGCTTATGCGGCGGGCGAGCTGAAACATGGGCCGTTGGCGCTAGTCGATGCCGATATGCCAGTCATTATTGTTGCGCCGAATAACGAACTACTGGAAAAGCTAAAGTCCAATATTGAAGAAGTACGCGCTCGCGGCGGGTTACTCTATGTCTTCGCCGACCAAGATGCCGGCTTTAGCGATAGCCCGAATATGAAAATTATTCCGCTGCCTCATGTCGAAGAGGTGCTTGCGCCGATTATCTATACCATCCCACTGCAGCTGCTTTCTTATTATATTGCGCTGATTAAAGGGACCGATGTCGATCAACCTCGTAACTTAGCGAAGTCGGTAACGGTGGAGTAAAGGTACGGTCAAACTGTAGGCTGATTGTAACTAGACAATAAAGTATCACACTAACCAATAAAGTATCATACCAAACAAAAAAGTATCATACCATATTGTTTGTTTTATAGACACCTGTTATGCTCATTTCAAATGAACACAACAGGTGTTTTTTTATGCTCTCAATCCAACAACAACAGAAATGGATCAAAGATGGCCGAGGGGATGGTGAGTTATCATCATATAAGCCTTGGCTGACTGTTCGTGATCTCTCATCACGTGGTCGCTCTCATCGAGTTTATGGCCATAAGACGAAGCGGACACACCATTTACTATCAGACTTAGAGCTCGCTATTTTCTTAATTTTAGAGTGGAATCCATGGGTTCAAGATATACAAGAACAATTCCCTCTCCGAATAGAACAAACTGAAGAAATTGCTGATTTAACTTCTATTCCACACCCTGCCATTAGAGGCATTAAGCAGATCATTAGTACGGATTTTTATGTATTCAGTTCCGACCCTAAGAATCCTCGATTTAGCATACAAGCTAAATATCAGAAAGATCTTGAAGATATCCGTACAATTGAAAAGCTGGAAATCGAACGACGTTATTGGAAGAGTAAAGAAATTCCTTGGAAAATCATCACTGAACAAGAAATCCCTAAAGTGGTTTTTGACAATATCAAATGGTTATATCCCGCCATCAGAGATGCTGATGACATCAATCTGTACGATCAAATTGAATTCTATATAAAGCAGTTCCGTAAATATCCAAATTTATCATTGACTAATTTGGCAAAAAAAATTGATTCTGCTTATGATCTTGAGATAGGTACATCCCTATCAGAATTACGTGTGCTTTTTGCTCAACGTTATTTTAAATTTGATCTAAAATTAAATTACAAAAATTTAGTCCCACCCAATATTCAACTTGGCGATCTAACGATTTGGGAGGAGATTCGCTATGCTGCGAATCAATGATGTATATCAGTATCAGGATTTCTCTATTAGAATCCTCAAAATTTTATCTGAACAGATTGTTTGGATTGATATCAATGATGTGAAAGCACTTCCTGAAATCCTCAACAAAACGGAACTATTTCATGCTATTGAATCTTTTGATGCATTTCGGATTGAAGATCCATTCCAAAATATTGCCCTCAAACAACCCGAAAAAGATTCTAATTCTCAGCTAAAACGAGATGAAAATTACAATTTAATCAAACCTATAATAGATCATGAACAGTTTTATATTCCAAGTATCCGATCTTCACTAATTAATGAAATTATAAATAGTAAAAAATCTACTAAACAGACAATATACCGCTTGCTTAGACAGTACTGGCAAAGAGGGCAAATACCTAATGCTTTGATCCCTAATTACCAAAACTCTGGTGCAAAAGGGAGTAAAAAAGTTGCAAGTCAAAAATTAGGTAGAAAGCGCACCTATAAAGAAGGTACTGGAGCCATTATTACACAAGAGATTGAACGGCTATTTCATCTCACCATAAGCAAATATTTATTATCAAATAAAAAGCATACTTTAAAATATGCCAATCGAGAATTTCAAAAGTTATATCGCACACTGTATCCAGAGATTTCTGAAACTGAATATCCAACACTACGCCAATTTCAATATTTTTATCACCGAGAATACAGTGCAGTCACTCGTTTACAGAAGCGATCTAATGAGATTGAATACTCCAAAGACTTACGTCAATTGCATTCTACTGTAAATACACAAGTTCTCGGCCCTGGGTCTCGATATGAAATAGATGCCACCATTGCTGATATCTATTTAGTATCAAATCTTGATAGAAGCAGCATTATTGGTCGACCAACAATTTACTTCGTCATTGATGTCTTTAGCCGCATGGTTACTGGTTTATACATTGGCCTAGAAAATGCTTCATACAAAACGAGTATACGAGCACTTTATTGCGCCTTTACAGATAAAGTCGCTTTATGCAAAAAATATGGAATAGACATTACTTATGAAAACTGGCCTTGTATCGGCTTGCCTGATGCGATTTTGGCGGATCGAGCCGAGTTATTTGGTCATCAAGTTGAATATCTAGAAAAAAGCTTTTCGATCAGGCTTGAAAATGCTCCACCATATCGTGGTGATTTAAAGCCAATTGTTGAAAGTAGATTCAAATTAATACAAGCTGAGTTTAAACCTTTTGCAAAAGGGGTAGTTCAGGGTGTGATCACAAAGAAACGAGGCGGAAAGGACTACCGTCTAGATGCAACACTGAATCTAGATGAATTCACCAAAATTATTCTTTTATCAGTTCTGAAATATAATCAATTTCATCAGATTAGCAATTATGATCGTGATATTGATCTACCACATGACCTTCCAGCCGTTCCTATAGCACTATGGAATTGGGGAATACAACATCGTACAGGCAAGCTACGAACGGCTTCTGATCAAGCTGTTTATATCGCCTTATTACCTCGAGAAAAGGCAACTTTATCGAATCGAGGCTTAAAACTCTTTGGCGTGACATATACCTGCCAAGAATTATATACACAGGGTTGGCTGCACCGTCAGAGTACAATAAATCGACCTAAATTTTTATATGCTGCCTATGATCCAAGTAATGCAGAAAAAATTTATGTTTTCTATGAGCAAGGCAGCTTAAAATATTGGGAGGCAACGATTTCCGACTATTCCCGTGAATTTAGAGGCTATAGTTTTTGGGAAGTTTGGCAAATTAATAGTGTTCAGAAAAAATCTTATGAAAAACAAGATATAAATAACAACTTGGCTCAATCTGAACTAGAACAAAAAATCATGGATATAATTCAACAAGCCAGTATCGAAACACCATTGCCGACTCAAAGCCAAAAAAGTCGAATCGCTGAGATTAGAAGTAATCGAAACCATGAAAAAGAGCTTGAACGTTCCAAATTGAAAGGTACAACTTCCAGTGTCATTGATACTGCTACAAGAGCTATAAAACCCGAGATTACACAAGATGCTCAGAATAATGTCATTCCTATGCCAAAGCGGAAGAAATCATCTGATGAAATTGATGAGGATTTAAAGTTACGTTTCCCTTTATACCACGATTTACTCAGTGAAGATGATGATCCATAACTTTATTCACGAATTAGGATGAATAGAATGAGTAATAAAGTCCTTGTTAAGGAATATCAACCCAGCATTGGGCATTATGCTGGCAATCCATTTATAGAGGCATTACCTCCTATTCTGGATACGCCTAATATTATCAAAGCATTGAGAGGTAAAGTAAATTTCGATATTGCAGATCAGTCATTACCAGCATCTCAGCGTATACATCTTATTCCTCAATTGCTGAATGACTTTTTTCATCCTATAGAAAGACATATTGAACTTTGGACAAAATTTTCAATCCTGTTAAGACAGGGGTATGTTGGTCGAAATATATCAAATGGCGAATTAAACAAACATATTCAGAACGGCTACGAGCGAACCATCAAAGGAGATGTTACAGCTTTTAGGTATGAGCCTGCTCGATCAACAGCTCAAAGTATGAGTATCATCGGATGTTCGGGTATAGGAAAAACAACGACCATTAATAATATTTTAAGTGTTTATCCTCAAGTCATTTACCATGAAAATTACAACTTCACACAAATTGTATATCTAAAAATTGACTGTCCTCATGACGGCTCTTTAAAAAGCTTATGCTTACATTTCTTTAGAGCGATTGATATCGCTTTAGATACAAATTATGAAGCCAAATATGCTTTAAAACGTCATGGTATTGAAACACTACTCAATTTAATGCGAAAAATTGCTAATTTTCATGCAATTGGCTTACTTATTATTGATGAAATTCAACATTTAAATGTCAAAAACTCTGGTGGCGCTGACAAAATGTTAAATTTCTTTGTCACGCTCGTTAATGTGATTAGTCTACCAGTAATTATGGTTGGTACGCCAAAGGCCAGATCTATTTTTGAGAGTGATCTAAGGGCTGGCCGTAGAAGTGCAGGATTTGGTTCTGTGCTATGGGAGCCTATTAAAAATGAGAAAGACTTCATATCAAGCCAGCAGATTTTTAAATCTGAATGGAATACTTTTACTGATGCGCTATGGCGATACCAGTGGTTACAAAAATCAGATTTTGTATTAACCGATGAAATTCGTAACTGCCTTCACAATCTTAGTCAGGGTATTCTTGATATTACCGTCAAGTTATTTGTATTAGCACAAATCAATGCCATTACATCTGGCTTAGAGCGTATTACTACTAAATTATTGCAAAAAACTTATGATGAAGAGCTTAAACCTATCCATCCAATGGTTGATGCTCTTAGATCTCAAGATCCTCAAAAAATCATACAATTTTCTGACTTAATTATCCCTGAAGTCGATCAGCAAATTCTTAAATTACAGATGATTGTAGATAAACATACTGAATCTACAGAGTATGATGATTTGAGTGAATACAATGGCAATAAAGAGGCTATACGCCTACATCATCTTTTACTTGGACTGAACTTTAAATCTGAACTTTTAGTACCAACAATTAAACGTGCCTTTCAGGAACATCCTAAGCTTTCAATGCAAGAACTCATGCCCATTATAATGATGTGGCTGAATGATATCGGTAAAAATATTCAGACTAAACCAAAGTCTAAGAATAAAAATAACAGGGTTAAACAAGATCAATGGTATACCTTAGAGACTGAAGATTTACGGTTCCAATTCTCACAAAAAGATGAGAAACAAAATTTCTATCAGCATCTTAAAGAACATACTCAGCTGATTTTTAATATGGAATACTGGTTTGAGCAGGTGAGTTAGATGCTGAATTTCCCTATGCCATATCAACATGAACTCATTTACAGTACTGTGGCTAGAGCTGGCGTTCGTCTCGCTTTAAGTAGTCCAAAACAATTATTGGATGAAATATTTCAGAATCGTAAAGTCATTGCTACGGTTGATTTGCCTTGTCACTTAAACGCCATTATTAACCAATTTCCTGCCAATCAAGTCAGTCTAAAAGATATCGCATATCAACATACACTCTTCCCGATCTATGCACCCTTTGTACCTGAGAATAGACGGCAACAGTGTTTACAATAGATGGCTGAAGTATCCCAAGGTTCAATTCATCTTGCTCTGGGTATTAATGCGTCACGACTTAAACCCATTTACAAACTCCGCTACTGTCCAGCCTGTTTTAAAGAGCAGTTAGAATTAAATAGTGAGCTTTATTGGCTACGCCTATGGCAAATACAAGGTGCTTGTTGCCCATTACATGGTGAGCTTATTGACTCAACTATTGAACTAAGATCATTACATCGACATGATTTTATTACACCAACATACCAAACATGCCCTGATAAAATTCAGCCAGAAGCGACATCAGACAATCTATTTATTACCCAGAAATTATTAGAATTATTATCTCTTCCTCCTTCTGAATCACCATCTTATAAACAATGGACAATGTTCTATCACCAACTGGCTCAAAAAAATGATTGTATCCGTGGTCGAAACCACATCAACTATGACAGAATCTTAGACAAAATTTCTACTCGATGGTCTCTGCAATTTCTAGAAAAATACAATTTAGGTAACTTAAAATCTGAAACAAGCTGGCTACGAGATATCTTCAGAAAACATCGAAAAAGCTTTAGCTATCTGCAACATATCATTGCTATTGAGGCATTAAGTCATAAAGAATGGACTTTTTCAGCAACTCTAGAACAAGCAAAAAAATATAATCAAGAATTAAACGATGGTAATAGCAAATATTTAAAAATATGTGTGCCATCTAACTGCTTAGAATATAGAAAAAAATGGCTAAAACAGGTCAAAGAACTAGGTATTAAACCTGCTCGCACTTTAGATCCAGCCTTATATGCTTGGCTGTACCGTAATGATCAGGATTGGTTATTGAAAATAAATCAAGCTTTCCATCAGGGCTTTATTCCACATGGAGATAAAGTTGATTGGCACAGCCGTGATCTTAGTTATGTAAAACAACTCATTCAACTTTACAATGACCTCATTTGGGATTTAGACAGCCCTCGACGCTCTGCAAAATGGTGGATTAAACAAACTAACTATGTTTCTACTATTGAAAAAAACTTGAATCGCCTACCACTCACCCAATCATTTTTAAAAAAATATAACGAAGATATTAGCAACTACCAAATTAGACGGTTAACTCATGTTTTTATTGAACTGAAAATACAAAACCAAGACCTACCTCGTTGGATAGTTTTACGCAAAGCAGGTTTGAGTGACGAGCGTATGACCTCTGAAACGACAAAATTTCTAAATATGGCATTACAATATTTGAGGTTGAATTAATGAAAATTAAGAATTTCCCAGAAGATGTGAAGATTACATTCCTTGGTGAAATATTTAAGTTTAACCATCTTAAACGTTGGAATATAAAATTAGGTATCCAAGATGGTAATAATCTACTTGTCAAACATGCCAGGCTGTCAAATTTACCTGCCTTTGCACGTGGTAGATGTCTAAATCCAAGTGATGGCCAATGTCGTAAAGGTGGCTATAAACTTAACATCAATATTCAATCAAATGAGGATTGGAAAGTTAAAGTTGATCCAAAAAATAGAGGGTATTATTTTGAATTTGATTTTAATAGAGGTAGTGAACAAAACCCTGATCTCCTTCATATCCGTATACCCCAGATTGAATTAGCACGAGTTCTTTTCTTTCAAAATGCCTATTTAGCAAGGAACTGTATTGGTCAAGGTATCTTAGCAAGAGAGTTTTTTGTTGATCCTATAGATCAGACAACGACCGTTATTCATGTGCTACCACACCGCACATTTCCTTTAGGTCAATTCAATAATGAGGGCATTCGCAGATTACTCTCATGGATATTAATAGATGAAAATGCTAGGCAATCGTATGAAAGTATTTCTCATTACTTCAAATTAGAAGCTAAGCAATTTGAAGAAAAAACATCATGGCAATTTCACTTCACGCCACCGCAACTAATAAATATCTCACTCAAAATGCTTGGTCGATTTGATTCTACAACCAATGAATATTTGGTCTTTGAAATTACTGATCTACATAATATTAGGACTTCTCTGCCTCCAAACGTTTTTTATGAAAGCCCTGAGTTCAAATCAGGCAAATCAACAGGCTCTGAAAGAGGCTCTGCTGGCTCTAAGCAAGGAGAAGATGATTCTACGGTAGATGACGATATTGAAGGTGATTCAAATTCAAAATCAGTAGAAATAGAGATTCCTCAAACATCCTTAAGCTTTTCGAATCCTAGTGAAACGAGAAAAGTCCTAAAGAAAAAAACGAAAGGCGGATCAGGTGCTTACGGTGATGCAACTGAATATGAAGAAGTTGGAGTTGGAACTGATGAACCAACCATTAATGGAGATGGGCCTCAAGGTGAGTTTAATGGGTTAGAGGATGACAACGACGTGATCGCCCTTTATATGCAACGCTTTGATGCCTTTAAACTTCTCGTAAAACAGCTTGTCTTGAAACATCATCTAAAATACGAAGAGAAACTACACTATCTACAAAAAGTTGGACGCTCACGCTTGCATCAAACTTTAGATAAAAATAGAAGATCTCTACTCGAAGTCAAGTTATTTATAGATAATGAATGGCATGTAGTATTAGAGATTGATATGAGTGATAATTTGAAGTCCCTTTCAACGTTGATTATACGAGTTAATGATATACATCCATGGAATAATAATTTTGGGGAGTTTTCCAAAATTATTGTCAAAAATTCTCTTCGATGGCCATCTGTTGAAAGCCTACAAGATTTAGGGATTCCTTATACGTTGAATCATCCCAAACATCTAATTGAAGTAACTGAAACAGATGATGAATTTAAGGGATGGTTACAACGGATGGAAAAAATACTCAATCTTTAGAAATATAGAAGCTAATTAAAAAATATTCGCATATTTTCTATGCAGAGAACAACTTAGAGATTTATACATACCTTAAAAGGGAGAATTATCGTATAATAACCCTTTTAGATAAGCTACTAGTAACTTTCATAATGGAGTGATATGACCAGCTCAGAAAATAATCTCGAAGATGCGCTGATTGATAAGTTGCTCGAGTTAAAATATACCAATAAAAGTATTACGGATTTAGATTCACTTAATGCAAATTTTCGTGAAAAATTTAATGAGCTAAATCAAGTACAACTTACTGATAATGAATTCCAGCGACTATTAGAAGAAAATATTAGTGCTGATGTATTTACATGTGCTCAACGTTTGCGTGAACAACATGTGTTTGATCGGGAAGATGGCACTCCCTTGTATTATACATTAGTCAATACTAAAGACTGGTGCAAAAATAACTTTGAGGTTATTCGACAATTTCGCCTAAATACAAAAAATAGCCATCATCGTTATGATGTAATTATTCTAATTAATGGTTTTCCTTTGGTTCAGATTGAGCTCAAAACTCTTGACATCTCTCCACGTCGAGCTATGCAACAAATCATTGATTATAAAAATGATGTTGGTAATGGTTATTTTGATACACTATTTGCATTCACTCAATTATTTATCGTTTCAAATCAAAAACAAACAATGTATTTTAGTAACAACCAACCTCAACATTTTAACTTTAATGCTGATGAACAGTTTTTACCTATCTACCATTGGGCAAATGATGATAATCAAAAAGTAAATAACTTACATGAGTTTGCTGATAAATTCCTAAATAAATGCAAACTTGGTAAGATGATCAGCCGTTACATGGTTCTTGTCGCAACAGAACAAAAAATACTGATCATGAGACCATATCAGATTTATGCAGTCGAAGCGATTATTGAAAGTATTAAGCAGAACCGTGGGAATGGCTATATTTGGCATACGACAGGTAGTGGCAAGACGCTGACCTCATTCAAAGCATCTACTCTACTTAAAGATAATCCTGACATTGAAAAATGCTTATTTGTGGTTGACCGCAAAGATCTAGATCGTCAAACTCGTGAAGAATTCAATAAATTCCAAGATGGTTGTGTTGAAGAAAATACCAATACAGCATCTTTAGTACGTCGATTACTCTCTACAAACCATAGTAACAAAGTCATTGTTACTACGATTCAGAAGCTAGCATTAGCTTTAAGCGACTCACCAGCAAGTGACAAATCGAAAGCGAACAAAAATACACGTTCAAAATATCCAAGCTTCAAGGAACAGCTTAAACCTTTACAAGATAAACGTATTGCAATTATTTTTGATGAATGCCATCGATCACAGTTTGGCGAAAATCATCAGGCAATTAAAAGCTTTTTTCCAAACTCTCAACTCTTTGGTTTTACAGGAACGCCTATTTTTAAGGATAATGCAACTGTACAACGCATAGATGGGCAAGTAGCAAGTTATTCTGAAACAAAAGACATTTTTCAGCAAAGGTTACATGCTTACACCATTACTCATGCGATTGAAGATCAAAATGTATTAAAGTTTAATATTGAATATTTCCGAGCAACTCAGGTCGATCAAGACAAACCTATTACGGCTCGTGTTGGTGATCCAACAACGCAAGCAAAAATTGTTGATGCCATTTTAAATAAACACCATCATGCAACTCATGAGCGTAAATTTAATGCAATTTTCGCTACAAGTTCAATTAATGATGCGATTAGTTACTATCATTTATTTAAAGCAAAGCAAGCTGAGTTATTAGAAAATAACTCAGACTATCCAATGCTCAATATTGCATGTGTATTCTCTCCGCCTGCTGAAGGTGATGCCGATGTCAAACAACTATCGGAAGACCTACCAAATGAGCAAGCAGATAACAAAGAAAAACCTAATGAGAAAAAACAAGCTTTAATAGCTATCATCGATGACTACAACACGCAGTTTGGCACAAATCATAGTTTGGCTCAGTTTGATAATTATTATCAGGATGTCCAACAACGTATTAAAGATCAAAAATATCCAAATAGTGATGCTACGCCACAATCAAAAAAAATCGACATTACCATTGTTGTGGATATGCTTTTGACTGGATTCGATTCAAAATATTTAAATACCTTGTATGTTGATAAAAATCTAAAATACCATGGTCTGATTCAAGCCTTTTCTCGTACTAATCGGGTATTAAATGATTCAAAACCTTATGGAACTATTATTGATTTTCGTGGTTTAGAGTCCGCAGTGAATGAGGCTGTGAAGTTATTTTCAGATTTAAATGAAGAAGATGATGCGAAAGAGATATGGTTAGTTGAGTCTGCATCACAAGTGATTGCTAAATTAGCTGTAGCTAAACAACATTTAGATAATTTTATGCAATCTAAAGGCTTAGCTCCTCTTCCTGAAGAGGTTATTAATCTTCAAGGCGATACAGCAAAAGCTGAATTTATTAATAAATTTAAAGAAATACAGAGATTTCAAACTCAGTTGAGCCAATACACAAATTTAAGTGAACAACAAGTACAATCTATTCAAGCAATTATGCCTAAAGATGAATTGCGTAGTTTTCAGTCGGTTTATCTGGAAACTGCTAAGCGTTTTAAGGCTCAGCAAGACAAACAAGATAATCAGCACAATGATGAAATCCAACAAGTCGATTTTGAGTTTGTCTTATTTAACTCTGCAATGATTGATTATGATTACATCATGAAACTCATCAGTGATTACAGTCAGGCTACACCTGAACAGCAGAATATGACTCGTGAGGAACTTATTAATCTCATTCGAAGTGATGCCAAATTTGTTGATGATGCTGATGACATTGCCGACTATGTTTATAGTTTAATAATGGGGCAAGGCTTAAACGAAGCTGATATCAAACAAGGCTATGAACAGTTTAAACGTGAAAAAATTGATCATGAGATTGATGACATTGCTGAAAAATATGGTTTAGAGATTGAGGCATTAAAGTTGTTTGTGGATGCTACGCTTGCACGCATGATTCTAGACAATGATTTGTTACATGAGTTACTCTCTCCTTTAGAGCTGGGTTGGAAAGAGCGTAGTAAAACTCGTAAAGCTTTAATACAAGATTTAACCGAGCCAATGCAAAAACGTGCCAATGGGCGTGAAATATCTGGATGGGACGCACATGTCAAATAATCAATTAATTGAAAGTGATGAAGTAAAAATTGTGCCGAAATTACGTTTTACTGAATTTAACAATGATGAAGAATGGGAAATAAAGCCATTTAACTCTTTGTATGAGTTCAAAACTACCAACACTTTTTCAAGAGATTTTTTAAACTATTAAACAGGTAGTGTCAAAAATATACACTATGGGGATATTCATACTAAATTTTCAACGTTATTCAATTTGGAAAAAGAGAACGTCCCTTTTGTTAATCAAGGTGTAAATTTAAAAAGAATTTCTGATGAAAACTATTGTAAAGAAGGAGACTTAGTTTTTGCAGATGCCTCGGAAGATTTAAAAGATGTTGGAAAACATATTGAAATCATTAATCTGAACAATGAAAAAGTTTTAGCTGGTACTCATACCTTATTAGCTCGAAAAATTAATCACGAGATAATTACTGGCTTTGCTGGTTTTTTATTTAACTCCACAAGAATTCGAGAACAAATTCAAAAAGAAGCTCAAGGAACTAAAGTACTGGGTATTTCTGGCACTAGATTAGCAAATATCCAAATTCACTTTCCCAAATCAAAAGCCGAACAACAGAAAATCGGAGCTTGCTTATCATACCTAGATAAATTGATTCAAAATGAATCAAGTAAACTTGAAGCCTATAAACAACATAAAGATGGTTTACTACAGCAACTCTTTCCAAGAAATGGGGAGAGTTTACCAACATTGCGGTTTGATGAATTTTGTGAAGAATGGGAAAATATAGAACTATCAAAGATAGCCAAACCTGTTAAGAAAAAAAATAGAGACCACGATAAAATATTGGTCTTATCACTATCTAATGAATATGGTTTAGTTTCACAAGTAGATTATTTCCAGAAAAAAATAGCTGGAGAGAATACGGATAAATATATTGTTTTACAAAAAAATGATTTCGTTTATAATGATAGGATTACCAAGAACTCGACCTACGGGACTATTAAACGACTTTCTCTTTATGACGAAGGAATTGTCTCGCCTATCTACAAATGTTTCCGCTTTGAGAAAAATCAAAATCCTGTTTTCTGGGAATACTTTTTCGAATCTAAAAGTCATGAGAATGAAATTAGACAAATTATAAATGAAGGCGCTAGAGCTGGTCGTTATAACATTTCGACTGATAGTTTATTATCTATCAATGTGATGCTTCCATCACACTTAGAACAAGAAAAAATTGCGTCATGCTTAACATTGCTAGATGAAACAATTACCAGTCAAAATAATTATATTGAGTACCTTAAAACGCATAAAAAAGGCTTAATGCAACAACTATTTCCTGTGCTTGAGGATATTTCTGCATGAGTTCGACTAGAAATATTAGAAAATTTAAAACATTCAGCAGACTAGTTACCTGTTTAAGAGATGACTTAAATGGTGGGGCTAATAACTTCTTACTGATTTATGCCTATAACGGTACAGGTAAAACTCGCTTATCTATGGAGTTTAAAGAGAAAGGGAAAACTAGACGTCGAGGAAATAACCCAGCCACGGGGCGTGACACTCTTTATTTTAATGCTTTTACTGAAGACTTATTCCGCTGGGATAATGATTTGGCTAGTGATACCAGTCGCAAATTACATCTAAACAGAGATTCAAGATTTTTTTCAGGTTTTCAGGAACTTGCATTAGAAGAAAAAATTTATGCACATTTAGAAAAATATGCAGATTTTAATTTCCTTATTGATTATGCAGAATGGACAGTATCATTTTCAAGAATCGAATCGGTCAAACATCGAGGACAAACAGAGTCAACGACCCGAATAGTTGATGAAATCAAAGTATCACGAGGTGAAGAAAATTTATTCATCTGGTGTACTTTTTTAGCGATTTGTGAGTTAGCTATTGATCAACAGGAAGCATATAACTGGGTAAAATATATTTATATTGATGATCCCATTTCTTCACTCGATGAAAACAATGTGATTGCTTTAGCGAGTGACCTCGCAAAACTACTCCACACTTGCGAAGATAAAATTAAAGTCGTGATTTCAACACATCATGGTTTATTTTTTAACATCATGAATAATGAACTAAAAAAACATGACCATAAATGCTATTTTTTATATAAAAATAAGCATACCAATGAGTATCAGCTACAGAGTACTGGTGATACACCATTCTTTTATCATGTCGCAATGTTAAAAGAATTAAAAGATGCTTCGGATGCAAATCCTTGCAGACTTTATACATATCATTTCAATATTTTGCGTAGCATTATGGAAAAGACAGCTTCGTTCTTTGGTTTTGATGATTTTTCAAGCTGTGTTAGTGGTATTGAAAATGAAGCTCTGTTTTCTCGTGCATTAAATCTACTCAGTCATGGTAAGTATTCAGCATATGAACCTCAAGCTATGGGCTTAGATAACCAGAAGTTATTCAAAAATATTTTATATGCTTTTTTACAACGCTATCCATTTCAGTTACCAAATATTGGTGAAGTTATTCAACCAACTGCATCTACATCTCCTCAAACAGATATACCACAGGAAATTCAAACATGACAGAACAAGAACAGCAAAAACTTGGCGCCTTGCTTTGGGATATTGCGAACAAACTTCGTGGTTCAATGAATGCCGATGATTTTCGGGATTACATGTTGTCTTTTCTATTTTTACGCTATTTATCAACAAATTATGAAGAATTTGTAGCAAAAGAGCTTGGTTCAGATTATCCAAAACCAGTCAAGAATGATAATGGAACAATTAAGCAAACAGCTTTAAGCATTTGGTATGCGAACAATTCTAATGATGTAGACGACTTTGAAGATACGATGAGAAGTTTAATCCATTATGTGATTAAACCTGAATTCCTTTGGAGTAATATTGCCGAACTTGCTCGCACACAACATAGTGACTTACTTAAAACGCTAAACTCTGGTTTTAAGTATATTGAAGAACAATCTTTCGCTCGTAATTTTAATGGTTTGTTCTCTGAAATTAATCTCAATTCAGAAAAACTAGGTAAAGAATATAAAAATCGTAATGAAAAGCTCTGCTCGGTTATTAGTAGTATCGAAGAAAAGCTTGTAGATTTCTCAACTAATAATGATACTTTAGGTGATGCTTATGAATATCTCATTGCACAATTTGCCTCTGGTTCAGGAAAAAAAGCGGGTGAGTTTTATACTCCTCAGCCTATATCAACGATTTTATCTCGTATCGTGACTTTAGATTGCCAAGACCCTAGCACAGGTTATAAGAAAACTTTAGAACGAATTATGGACTTTGCATGTGGTTCAGGTTCACTATTACTCAATGTACGCCAGCAAGCAAAAGAATATGGCGGCAAGATTGGTAAAATTTACGGTCAAGAAAAAAATATCACAACCTATAACTTAGCACGTATGAACATGCTGTTGCATGGTGTAAAAGATACCGAGTTTGAAATTCTCCATGGTGACACTTTAACCAATGATTGGGATATATTAAGCGAGCCAAACCCATCCAAAAAAATTACTTTTAATGCAATTGTGGCAAATCCACCATTTAGCTTAAAGTGGGATACAACTGAAACTCTTGCAAAAGATTTTCGTTTTAAAGATTATGGTCTAGCTCCAAAATCTGCTGCTGATTTTGCATTTTTGCTTCATGGATTTCACTTTTTAGCAGAAGATGGCGTAATGGTAATTATCTTGCCACACGGTGTGTTATTTCGTGGGGGTGCCGAAAAGCAAATTCGACAAAAATTACTCGATGATGGGCATATTGATACTGTGATTGGACTACCAGCGAATCTATTTTTTTCTACTGGTATTCCCGTATGTATCCTAGTCTTAAAGCGATGTAAAAAATTTGACGATGTTTTATTCATCAATGCTGCTGATTACTTCGAACCAAGCAAAAAACAAAATCGCCTACGTGATAAAGATATTGAGAAAATTGTAGATACTTATCAATTGCGTAATTGCATGTTACTTGGACCCCCTTTCGCATTTTAGTTGATCACCATTCGCAAATTACTTGGAGACATCCAACAAAAAAATCCGGGCTCTTCACCCGGAAATCTCGGCTTATCAAACTTTCCTCTTTCTTTGAGACTCTCCTTTCAATTTAAGAAAGTGAGACTTATGGACAACACGATCTAAGATGGCGTCTGCAATCGTCGGATCATTAAATAAGTCATACCATTTTTCTGTTGGAAATTGGCTCGTAATAATTAAAGAACCTTGTAGGGCATGTTGATCGATGATATCGAGCAAGATAGGACCAAGTTGGATATCGATACCGCCTATCCCAAAGTCATCGATGATGAGTAATCGGCTTTTTATCAATTGCGTTCGTAGTTTAGGGAGCGTTCCCGCAAGGCTTGCAGCAGTAATTTGTTCATAGAGATGAGTTGCGGTTAAAAAAACGACGGGATAACCATGACGGCAAGCTTGTTTTCCAAAAGCGCATGCCAGCCATGATTTCCCCGTCCCAGTTGCTCCAGTGATGACAATATTTTGTCTTTTGTCTATCCACTGACAGGTTGATAATTCAGCAATCATCGGCTTATCTAATCCTCGAGAAGGGAGATAGTGAACATCTTCTAATGTCGCTTCGTTCTGCCGCATTTTTGCCGCTTTTGTTAATCGCGAAATACGTTTGTTTTCTCGTTCATTTGCTTCAGATTCGAGGAGTATACTCAAACGTTCGTCAAAGCTTAAACCACTTAATTTTGGTTGTTCGGACTGCATTTCAAAGGCTTTTATCATCCCATTGAGCGACATGGACTGCATGAGTGATATTAACTGAGTATTTGGCATGTTTATCTCCTACGATTTGTAATAGTCAGCACCACGAAGGTTGCCATGTTGTTTCACCCAAGACGTCGCTTCTCTCGGTGTTATCAAGTCACTTTTATTCTTGATAATGCGTTTCAAATGCTCGAAGGATAGGATGTTGTAGCGCAAAACAAATTCACATCCACTGTCTAATCTTTCTTTGTTCTGCTCTTGTCGCGCCCACTTTTTTAATCGTCGCGCTGACTTCAGTCCATTAGCGTAGTGTCGTTTTTGTTCAATATTCAGTTGCACCCATTTTTTGACGTGAGGACCGATACTGTCAGCCCATACCAGAAGTTCTTCCGGTGTTTGCTCTGCTTGATACCGATGTTCATCGGGCATATGTTCAGGGTGGGTGCTTTTACCGGGAGAGCTTAGGCGTGAATGTAAGGCGATTCGGTTTCGATTGAATAAAATCTCTATAGTGCTTTCCGTTGCTTTAATGTCCACAGTGGAAAAGCGATAACGGTACGGCACAGAGTAATAACTCTTTTGCCAGTAGAGGTGGTAATCATCAGGCACTTTAATACCGTAGTGCCATTCGGCCTGAATATAGTGAGATTGAGGTAATAGCTTTAAAGCTTGTTGTTCCATTTCAATAAAACGTGTCAATCGGCTTGCTTGATATGTTTTACTTTGCTTAGCATTGAGCTTATCAATCCCCTGCAATATTGCAGCATTAAGCTCTTCAATACTAAAAAATGAACGGTTGCGAAGAGAGGCAAGGATCCAACGTTGGACTATCTGTACACCAATTTCAGCCAGCGACTTGTCTTTGGGTTTTCGACTTCTTGCGGGCATAATACGAAACCCGTAGAACTCGGCACATTCCTCGTAGGCTTGGTTGGTAATTATCTCATTTCGGGTATGTTTTATAACTGCTGCTTTAAGATTATCAGGAACAATCTCTTCTGGTATCCCTCCGAAAAAATCAAACGCTTTACTATGACATTTTATCCAATGCTCCGTTTTTTGTGATGGCACAGCATAAGCAAAGGTATACGATGAGGCGCCTAGCACTGCGACAAATATTTGTGCCCTCTGGATTTCCCCTGAATCACCATCAATTACTGGCATGGTTTGTCCACAAAAATCGACAAACATCTTTTCACCCGGTAGAAAAAACTGTCTCATGCTCATGCGTTGCGATTTCAGCCAGTCTTTATATCGGCGTAAAAATTGCGCGTAACTTAATGCTTTCTGTGGAGCGCTGGACAAGCCAAACAGATACTCCTCCCAAAGCAATGCCTTAGTCACATTTTTCTTTGTCAGCTCTTGTTGAATAATGTTCCAATCTGGGATGTGCTTATGGGTCGAATACCCGTGTTTTTCGGTACCCATTAGATAAGAAAACTGCGCATCATCCATTGATATCAATTCATTAAGAGAGCATGTGGTCCTTTTTAGATAACCGTGATATGTGCTCACTGTGCTTGGTGATATTTTTAAAATTAGTGCAATCTGTCGATTGGAGTGACCTTTACCTATTAGTCTTATAATTTCTCTTTGGATTGATATCGATATTCTCATTTAATCATTCCATCACTTTATTTGTAATGCTGAGCGCAATGCTTGACCCTACAAATAAATGCAGTAAAAATGAGAAGTGTCAGCGTTCCGCGTTTGACACTTCAGTAAGGCTCCGGATGGCAGTCCGGGGCTTTGCTCTCTCACTTCAAGCTAATCACTCATTTATGTTTTTACTCCTCCCTCTGTGGATGGTTCGTTCTAGGTTTAAAGACGTACCTATCAGGCCACAATGTGGTTATCTCTCCATCAAGTAAACCGGCTATGTAATTCGCTACTCTGTAAGAAGTAATGCGCCCATGAATCACATTACTAACAACTGCGGGAGAGATGGCTAATGCACGGGCAATATCAACTTGTGTTTTGCCTATCCGTTTTAATCGATAGTTAATTTCAACATGATCCATAGGCATCCTTGGTGACAGTCAGTAAAATAGCGAGTAATCTTAATTTATTGAGCAACTAATATTCTCTATAGAGATAGATATAATCTATAGAGAATATGGAATCAAGATAAAATTATGGTAAAGCATCCTTTGGAGGGACTCGGCTCACGTTTGTCGCTCGTAGTGAGTCGTTCAGGGTTAAATCAGAGTGAATTCGCCCGAAAACTTGGTATTTCAGCAGGATTCATGAGTGATGTAATGCGCGGGCAAAAGAAGCCCGGCGCAGAGTTTCTTTATGCCATGAATAACACACTCTCGATTTCGATTGATTGGTTGTTGACGGGTGAAGGCACCATGAATGGCACTTCAGGCATTGATATGACGTTTATGAAAACCATTGAATTACATATCGCCTTGGCTAAGTCGGCTGTGCTAGAAAATAATAGTATGGCGAATCTGTTATTGCAGATGGCCAAAGAAGGGAAACTGTCTGAGCTTGAAAGCGATCCTGATTTAATGACTTTTTTTGAAAAAATTAGCCCTTCTAACCCTGAACGGGAATTGGCTTTCGATATCTATAACAGCCAGCTCTGGACATCCGATCCAGATGCCCAAATTAGGAACTCATTAGCCACTGCATTATCATGGTTTCAGGCGAGAAGGCCGCTTAATCCTCATGCTGCGTTGGTTGCTCGGGAGCAAGAAAGCAGTGTCACTCAGGTTATTAATCAATCGGGAAATAAGGTTGCGGGGCGTGATTTTTATGAAAAATGATATAGCTAATAACGATATCGTTCACACCTCAACTCAGCAATCGGTAACAGGTTCTAGTCACCGAGTCGCAGGGCGAGATTATATTGAGCATCTTAATGTTACTGATATTGATTTCATATTGATGACGGAGCCTAAAGACAATCTTGATGCCAGAGCAATAGTGAATGAGCGTTTTTTTAACTATCGATTTAAATTTCACGCAAATAAAGTAGTTCGTGAAAAGTTAATTAATTTTCAAAATACCCTTGAATTAACTGATGTTGAAATTAAGACTTTGTATTCGGTCGGCCTCATTCATCCTAAATACAATGAATTAACCATTAAATCATCACGTTCTGTCTTTTACTTAGGCTGGATTTTTACAGCAATCATCACACTATATTTTTTACTGCTTATTTACGCCTTTGTTTGTTCATCACATCAAACGGGACTTGCAGGGATTACCGTTTTGAGCTCTGCTTTGATTTACGTAGGTGTTATGTGGTTGATTGATAAAAGATGCCTTCAGCCATCTAGGTTGCTACGAAATAAGCAGATATATCAGCCAATTACTTTATAAATATTTCATTGACTACATGATAAATATCACAAGGAATACTCATGACCAGCCTACAACAACGAGCTGAACTACACCGCCAAATTTGGGCTATTGCCAACGATGTTCGTGGCTCTGTCGATGGCTGGGACTTCAAACAATACGTACTCGGTGCATTGTTCTATCGGTTTATTAGTGAGAACTTTTCTCACTACATCGAAGGCGGTGATGACAGTGTTCAATACGCGACACTGGATGACAGTATCATTACCGATGAAATTAAAGATGATGCGATCCGTACCAAAGGTTATTTCATCTACCCAAGTCAACTCTTCTGTAATGTGGCAGCGAAAGCCAATACCAATGACCATCTGAATGCCGATTTAAACAGTATCTTTGTAGCGATTGAAAGCTCTGGGCTGGGCTATCCTTCAGAGCCAGATATCAAAGGCTTATTTGCGGATTTCGATACCACCAGTAACCGCCTTGGCAGCACGGTGAAAGATAAAAACAGTCGTCTAGCGGCTGTGTTAAAAGGCGTTGAAGGGTTGAAGCTCGGTAATTTTGATGCCCATCAGATTGACCTGTTTGGTGATGCCTATGAGTTCCTGATTTCCAACTATGCGGCGAATGCCGGTAAATCAGGTGGTGAGTTCTTTACGCCACAACACGTTTCTAAACTGATTGCCCAGCTGGCGATGCATGGTCAGACTGAAGTGAATAAAATTTATGACCCAGCAGCCGGTTCAGGCTCATTACTGCTGCAAGCGAAAAAGCATTTTGATAATCACATTATTCAGGATGGCTTCTGGGGTCAGGAGATAAACCATACTACTTTTAACCTTGCGCGTATGAATATGTTTTTGCATAACATCAACTACGACAAGTTTAATATCACGCTGGGTAATACTCTGATTAATCCTGAGTTCAAGGATGATAAGCCGTTTGATGCGATTGTCTCGAACCCACCGTATTCGGTGAAATGGATTGGTAGCGATGACCCGACACTGATTAACGATGACCGTTTTGCCCCGGCAGGTGTATTGGCACCAAAATCAAAAGCCGACTTTGCATTTGTACTGCATTCTCTCAACTACCTGTCATCAAAAGGCCGTGCGGCGATTGTCTGCTTCCCGGGGATTTTCTACCGCGGTGGTGCTGAGAAAAAAATTCGTCAATATCTGGTAGAGAATAACTATGTTGAAACGGTGATATCTCTGGCACCTAATCTGTTCTTTGGTACTAGCATTGCGGTCAATATTCTGGTGCTGTCCAAGCATAAAACGGAAACCAGTGTGCAGTTTATTGATGCCAGCGAACTGTTTAAGAAAGAGACCAACAACAACGTCCTTACCGATGCACATATCGAGCAGATTATGCAGGTGTTCGACAGTAAAGAAGATACAGCTCATCTAGCGAAATCGGTGCCACTGGAAGCTATTGCTGCGAATGATTATAACCTGTCTGTCAGCAGCTATGTGGAAGCGAAAGATACCCGTGAAGTGATTGATATCACTGCACTCAATACAGAGTTAAAAGCCACCGTCAGTAAAATCGACCAGTTACGTAAAGATATCGATGCGATTGTGGCGGAGATTGAAGGTGGCGAGGTGCAGGCATGAGTGAGCTAAGCTATCTGGAAAAGCTGCTGGATGGGGTTGAGGTTGAGTGGAATAATTTGGGTAATCTTACCTCATTAAGGCGAGGTAGAGTTATGTCGAAAGGTTACTTTGTCGACAATCTGGGCGATTATCCAGTTTATAGCTCCCAAACAGCAAATAATGGAATGATTGGCTCTATTGATACCTTCGATTTTGATGGTGAGTTTGTTAGTTGGACAACTGATGGTGCTAATGCAGGAACAGTCTTCTATCGTACAGGAAGGTTTTCTATAACAAATGTTTGTGGACTGATTAGCATAAAAAACGAGGCTCCATTAAATTATAAGTTCCTTTTTTACTGGTTAACTACAGAGGCTAAAAAACACGTTTACGCAGGTATGGGTAATCCAAAATTAATGAGTCATCAAGTTGAAAAAATATCCGTCCCCATCCCTTGCCCCAATAACCCAGAAAAATCGCTGGCAATCCAATCTGAAATCGTCCGTATTTTGGATAAATTTACGGCCCTTACCGCTGAGCTTACCGCTGAGCTTACCGCTGAGCTTACTGCACGAAAAAAACAGTACAACTACTATCGTGACCAGTTGTTGAGTTTTGATGAGGGGGAAGTTGAGTGGAAGACGTTGGGGGAATTAGCAGAGAACCTCGATGCGAAACGTAGGCCAATTACTAGCGGACTGAGAGAATCAGGAAACGTACCATATTATGGAGCTTCAGGGATTGTAGATTATGTAAGGGATTATATTTTTGATGGTGATTTCCTACTTGTCTCTGAAGATGGTGCGAATTTAGTCGCTCGTAATACTCCAATTGCCTTTAGTATCAGCGGACAAGCATGGGTGAATAACCATGCCCACGTACTTAAATTTGATACATACACAGAACAGAGATATGTTGAATACTATTTAAATAGTATCGACCTTACACCTTATATTTCCGGTGCAGCCCAACCAAAGTTGAATAAAAAAAATCTAGAGAGCATTAGACTTCCAAATCCTTCCTTAGATACTAAAAAATTAATTGTCACGACTCTCGATAAATTCGACACCCTCACCAACTCCATTTCCGAAGGTCTACCTCGTGAAATTGAGCTGCGTCAGAAGCAATACGAATACTACCGTGACTTGCTATTCAGTTTTCCCAAACCTAAAGCAGCCAACCATTAATTGTTTATAGTCTGCCCGACTCATCGGTGTGAACGGGCAGTCATACCCATATCGACCGACCGGCATGTTTTGTCTTTCCTCTGCCGGTCATTGCTTACCGGCAGATAGGATGCGTCATGACACAGCAAACAAAAACCATCGCAGAATCCAATAACTTTATCGTTCTCGATAAATATGTCACAGCATGGCAGGCAGGTGACCAATACCAAAGTGAAGCGGAGTTAGAGCGTGAATTGATTCAGGATTTACGCAATCAAGGCTATGAGTTTGTCTCTGACCTGACCTCACAATCTGCCATGCTGGCGAATGTCAGAACACAGCTACAAACCCTAAATAATGTCACCTTTACCGACAGTGAATGGCGCCGTTTTACTGATGAGTATTTAGATAATCCAAGTGACTCAGTCATCGATAAAACCCGCAAAATTCATGACCATCATATTCATGACTTTACCTTCGATGATGGCCGTATCGTTAATATTGCCCTGATTGATAAAAGAAGCTTAGTGCGCAATAAGCTTCAGGTGATTCAGCAATTCGAACAAACTGGCACTCATGCTAACCGTTATGACGTGACGATATTAGTGAATGGTTTACCCTTGGTGCAAATTGAGCTGAAAAAGCGTGGAGTGGCGATTCGTGAAGCCTTTAATCAGATACATCGATACAGTAAAGAGAGCTTTAACAGCGAGAACTCCCTGTTTAAGTTCCTCCAATTATTTGTGATATCCAATGGTACCGATACCCGCTATTTTGCCAATACCACCAAACGCGATAAAAATAGCTTTGATTTCACTATGAACTGGGCGCGCTCAGATAACACGCTGATTAAAGACCTCAAAGACTTCACGGCCACTTTCTTTAGCCGACACACTTTGCTGAACGTTTTAGTCAATTACACTGTCTTTGATATTAATAATAATCTGTTAATTATGCGCCCCTACCAGATAGCGGCGACGGAACGTATCTTGTGGAAAATTAACGGCGCTTATCAGGCTAAAAAATGGAGTAGTCGTGACGATGGCGGATTTATTTGGCACACCACCGGCTCTGGGAAAACCTTAACCAGTTTTAAAGCGGCACGCCTAGCCACAGAACTCCCCTTTATTGATAAAGTCTTCTTTGTGGTTGACCGTAAAGACCTCGATTATCAAACCATGAAAGAGTACCAACGCTTCTCGCCCGATAGCGTCAATGGCTCAGACAGTACCGCAGGACTGAAACGTAATCTGGACAAAGACGACAATAAAATTGTCGTCACTACCATCCAGAAACTCAATAACCTGATGAAAGGTGAAACGGAACTACCGATTTACAAACAACAGGTGGTCTTTATCTTTGATGAATGTCACCGTAGTCAGTTCGGTGAAGCGCAGAAGAACCTAAAGCGTAAATTTAAGTGCTTCTATCAGTTTGGTTTTACCGGTACGCCAATCTTTGCTGGGAAAAATGCACTAGGTGCTGAAGATACTGCCAGCGTCTTTGGCAAAGAGCTCCACTCCTATATCATCACCGATGCGATTCGTGATGAGAAAGTCCTGAAGTTTAAGGTCGATTACAATGACGTGCGTCCGCAGTTTAAAGAGATAGAAACGGAAACCGATGAGAAGAAACTCAGCGCGGCGGAAAACAAGCACGCCTTGCTGCATCCGATGCGTATCTCTGAAATTACCCACTATATCCTTAAACATTTTCGCCAAAAAACTCACCGTGCGTTCCCGGGGGCAAAGGGCTTTAATGCGATGTTTGCGGTCAGTAGCGTTGATGCTGCAAAAGCCTACTATGAAGCCTTTAAAAACATCCAACAGGAGGCTTTAGCCAAAGATGCCGGTTATAAACCTTTGACCGTCGCCACTATCTTCTCTTTTGCCGCCAATGAAGAGCAAGATGCGGTAGGCGATATTCAAGATGAAAGCTTTGATATGACTGCGATGAACTCCAGCGGTCGTGAGTTTTTAGATGCGGCCATTGATGATTATAACCAGCAGTTTAATATGAACTTTAGTACTGAAAGTAATGGCTTTCAGAACTACTACCGTGACCTTGCCAAACGGGTGAAATCGCAAGAGGTCGATTTGTTGATTGTGGTGGGAATGTTCCTGACCGGCTTTGACGCGCCGACACTTAATACGCTCTTTGTCGATAAAAACTTACGCTATCACGGACTGATGCAGGCGTTCTCGCGTACTAACCGGATTTATAATGCGACCAAGACCTTCGGGAATATCGTCACCTTCCGTGATTTAGAGCAAGCGACCGTTGATGCCATCACGCTCTTTGGAAAAAGTAATACCCGCAGTGTAGTGATGGAAAAAAGCTATACCGAGCATATGCAAGGCTTTACCGATGCCGTGACCGGTGAGGCTAAACGAGGCTTTATGGAGATTGTCAGCGAACTGGAAACCCGTTTTCCATCGCCTGCTGATATTACCTCCGAAAAAGAGAAGAAAGCTTTCGTAAAATTATTCGGTGAGTACCTTCGTGCCGAGAATACGCTACAAAACTTCGATGAATTTACCACCTTAAAAGCGCTGCAAACGGTCGATTTGAATGACGCCACGGCGGTTGAAGCCTTTAAAGTTGAACACTTCCTCGATGAGGTAAAGCTCGCAGAATTGCAAACCATTCGCTTACCCACCGAGCGCAAAACACAGGACTATCGTTCCATCTACAACGATATCCGTGACTGGCTGCGGCGCGAACGTGATGCTAATAGCAAAGATAAGTCTACACTCAGCTGGGATGATGTGGTGTTTGAAGTGGACTTATTGAAGTCTCAGGAAATTAATCTCGATTATATTTTGGAACTCATTTTTGAGTACAACAAACGGCATGCCAATAAAACCACCTTGAAGGAAGAGGTGAAACGCCTTATCCGTACCAGCGTTGGCAACCGGGCGAAAGAAGGATTAATGGTCGATTTTATCGAGCAGACTCACCTTGATGACCTGCCAGATAAAGGCGCTATCATTGAGAAATTTTATACCTTTGCGCAAGAAGCAAAACAACGTGAAGCTGAGGCTTTGATTAAAGAAGAGCAACTCAATGAAGATGCGGCACGACGTTATATCTCTGTCTCATTAAAGCGGGAATATGCTTCAGAAAATGGGACGGCACTTAATGAAACGCTGCCTAAATTGAGTCCACTTAATCCGCAGTATAAAACCAAGAAACAGACAGTGTTCCAGAAAGTCTCTGCCTTTATTGAGAAATTCAAGGGCGTTGGCGGCAGAGTATAGCAATTGATGGGAGGCTCTGGCCTCCTGTCTCTGGCAAGGTGTTCACTGAGTCAGGTAATTAACAATGGCACTGACTTATACAAAGTGCGCCCCAATATAAAAGGGGCTCAATTCACCCGAGAAGGTATTCATTTTGACAATCCAAAAATTAATTTTAGCCTTGCTACTTTTAACCTCAACCTCGGTATTCGTAGAGGACTGTTCAAATTCTAAAACACAAACTGACTACAATGATTGTGAAAATGCCGAATACAGCAAGTTAGATAAAACGCTTAATCACAAATACCAACAAATACTCGCAAAGACGCAAGGACAACAAAAAAAGCTGCTGATACAAGCGCAACGTGAATGGATTCGGTTTCGAGACAATGATTGTGAATTCCAAACCTATGCGACCGCAATGGGCTCTATTCATCCAATGATGATGGCTATTTGCTTGCAAGCAAAGACTGAATCTCGCATTGATGACTTGAATAAGATGCTCCAGTGCAAAGAAGGCGATATGAGTTGTGGATTCGCTGAAGATTAGTCGATTTAGATTTGCACTTAACTGTTGAGCAATTGATCTAATTCTTTGAGTAACAGATTTAACGATAGAGCTGATTTAATCACATCTTCCTTACCAAAAACTTCGACGGCATTCTAACTTGATTATCTGATGATCAGAGGGCTAAGATTTTGTTGGGCATGTCCAAGTAATTTGCGAATGAATGATCAAGTAAAATGCGAAAGGGTGATCAAGTAAATGTAAATACCCATCAATATCGTAAAGAAGAAGAGCGTTTCGCTAGACGAATAAGTCTAGATGAAATTCAAAGCAACGATTACAACCTAAATATTTCTAGATATATCAGTACCTCCGAACCTGAAGAGCAAATTGATCTACAAGCAACAAATGAAAAATTGCAGTTACTCGCAACGAAAATCAAAAAATCTAAAGATGAACACAACGCATTTTTAAGGGACCTAGGATTAGCTGAGTTACCTTAAAAACAAGATCCAAACTCCATGAATTGGAACAATTTAGTATGACACTTTATTGTTTAACATAAGCTAAATATCAGTAACTTACAGAAGTATTAGTATGATACTTTATTGTCTAATTACACTCATGTGGGATGACAAAATAGTTGTAAAATAAAATAGCTTATTACTGCTGATTAGTCTTACCTCCTCACCGTTTTTAGGGAGGTAAACTGACATAGTTTTGTGGGTTCGATTATCAAATCACCATGAAATCAGTCATTGGTCCCTTGGATGCATAATGACTCATCGGCTCAGAATTGCTCTGAGGGCCTTCGTAATAGAGTTTTTGAATTTGATACGCGAAAGAAAAGCATTATGGTAAATATGTGACCCGGCTTTTTTGAGGAATAAATATAGCCAATAAAGTATCAGAAATATTACCTAGATATCGGCTGTTAACTGGACCATATCATGCATTTTTCTGCCATCGAGTATCAGATATGGTAGATCGTGGGTATAAATTATATGGTCCCCCATCGTTAACCAATGATCACATTAGGGCCAATAGCACAACTACTTGGAGTATACTCGGCGTATTAATGCTGGATATTTTTTTAACGAAGCAACAGGACGAATAGGCCTTCGGACTAGCTCACCATTACATTTAGGACATATCCCCTCTAATTTAATTATCGAGCAATGCTTGCAAAACGTACATTCGAACGAGCAGATGAAAACGTCTGTCGAGTCTGTAGGTAAATCACTATCACAAAGTTCACAGTTTGGTCGTAGCTCTAACATTTTTTTCTCCGTATTATTCTCAGTCACTGACGATTTTCGACTTCATGGTAAATATCACCTATCTCACAGAATTATGATATCGTAAAATTAATAAAAATATTGTTTTGGTAGATCTGATTAGCCATTATTTATGTTTTTAATAGATGGTTTTTATTAATAAAAGTCATCAGTAGAGCAGCACAGCATACTGATACTAAAGGGATAAGTAAGGTTATTTTAAATCCCGCTAGCTGCGCAACGATACCGCAAATTCCATTACCCGCCATCATTCCTGTACGCATAGCATTTGAATGAAAAGCTGAGGTGAAACCACTACGTTCAGGTAATGCCTCTTGAATAATAGAAAGCCCTAAACCGATGAAGATACCAAAAAATAATCCGTTAACTATCTGTAAAAAAATAAGTTCGGTCATATTTGTTGTTACTTGAAGTAAACTGTAATACACAGCAGCAAACAAAAATCCAACGATAATCAGTGGTTCTTTACCCGTTCGTTCAGCGAGACGCGCGGCGGCAAGCATAACGGGTATTTCCATTATCGCAGTTGCT
>Ga0308166_1001126_pt1 | contig 29840 bp, 28 predicted proteins | sample PhyCR2_2_FD_202137 | JGI IMG/M metagenome (GOLD analysis project Ga0308166, IMG submission 202137) | Phyllosphere microbial communities from UC Gill Tract Community Farm, Albany, California, United States - DLSLCC.R2 | ecosystem: Host-associated > Plants > Phyllosphere > Unclassified | place... | reverse complement strand
AGCTCAGGCCCGCCGACTCCGCATCGCCCTCGTGTGGGCGATCGCGGGGTCGGCGGCGAGCAGCGTGTAATCCTCGGAGTCGCGAGGCACGAGAGCGACCCGCCCCTCGGCGTCGTGGGCGATGCCCCAGCCGTAGCGCTTGCCGAGAGGCGACGACCGCAGGCACGGCTGACCCTTCGAGAAGAAGGCCTCTCGCGCCGTCGCGTCGTCGGGATCGAGCCCCTGGCGCATCGCGTGGGTCGTGAAGATCACGTCATCGGAGGTGCGGGTGTACGGCTCCTGCGCGATCAACCGGTAGTGGAGAGCGGCGATCGACGGATTCTCGCCCGACGGCGGCTCTTCGGCATGGTCGACGGGGCAGTCCTCTGCGACCTCGATGAAGGTGCCCACATAGTTCGTGCTGTGCGTCGCCATGCCTACAGCATGCCCTCACCCTCGGACAATGGCGACGCCGATGTCGGTGGCACGGGTGATGATGGAGGGATGAGCGACGTGCTCGACCGCTTCACCCCTGCCACGCAAGACTGGTTCCGGGGTGCGTTTCCCGCACCCACGCCAGCCCAGGCCGGTGCATGGAACGCGATCTCGGCGGGCAAGCACGCACTCGTCGTCGCCCCCACGGGGTCGGGCAAGACCCTCTCGGCGTTCCTCTGGGCCATCGACAGCGTCTTCCGCGAGCGCACGACGAGCATCGAGCGCGCGGGAAAGAGAGCGCTCGCCGAGAAGAAGGAGCGGAAGGCCGACCGCGACAAAGACGCCTCCCGCACCCGCATCCTCTACATCTCGCCGTTGAAGGCCCTCGGCGTCGACGTCGAGCGCAACCTGCGATCGCCTCTCATCGGCATCGGGCAGTCGGCGCGACGTCTCGGCGTCGAGGCGCCGTCGGTGACGGTCGGCGTGCGCTCGGGCGACACGACCTCGAGCGATCGACGCAAGCTGGTGTCCGATCCCCCCGACATCCTCATCACGACCCCCGAGTCGCTCTACCTGATGCTCACGAGCCGTGCAGGTGAGACGCTGCGCGATGTGCACACGATCATCATCGACGAGGTGCATGCGGTCGCCGCGACCAAGCGAGGTGCCCACCTCGCCGTGAGCCTCGAAAGGCTCGACGCCCTGCGCCGCCTCCATGGCCACGAAGCCCCCGCGCAGCGCATCGGCCTGTCGGCGACGGTGCGCCCGATCGACGAGGTCGCACGATTCCTCGGCGGTGCCGCCCCGGTCGAGATCGTCGCACCGCCCGCCTCGAAGACGTTCGAGCTCGGTGTCGTGGTGCCGATGGACGACATGACGAATCCGCCGCCACCGCCCGGCGCGCCGAAGGATGCCGGCGATGGCGCCGATGCCGAGTACACCGAGGTCACAGGCTCCGTCTGGCCGCACGTCGAGGAGGCGATCGTCGACCGCATCCTGCAGAACAAGTCCACCATCGTGTTCTCGAACTCGCGCCGCCTCGCCGAGCGCCTGACCGGGCGGCTCAACGAGATCTACTCCGAGCGCATCGGGGTCGCCCTGCCCGACGCCTCGGTGCCGGCGGCCATGATGGCGCAGGCCGGCGCCACGGCCGGAGCCGACCCCGTGCTCGCGAAGGCCCACCACGGCTCGGTCTCGAAGGAGCAGCGCGCCCAGGTCGAGGAGGAACTCAAGTCCGGGGTGCTGCGCTGCGTCGTCGCGACGAGCAGCCTCGAGCTCGGCATCGACATGGGAGCAGTCGATCTGGTGATCCAGGTCGAGGCCCCGCCGTCCGCGGCGTCCGGACTGCAGCGCGTCGGGCGCGCGGGCCACCAGGTCGGCGAGATCAGCCGCGCGGCGCTCTTCCCGAAGCACCGCGGCGATGTGCTGCACACCGCGATCGTGACCGAGCGGATGCTGGCGGGCAAGATCGAGGCGATCCAGGTGCCTCGCAATCCGCTCGACATCCTCGCCCAGCAGACCGTCGCGGCCAGCGCTCTCGGCGAGATCGGCGTCGAGGAGTGGTTCGAGACCGTGCGGCGCTCCGCGCCCTTCCAGTCCCTCCCTCGATCGGCGTACGAAGCCACCCTCGACCTGCTCGCGGGGCGCTTCCCCTCCGACGAGTTCGCCGAGCTGCGCCCCCGTCTCGTGTGGGACAGAGATGCCGGCACCCTGACCGGGCGCCCCGGCGCGCAGCGCATCGCCGTCACGAGCGGTGGCACCATCCCCGACCGCGGACTGTTCGGCGTGTTCGTGGCCGGCGAGTCGACCGGCGCCCGCGTCGGCGAGCTCGACGAGGAGATGGTCTACGAGTCGAGGGTCGGCGACGTGTTCACGCTCGGCACGACGAGCTGGCGCATCGCCGAGATCACACACGACAGGGTCAATGTCATCCCCGCGTACGGGCAGCCGGGCAAGGTGCCGTTCTGGCACGGCGACGGCATCGGGCGTCCGTTCGAACTCGGAGAGGCGCTCGGAAGGTTCTCGCGGGAGGTGTCGGCTGCGACGCCCGAGAAGGCGACGCAGCGGCTGATCGAGGCAGGACTCGACGAGCAGGCGCGCATGAATCTCATGGCCCACCTGACCGAGCAGCGCGAGGCGACGGGCACGCTGCCGACCGACCGCACCCTCACGGTCGAGCGCGGCCACGACGAGGTCGGCGACTGGCGGGTCATCCTTCATTCCCCCTACGGCATGAAGGTGCATGCACCGTGGGCACTGGCGATCAACGCACGCATACGCGAGCGCCTCGGAGTCGAGGGTTCGGCCGTGGCGAGCGACGACGGCATCATCGTGCGCATCCCGGATGCCGAGGCCGAGCCGCCCGGCGCCGAGCTGTTCGTGTTCGACCCCGACGAAATCGAGCAGCTGGTCACGCAGGAGGTCGGCGGATCCGCGCTGTTCGCCTCGCGATTCCGCGAGTGCGCCGCCCGCGCGCTGCTGATGCCGCGCACGAACCCGAACCGTCGCACACCGCTCTGGCAGCAGCGCCAACGGTCGGCGCAGCTGCTCGAGGTCGCCCGTCGGCACCCGACCTTCCCGGTGATCCTCGAGACGCTCCGCGAGGTGCTGCAGGACGTCTACGACCTCCCCTCGCTCCGCAAGCTCGCGGTGTCGATCGCCGACCGCCGCATCCGATTGATCGAGACCCAGCCGTCGCAGCCGTCGCCCTACGCACGCGACCTGCTGTTCGGCTACGTGGGCGCGTTCATGTACGAGGGCGATTCGCCGCTCGCCGAGCGCCGTGCGGCCGCGCTGTCGGTCGACCCCGCCCTCCTCGGCGAACTGCTCGGCACGGTCGAGCTGCGCGAGCTGCTCGACCCCGACGTCATCGCGCAGTTCGAGCGGGAGGCGCAACGGCTCGACCCTGAGCGCCGCGCACGCGGTCTCGAGGGCGTCGCCGACCTGCTGCGGATGCTCGGCCCCATGGACGCCGCCGAGATCGACGCGCGGCTCGATCCCGAGACGGGTTCGGGCTCCGACCACCTCGACGCGCTGATCGCCGCACGACGCGCGATCCCGGTCACGGTTGCCGGCATCACCCGCGTCGCGGCGATCGAAGATGCCGGGCGGCTGCGCGATGCGCTCGGTGCTGCTCTGCCCACCGGCATCCCGGTCGCGTTCCTCGAACCCCTCGCCGATCCGCTCGGCGACCTCGTGGCACGGTACGCCCGCACCCACGGCCCCTTCACGACCGATGCCGTCGCCGCACGCTTCGGGCTCGGCGCCGCCGTCGCCCGCCACACCCTGCAGCGGCTGGAGCACTCGGGCCGGCTCACCAGCGGCTACTTCCTGCCGGAAGCATCGGGCACCGGCAACGAGACCGAATGGTGCGACACCGAGGTGCTGCGTCGGCTGCGGATGCGTTCGCTCGCCGCGATCCGCGGCAGTGTCGAGCCCGTCTCCCCGGAGGCTTACGCGCGGTTCCTCCCCGACTGGCAGCATCTGGGGCGCCCTCTCGAAGGCCTCGACGGAGTCCTCGCCGTGATCGAGCAATTCGCCGGAGTCCCGATCCCCGCGAGCGCCTGGGAATCCCTGGTCCTGCCGTCACGCGTGCGCGACTACTCCCCCGCCCTGCTCGACGAATTGACAGCCGCAGGCGAGGTCATCTGGTCGGGTCATGGCACGCTCCCCGGCCGCGACGGCTGGGTCTCACTGCATCCCGCCGATCTCGCCCCGTTCACGCTTCCCGAGCCCGACGACGAGATCGCCGCCGACTCCCTCGAGTCGCGGGTGCTGCTCGCTCTCGACGCCGGAGGCGCGTACTTCGCCAGTCAGCTGAAGGACATGGCCGGCGCAGAGAACGAGCAGTCCGTACTCGAGGCGCTGTGGTCGCTGACCTGGGCCGGACGAGTCACGAACGACACCTTCGCCCCCATCCGCTCACTGCTGGCCGGCGGTTCTCAGGCGCACCGGGTCACGCGACGTGCGCCGCGCACACGCGCGTACCGGGGCATGTCGCTCGCCCGCACCGCCCCGCGCCCCACGTCAATCGGCGGACGCTGGTCGCTGCTGCCCGCCGTAGAGACGGATGCTGCTCGTCGAGCCACCGTCACCGCGGGGCTGCTTCTCGACCGCTACGGAGTGGTCACGCGTGGAGCCGTGCAGGCCGAGGGCGTACCCGGTGGCTTCGCCCAGACGTATCGGGTGCTCGCCGGCTTCGAGGAAGCAGGGCACTGCCGTCGCGGCTACGTGATCGAACGGCTCGGGGCGGCGCAATTCGCGGCGTCCGCCACCGTCGACCGGCTCCGCACGTTCGCAGGGCTCGCCGACCCGCCCCCGCGCAAGGCCGTGACGCTCGCCGCGACCGACCCGGCCAATCCCTACGGCGCCGCGCTCGGCTGGCCCAAGCGCGACGAGGTGTCGCATCGTCCGGGGCGCAAGGCCGGCGGCCTGGTCGTGATCGTCGACGGATCACTCGTGCTCTACCTGGAACGCGGCGGTCGCACGGTGCTGTGCTTCACAGACGACACCGAAGTGCTGCGCGCCGCGGCGACGGATCTGGCCGCGACCGCCCGCGCCCGCCGCCTCGACACGCTCACGGTCGAGAAGGTCAACGGCGAAGGGGTCTACGGCACCGAGCTCGCCCTCGCGCTGCAGGAGGCTGGGTTCGTCGCGACACCCCGCGGATACACGCTCCGCAAGGCGATCTGACGGTGCCCGTGACTGCTGCTCCTAGGCTGGACGCATGATCCGGGAGTTCTTCGACGGCATCCGCACGCTGCTCCGCGGCTTCGGCACGTGGCGGCGACGTCCAGGCCTCATGGCACTGGGACTCGTTCCCGGCGTCATCGCAGCCATCGTCCTGCTCGCGGGGCTCATCCCCCTCGCTCTCTCGCTCGGCCCGATCTCCGACATGCTGACGCCGTTCGCCGACGGCTGGATCCCCGCGTGGCGTTCCGCGCTCCGGGCAGCCGTCGGCATCGTCGTCTTCGTCGCCGCACTCGCTCTCGCGAGCGCCGTGTTCAGCGCTCTCGCTCTGGCGATCGGCGACCCGTTCTATCAGCGCATCTGGCGAGCCGTCGAGACGGATCTCGGCGACGCCCCCGCGACGGACGGCGGCGGCTTCTGGATGGCGGTGGGCGAAGGCCTCCGCCTCGTGCTGCTCGGCATCCTGATCGCGCTCTTCGTGCTGCTCCTGGGGCTCGTCCCTCTCGTGGGCGGTTTCGTGGCCGCGGTCGCCGGTGTCGTGCTCTCGGGACGGATGCTGGCACGCGAGCTCACTGGCCGCGCCTTCGACGCCCGCGATCTCTCGCCCGCCGACCGCGCCGCGTTGTTCCGAGGCAGCAGGGCGCGGGTGCTCGGGTTCGGCGTCGCGACGCAGCTGTGCTTCCTGATCCCCGGCGGTGCCGTCGCGGTGATGCCGGCGGCCGTGGCCGGAGCGACGACCCTCGCCCGCACCATGCTGCAGCGCACAGCCCTGCAGGCGGTCGCGCCAGCGACTCCGCCGCCGCCCGCGCCGGGCTCCAGTACCGCGCCGCTCCCCCCGCCTCCCTCATCGGGCGCCACCCCCGCACCGCTCCCCCCGCCGCCCGCATCGGGCGCCACCCCCGCACCGCTTCTCCCGCCGCAGGCCGTCCCGCCGCAGGCCGCTCCGCCGCGTCCCGGCCCAGGACCCGTCTGATGCCCGAGGGCGACACCGTCTTCCGCGCGGCCAGACGTCTCGATGAGGCTCTGGTCGGCGGCGAGGTCACCCGTTTCGACCTGCGCGTCCCCCGCTTCGCGACCCTCGATCTGACGGGCCAGCCGATCCACTCGTCGATCGCGCGGGGCAAGCACCTGCTGCTGCGAATCGGCGACAGCACCTTGCATTCCCATCTGCGCATGGACGGCGCGTGGCTCGTCTACCGTGCGGGCGAGAAATGGCGCCATCCGGCGTTCAAGGTGCGGGCGATCGTCGGAACAGCCCAGCGCGAGGCCGTGGGCATCGACCTCGCCGAGATCGAGGTCGTGCCGACCCGCGACGAAGACGAGCTCGTCGGATATCTGGGCCCCGACCCGCTCGGTCCGGACTGGGATGCGGCCGAGGCAGCGCGACGACTGGGCGCAGACACCCGTAGCATCCACGTCGCCCTGCTCGATCAGCGGAACGTCGCCGGATTCGGCAACGAGTACGCCGCGGAACTCCTGTTCCTCCGCGGAATCCTGCCGACGACGCCCACCCCTGAGGTCGACGTCGCAGCCCTCCTCGACCTCGGCGTGCGCACGATCCGCACCAACCGTGACCGCCGACATCGCACCTTCACAGGGGTCGACCGCCCTGGGCAGGGGACGTGGGTCTACGGCCGCGCCGGGCGCCCCTGCAGGCGGTGCGGAACCCTCGTCCGCCGCGGTGAACAGGGCGCGGATCCGACTCGCGAACGCATCACATTCTGGTGCCCCGTCTGCCAGCGCTGAGCCGCATCCACGCTCGGGAAGACCCCGCATCCATGCTCGGGCAGACCCCGCATCCATGCTCGGGAAGACCCCGCATCCATGCTCGGGAATGAATCTGGCCCCCGTGTGGTTATTGATATATCCGGAGAACTCCGGAACACGGGGAGGAATCGTGGGCAAGAACTACGTCGACATCGAGAACGACCAGGGCGCGACGCTGCGGTACCGCAAGCACGCCAATGGCCGCGGTCTCGTCGCGCATGGCGCGAAGGTCCATCCGAAGGCGCACATCGAAGCGGGCGCGTACATCGAACCCGGCGCGCGCATCGGCGCGGGGGCGACCATCGCCCGTGGCGCCTGGATCGAACCGGATGCCGTGATCGGCGAGGGCGCGCACGTCGATGCGCACGCACACATCGGCCAGGGAGCCGCCGTCGGTGACGGCGCGCACATCGGAGTCCGCACCGAGGTCGGGGCCGGAGCACGCATCGTCCGCGGAGCGCGCATCGGCGATGACGAGACGGTGGCGGCCGGCCTGACCGTCGCCACCAACCAGAAGGGGCTCTGGCTCGCAGCCTGACCCCGCCGGCGTCGCGGACCGCCTATGCCTGTCGTGACGCCGTCCTCTGGTGTGCCGCATCCGGCGGGTACCCTGAGAACATGGCGACTCAGGGACGACGACCGGCTGGACGCGCCGGCAAGGGTTCGCCCGTGCGCCGCAACAGGGCCGCACCGGCGCAACGCTTCCCGCCTCCCCAGCCGCCGAAGAAGACCGCCAAGGTGGTCTTCGACGCCCCGGAGGCCGAACCCGAGACACCCCGTACCTTTCGCCTCGGCGTCATACCCGGGGCCACGCCGGGCAAGTGGATCGACGCGTGGAAGCGCCGGATGCCCCAAGTGCCGCTCGAGCTCGTGCCGATCGAGGTCGCGACCCAGTCCGAGGCCATCCGCGACCTCGACGCCGCCATCGTGCGTCTGCCTCTGGACGACGACTCGCTGCACCTGATCACGTTGTACGACGAGGTGACCGTCGTCGTGGCGTCCATCGAGTCGCACCTGCTCGCAGCCGACGAGCTGACCATCGCGGACCTCGCCGGCGAGGTCGTGATGACCCCGATCGACGATCCGCTCGGTCCTCTCGACATCCCGGGCGCCGTCGCACCGCGCTTCGCGCCGCTTCCGGTGGCCGACGCCATCGTGACCGCGGCCGCCGGCACAGGCATCGTGATCGTCCCGATGTCTCTGGCGCGGCTGCATCATCGCAAAGATGTGGATCAGCGCCCGCTCGTCGACGGACCGGTGTCGACCGTCGCGCTCGCCTGGCGGCGCGAGCACACGACCCCCGATGTCGAGACCTTCATCGGGATCGTCCGCGGGCGCACCACGAACTCGTCACGGTGATGATGCGGTGACGATGCCGTGACGATGCCGTGACGACACCTGCACGAGTTGGCGGCCGCAGTGTGACGCCGGCGACATCGACGTCGTCGCGTCGTCGTTAGACTCTCGTGGTGGTCTCGCTTCTCTACGTCTGTGTGCGCCCTGAACTCGGGGCGGCGGATGCTGAGCACGCCTCGTTCCGACGGGCGCTCGGCGTCGACGTCGTCGACCGCCTCGATCTGCTCACCGAACGCCTCGACCCGGCCCGTCTCGCGCGCTACAGCGGCGTCGTGGTAGGCGGCTCGCCCTTCAACGTGAGCGACGAACACAAGTCGCCGGTGCAGCTGCGGGTCGAAGCCGACCTCGAGCAGATCGCCCGACGGTCGATCGCCGGCGAGATCGCCGTCTTCTTCACGTGCTTCAGCATCGGCGTCGTGACGCGGATGCTGGGAGGCGAGGTCACTGTGGAGACTCCGGAGTCGGCGAGTGCCACCGTGATCTCGACGACCCCCGCAGGCGCCGTCGATCCGGTGTTCGGGCCGAGCGCCCCCGCACTGACGGTGTTCACCGCGCACAAGGAGAGCGCGGCCGCCGTGCCCGAGGGCGCGGTGCTGCTCGCCACGAACGACACCTGTCCCGTGCAGGCATACCGCGTGGGCACGCACCTCTACACGGCGCAGTTCCACCCGGAGCCCACTCCGCGCGACTTCGCCGACCGCATGACCTTCTACCGCACCACCGGCTACTTCGACCCCGAAGAGTTCGATCTCGTGCAGGGTCAGGTCCTGTCGGCGTCGGTCACCGAGGGCGCAGCACTCCTGCGCCGCTTCGCGCAGACGTTCGCCACGGCATAGACGCGGCCCAGGCCGCGGTCCCCTGACCTAGCCGCGCAGCAGCTCCACCCGTTCGCGCAGGTACGCCTCCAACGGCATCCAGCCGCCTGCGGTGCTCCAGTGCACGGACGGCACTCGGTCGATCAGTTTCAGGGGGCCGGATTCGCCGCCCGCATCGACGGCCTCCACGTCGATCACCGTCCACCCGATGTGCGCGACTTCGCCTTCGCTGAAGCCTCCCCGCAGCGCGAGAGCCCGCCGCGCGGCCCGCTCGCGTGCGGACTCCGCCGTGTATCCGCGCCGACCGGGGTCAGCGGCGCGCAGCACCTCGGCCGTCGCAAGAGCGTGGGTCTCGGTGAGCAACAGCACACCGAGGTGCCAGGCTTCGCCGACGCGCACGATCCGCTGACCGCGCCACCGCGAGTCGCGCTCCTCTCCGAGCCCTTCCTTGGGCAGGCCGGACAGGTCGTTCACTGCCTGCGCGAGAAGTGCGGATGCCGTCGTCACAGTTCCCCCTGGGGTGTCTCCCGCACCAGCTTCGGGTCGACGAGACGCGCGGCGTCGCCGCGGATCAGCATGCCGATGAGCGGGAACAGCAGCACCGACAGCATCCCGGCCCCGACGAGAGCTGCCGCAGTGCCGGTGTCGATCATGTCGTGGTCCACGCCGATCGCCGTCACCGCGACGATGATCGGCAGCCCGGTGGCGGCCAGCAGTCCGAGCGCGGTGCGCTCTTTCGTGCTCGCGCGGGGCGGCGCCGAGAGCTGCGCGGTCGATCCCCGGAGCACGAGCAGCGCGACGAGGAAGAGGGGCAGCATCAGCATCGCCGACGACGAGGTCGTGAGGGCCTGAAGGTCGAAGTTCACTCCGGTGTAGAGGAAGAAGATCGGCACCAGGAACCCGAAGGCGAGCGCCTCGATCTTGGTCTCCATCGCCTCCGCGTCCTTCTCCGGCGCCCGGGCCATGATGATCCGCCAGATGGCACCGGCGACGAAGGCCCCGAGGAGCATGTCGAGATCGAGCATGACGCTGAGACCGACGAGAGCGGCGACCAGCAGCAGCACGAACCGCACGCCGAACTGATCGGAGGTGTGCAGCGTCGCACGCACGAATGCGTGCAGTCGGCCGTGCGGCACCCGGTGCGCCATGAGCACCGCGAGACCCGCGAGCGCCACGAAGGCGAGCAGCACCGCCGTGGCGAGAGGAGTCGTGCGCGTGCTGAGGAAGAGCGAGATCGCGATGAGAGGCAGGAACTCGCCGGTCGCGCCGATCACGGTGACCGCGCGGCCGAACGGCGTGTCGGTCTCTTTCGCGTCGCGCAGAATCGGCATCAGGGTCCCGAGCGCGGTCGAGCTCAGGGCGATCGCGATCACGACCGACCCCTCACCCGGAGCCAGCGCGAACCCGATGACGAGGCCCAGCACCACGCTGATGACCCACCCGATCGAGGCGCGCGCGAGCGGTCGGCCTGCCACCGCCCGGAAGTCGATCTCGGATCCTGCGACGAAGAACAGCAGCGCCAGACCGAAGTCGCTGAGCTTCTCGAGGATCTCCGTCGGCTCGACCCAGCCGAGCACGGCAGGGCCCACGAGAATCCCGAGGATGAGCTCGAAGACGATGATCGGCACGCGGATGACCGGTCGGATGCCGCGCGCGAGCAGTGGCGCCGCCACAGCGAGCAGCGGGATCAGCACCAGTCCGAGATCGCCCGCGTTCACAGTCTCAGAGTAGCGAGAGTGCGCCCGCGATTCGCCCGGTGGTCGCATCCACGGCAGAATCGATGCACACCCCCGAGGAGTCCCCATGTCTCAGCCCGACACCGCCCGCCTGCTCATCGCCTGCGACGACCAGCCCGGCATCGTCGCCGCCGTCGCCGGCGTGCTCGCAGCGCACGGCGCGAACATCATCTCGCTCGACCAGCACTCCACCGACTCCGAGGGTGGTCGGTTCTTCCAGCGCACCGTCATCCACCTGCCCGGGCTGTCAGCTGCCCGCATCGCTCTCGAGGCAGACCTCGCGCAGGTGGGGGAACGCTTCGGCATGGAGTGGTCGCTGCACGACACCGCACGCCGCAAGCGCGTCGCGATCTTCGTGTCGAAGTACGACCACTGCCTGATGGAGCTCCTGTGGCGCACGCAGCGTGGCCAGCTCGACATCGACATCACCATGGTCGTCTCCAACCACCCGGACCTCGCCGAATCGGTGCGGTCGTTCGGCGTGCCGTTCGTGCACATCCCCTCGAGTGACAAGGAGACGATGGAGGCGCGTCAGCTCGACCTGCTGCGCGGCAACGTCGACCTCGTGGTACTCGCGCGGTACATGCAGATCCTCACCGACGGCTTCATCGAGGGTCTCGGTGCTCCGGTCATCAACATCCACCACTCGTTCCTGCCGGCGTTCATCGGCGCCAACCCCTACGCCCGCGCGAAGGACCGCGGCGTGAAGCTGATCGGCGCGACGGCGCACTACGCGACGGCCGACCTCGACGAGGGGCCGATCATCGAGCAGGACGTGACCCGCGTCACGCATTCCGAGTCGGCCGCCGACCTGCAGAGCCGCGGCGCCGACGTGGAGCGCCTGGTGCTCGCTCGCGCCGTGCAGTGGCACGCAGAGGACCGCGTGATCGTGCACGGACGCTCGACCGTGATCCTCTAGCGACAGAGCATGCTCAGGGGCCCTCGGGCACTCCCGCGAGCAGCTCGGCGAACGCCTCGGCGGCGGTCGGATAGGCGGCGAGCGGCGCGCCCTGGCCCATCCACAGCGACTGCAGCTCGCTGAGGTTCTGCTGCCCCGCTGCCGTGCGGAACTGTCCGGTGAGCCAGTTCTGCATGGGGAACGGCGCGATCGTGCCGCTCGCCTCGATCGCACGCACCACCCGATTGCGGGCGCCGCGGGCGAGACGTCCGCTCATCGCACGTGTGAGCACGGTGCCGTCGGCGGCGGTGGATCGGATGGCCGCTCGGTGCACGTCGTTCGCAGCTGACTCCGCCGTCGCCAGGAACGCCGTGCCCACCTGCACGCCCGAGGCGCCGAGCGCGAACGCCGCGGCGACTCCGCGTCGGTCGGCGATGCCGCCGGCGGCGATCACGGGCACATCGACCGCGTCGACCACCTGCGGAATGAGCGCGAACGTGCCGACCAGCGACTCCTCGGGTGCTCGCAGGAACGAGACCCGGTGCCCTCCCGCTTCGAGCCCGGTCGCGACGACGGCATCGACCCCGGCCTCGGCGAGCGCGGTGGCCTCGGCGACGGTGGTCGCTGTGCCGACGACCCGGATGCCGCGGCCGTGGGCCTCGTCGACGAGCTCGCCCGAGGGCACGCCGAAGACCGTGCTGAGCACGGGCGGAGCGGAATCCCAGATGGCGTCGAGCTGCTCGTCGAGCGGGGGCAGATACCGCTCTGGCCGGCTCGGCACCTCGACGCCGACGGCCTCGTAGAAGGGTTCGAGCGCCTGCGCGAACACGGTGTGCTGCGGGTTGGGTGCAACCTCGTCGCCAGTGGGCAGCCAGATGTTGACCGCGAACGGACGCGACGTCGCCTCGCGCAGAGCGGCCACGGTCGAGCGGATGCGATCGCCGTCGTAGCCGTAGAGGCCGTACCCGCCGAGTCCTCCGGCATCGCTGACCGCCGCCGATAGGGCGACCGAGGAGAGCCCGCCGAAAGGGCCCAGGAAGATCGGATGCTCGATGCCGAGCAGCTCACGCAGGTCAGTCATGCTTCGAGGCTATCGCCGCCCGGACTCTCGAGGGCGGGCGCGAGCGGTCCATCCCGCTCTCGGATCCCGGTGTTACGCTCGCTGTGAGGGAGGCGCGCATGAGCGAGTGGTTCGGGCAGATGCTCGCCTTCGTCGCGTCCGCGCTCGGCATCGTCACGGTGCCGGATGCCGCCACCCTGGGGCTCGCCATCGCGCTGATCGCGCTGACGACGCTCACCATCGTCGTCGCGTTGAGCCTCGCTCCGCCCTCGCCGAGCACCGCTGCGCATCCCCTGCGGGCTATCGACGTCTCGACGCTCCTCGCCCAGAGCGATCCTGATGCCGCCGGTCACCCGCGCCCTCGTGCGCCGGGAGTCGCCGTTCCCGCGTAGTCCGTCCTCGTACGGGACTGCGCGGCATTCGCCGACCCTTCCCGACACACGAACGGACATCGCATGGACATCTTCGCCTTCCCACCCCTGACCGCCCTCCTCGACGCCGCGTATGGTGCCCTCGCCGGGCTCGCCTCGCTGCTCGAACCCCTCGCGGGCGCCTCGTCCGCCGCCCTCGCGGTGGTGCTCGTCACCCTCCTCGTGCGCGCACTGCTGATTCCCGTGGGCTTCTCGCAGGCGCGTGCCGAGCAGACGAGGGCGCGACTCGCACCTCGACTGCGCGAGCTGCAGCGACGACACAAGAAGAATCCCGAGCGGCTGCAGAAGGAGGTGCTCGAGCTCTACCGCTCCGAGAACACCTCTCCGTTCGCCGGGATGCTGCCGGTGCTCGCACAGGCGCCGATCGTCGGCCTGCTCTACACGCTCTTCATCCGGCCGGAGATCGCCGGGCACTCCAACGACCTGCTGACCCACGACCTCTTCGGCGCCCCGCTGGGCACGAGCCTCGTCTCGTCGGTGTTCGGGGGCACCGCGTCGCCGTCGACGCTGTTGGTGTTCGGCGTGCTGATCGTCATCATGCTCGTCGTCGCCGACATCACGCGTCGCGTCTTCACACCGGCGCCGGTCGAGGGCGACTCTCCGCTGAACTCGCCGACCATGCTGCGCGTCACGAGTGCACTGCACTATCTGACGGCGGTGTTCGCGGTGTTCGTGCCGCTCGCCGCAGCGCTCTACCTCACGGTCACGGTCGTGTGGACCCTCGTGCAGCGCACGCTCCTGCGCCGTCGCTATCCTCTGCCCGCACTCGCGACGATCGCCGTCTGAGGCCTCGCACGGTCAATCCGGCAGCGGGATCGGCGCGGTGAACGGCCCGGTCTCGTCGTCGGGATCGGCCATCGGGTCGCGGCCCGACTCGGCATCCGCTCGGCGTCGCTGCCGACGCACGCCCAGCGTGGTGCCGACGCTCGCTGCGACCACGAGGGCGATCGCGAGCATCCGCAGAGGGGTCGCACTCTGCCCCAGGATCAACCACCCGGCGAGCGTCGCGAACGCGGGCTCGAGGCTCAGCAGCACGCCGAACACGCGCTGCGGGAGACGGCGGAGTGCCGCGAGCTCGAAGCTGTACGGGATGACCGACGACAGCACGGCGGTGACCGCGGCGAGCAGCAGCAGCTGCATATCGCCGGAGACGGTGACGGCCGCGGGAACGCCGACCGGGATCAGCAGCACGGCCGCCACGACGAGACCCACCGCGAGACCGCTGCTGCCGGGGATGATCGCACCCACACGGGCGCTCATGCGGATGTACAGGGCCCAGAAGGCGGCCGCGATCAGGATGAACACGAGGCCGAGCGCATCCAGCGGCTCGGAGCCGGTCAGTCCGTCGATGCCCAGCAGCACCATGCCGAGCAGAGCGACACCGACCCAGGCGGCCTCCGCGAGCCGACGGGTGAGCACCGCGGCGAGCACGAGAGGGCCGAGGAACTCGATCGCGACGGCGGGTCCCAGCGGGATGCGGTCGATCGCGGCGTAGAAGAACCCGTTCATACCCGCGAGCGACAACCCGAAGAACACGGCGGCGAGCCACTGCGACCGAGTCCAGCGGATGGGGCGCGGCCGCACGATGACGACCAGCAGCAGAGCCGCGATCGCGACGCGCAACGACGTCACACCCCATGGCCCGAGCACCGGGAAGAGCTGGGCCGCGACGGCCGCACCGAACGGCAGCGAGAGGCAGGAGCAGACCACGAGAGCGACGCCCACGAGAGGACGGGACGACGCGGACTGCTGCACCCGCCCAGCCTACGGGCGCATCCGGTGCGCCCGAGTTCGCAGCGTCAGAGGTGTTTGCCTCCGGTGACGGCGAGCACGGCGCCGGACGTGTACGACGACTCCTCGGACGCGAGGTAGACGTATGCTCCGGCGAGCTCCGACGGCTGCCCCGCCCGCCCGAGAGGCGTGTCGGCGCCGAAGGTGTTGAGCCGCTCGGCATCCCATCCGGTCGCCGGGATGAGAGGCGTCCAGATCGGACCGGGGGCGACCGCGTTCACCCGGATGCCGCGCTCACCCGCCTCTTCGGCGAGCGCCTTGACGAAGGCGACCTGCGCGGCCTTCGTCATCGCATAGTCGATGAGACCGGGCGAGGGCTGGAAGGCCTGCACGGATGCCGTCACGATGATGCTCGCGCCCGCCTCGAGGTGGGGATACGCGGCTCTGGCCGAGTAGAGCAGGCCGAACAGGTTCGTCTCGAACACTCGGCGCATGCGATCCGTCTCGAGGTTCTCGAAGCCGTCGATGTCGTGCTGGTACGCCGCATTCAGCACGAGCACGTCGAGCCCGCCGAGCGCGTCGCGGGTCTCGGAGACCGCCTGCGTGGCGAAGGACTCGTCGCGAACGTCGCCGGCGAGGCTCACACCCTGTCGGCCTTCGGCGCGGACCAGTTCGATCGTCTCGTCGGCATCACCCTGCTCCTCGGGCATGTGGACGATCGCGACGTCGGCCCCCTCGCGGGCGAACGCGATCGCCACGGCACGTCCGATACCCGAGTCGCCGCCGGTGATGAGGGCACGGCGACCTTCGAGGCGTCCGTGGCCGACGTAGGTCTTCTCGCCGTGATCAGGATCGGGACGCGTCTCGTCGGTCAGTCCTGGTTGATCCTGCCGCTGGGCGGGAAAGCCGTCCTGGCGGTGCTGGCTGCGGGGGTCTGCGGTGTTCTCTGCCATGCCCCGAGACTCGCCTCCCGCTCCGCCGGTCGGCAGGGGGTTGACAACACCCGGCCCCTTCGATGAAAGAGCCGACGGCGAGCGTGGATCAGACGGGTGGACCCGCAGGCACGTCGGCCGCATCGGGAGCGGAACCGGGCGTCTCCTGGGGCTCGGGCACCAGGTACAGTCCGCTCGGCGCGTTCGCGGTGAACGCCAGCGCCTCGATCCAGGCTCGGTTGATCGACGGCTGGCGGCTGCCGAAGTACTTGAAGACGAGCGAACTGCCCGGCTGCACCCATACGGTGGTGCGGCCGCCACCGACACTGGAGTCTTCACGCCAGCTGAAGGGGAAGGGCTCGGCCCTGCGCAGCTTGGCTGTGATGACGAGCTGCAGGTGAGTCAGCGCGCGATCCTCGATCTCGGTCTTCACGCTGCCCTCGTAGATGAACTTGCCCATGCAGCCCTCTCCTCCCATGTTCCAGGTGCACCGAATCGATCATATGGGGAACGGATGACGCCATCCGCACCGGACGGTCGGCTGTCCGATCACGGCTCGTCCGTGGGGAGCTTGCGGGCATGGTGCCGCGAAGTCAACCCCTTCCCCGCCCGTCTTTGCGCGGCCTATTCTGACTCTGACTGCGAGGAGACGGCACCATGAACGCACGACACATCGACGACCGATCCGACGAGGGGTACACCCCGACCACGACCCACGCGGAGTTCGGTGAGGGCAACCCGCGGCTGCGGGTCTCGCGCGACGACCTGCGCTCCGAGTTCGCGCTCGAGGCCGACGTGGTGCGCATCGGATCCGCGGCCGGCAACGAGCTGCGGCTGGACGATGCCGACGCCGTGCACGCGACGATCACGCACGACGACCGCGACGAGTACGTCCTGGAGCTTCACGGCGAGGGCGAGATGAACACCAACCCCGACGCGGATGCCACGCACCCCGGCGAGCGCAAGCAGACGCTCCGCACGGGTGCGCGCTTCACGGTGGGCCCCTGGGAGCTCGTGTTCGCACGCGACGAGTTCGCCGACCACGGACGCCCGTACGGCGGGCGCAAGGGCGGTGAATACTCGGATCAGCCCCTGCAGCCGCCCCGTCCCGACTACTCCGACGACGCGGCGGTCGAGTCGGATGCGCCGACGCACGCTGATTCCGCCGAAGAGAAGTGACGGCGGAGCACACGGCGCTGGACCGCCTGAGCGAGGTCGCAGCGGAGCGCGGACTGCGCGTCTGCGTCGTCGAATCGCTCACGTCGGGGCGCCTTGCGAGCACGGTCGGAGCGGGCGACGGCGCCGGTGAGTGGTTCGCCGGCGGGATCGTCGCCTACCTCACGGACGTGAAGGAGAGCCTGCTGGGCCTGACCCCCGGGACGGACCCGTGTTCGGCCGAGTGCGCCGAGCACCTCGCCGAGAGCGCACGACGCCTGTTCGACGCCGATCTGTGCGTCTCGACGACGGGGGTCGGCGGTCCGGATGCCGAGGGCGGGCACGAGCCCGGAACCGTCTTCGTCGGGTGGGCGACGAACGAGGGCGTCGGTCACCGCACGCTGGCGCTGACGGGCACGCCTCCCGAGATCCTCGACGAGACCGTCGACACCGCGACGAGGCTGCTCTCGTTCCATGCCGAGGGGATTCGCCCCGCGGGGCCTCGCCGAGCGGGGTCGGCCGCGGCATCCGGCGTGTGAGAGGGCTGCGCCCGATCGCTGACCTCAGCCCCGCTCAGCGACCCGGCACGAGGCCGATCCGCAACGGAGCGCCTGGCGCGGATGCGGCCGTGATCGCCTCGTCGATCGCCGCGAGCTGACGCACCTCGCCCACCGCATCGGCGAAGGGATAGGCGCGACCTCGACCGGCGAGGAAGGCGACGGCGTCTGCCAGCTCGGCGCCCGTGTAGTTGTGCACGCCGGTGACCGTGACCAGCCGCCGAACGATGCTCTCGGCGTCGAAGGGCACGGCATCCGCGGGGAAGACGCTGCCGACGAGCACGACCGTGCCTCCCGTCCCCACGCCGGCGAGCGCCTCGGACACCGCATGCCCCGATGCCTCGATCACGATGTCGGGTTCGCGGTCGAGCTGCCCCGCTCCGAACCGGGCGGCAAGGGCTAGGCGGGCGGGAGCGGGGTCGAGGACCTCGACGCTCGCCCCGTGCTCGACCGCGATCGCCGCAGCGGACAACCCGACGAGACCCGCGCCGTGGATGCGCACGGCGGCTCCCTCGAGGTCATGGTCACGTGCGGCTCTGGTCACCGCTGCCCAGGCGGTCGCGGTCGCGCAGGAGGCGGGAGCGAGCACCGACGCGGGCAGCGACTCGGGCACCCGCACGATCGCCGTACCGGTTCGCACCTGCACGTGGGTGCCGAAAGCGCCCGTGAGGTCTCCGTGCACGCCGATCCGGTCGTGGCCGTACTTGCCGAGAGAGCGGCACTTCTGCGTGAGGCCTCTCGAGCAGCGATCGCACGTGCCGCACGAGACCGTCACCGACCAGACGACCCGATCGCCGATGCGCAAGGGAGTGCCGTCGACCGCGGTCGCGCCCGCATCGCCCGTCGCGATCACCCGTCCGACGCTCTCGTGACCGAGCACCAGCGGCACGGGAGCCGACCTGCGGCCCTGCACCGTGTGCACGTCCGAGCCGCAGATCGTCGACATCTCCACAGCCACGAGCACGTCGCGCTCGGCCAGCGCGACACCGGGCACCGCGATCATCTCGTGGGCGTGACCCTCGCCGATCCACACCATCGCGGTCGCGGCCGGGCGCAGGGCGACGTCCCGGCGGTGGCCGGGAGGACGGATCAGCAGCGTTCCCATGTCGTCGCCCGACTCAGACGGTGGCGACGAGGGGCAGCAGACCACGTTCGGCGAGGGCGCCGTGGAGTCCTGTCACATCGGCGAGGACCGCGTCGGCGCCTGCATCGGTGAGCGCGCGCACATCATGGGCACCCGTGAGCACGCCCGCGACGAACCCCGCCCCGGCACGGCGGCCGGATTCGACGTCACTGACGGTGTCGCCGGCCACCGCGACGGCTTCGACCGCCGAGGTGTGCGTGCGCATGAGCGCGGTGAGCACGAGGTCGGGCGCGGGGCGCCCCCGTCCGGCATCGATCGGCGACAGGGCGAGATCGACGAGACCGTTCCAGCCGAGGCCGTCGATCAGAGCATCCCGCGTCACAGGAGCGAACCCCGTCGTGAGCACGACCGTGAGACCGGCATCCTTCAGGCTCTGGATCGCCTCCGCCGCCCCGTCGATCTCGGTGACTCCCTGCTCGGCGACGATCTCGGCATATGCTCCTTCGAACGCAGCGGTCGCACGTTCCGCGGCGAGGCGATCTCCGGCGGCGAGATGCGTGAAGACCTCGATCTTCGACTGGCCCATCGTCGCGCGCACGTGGGCGAGGGCGTCGTCCCACGGCATCCGATCGGCGACTCCGGTGCGCTCGGCGGCGCGCTGGAAGGCGGTCTCGACCACCCCGTCGTCGAGCACGGTCGTGCCGGCCATGTCGAGGACGACGAGTTCGAGTGCACGGCGTGCGTCGCGCGAAGTGGTCATGGTGTTCCTTCCATTGCGGGTGTCCACCCGAAGGTGGTGGTGAGATTCTCTTCGGCGAGCCCCAGCCCCGTGGTCATTCCGATGCCGGTGGTCGCGGCGAGCACCAGCACCCCCTCATCGCCCCTGTCGATGAGGAAGTCCTGCGACGCCTTGGCGTAGACACCCTGCCAGCGCTCCAGCACGCGCGGCGACGGCATGTCGAACAGCACCTCCGTCTCGGCGAGGAACGCGGCGAATGCAGCTTCGGGCTGGAAGGGCGACGGCGCGGTCGACGTGGCATGCGAGTCGCCGATGATGAGCGTGCCATCGGGCAGCTGCGTGTACATCTGGTTCAGGTCGAGGGCTGCGAGATCGGGACGCTCGATGTGCAGTCGCTCTCGCAGCGCGGCTGCCGCGTCGCCGTCGGCGAAGCGCCCGTACCGCACGAGCGACCAGCCCGTGAGCAGCGGGGCCGGGAGCGGATGCCGGAACGTCACCGCCGCGCGCATCATGTCGAGCGCGCAGCGAACGACCCCCACGCGCTCGGCGACGTCAGGCAGCAGCTGATCGATGTCGTGGTTCACCGCGACGACGACGGCGCCGGCCGTGATCGCGCCCCTGGTCGTGTCGACGCGTCCGCCCGACACCGCGGTCACCGCGGTGCGGAAGCGGAACTCGACGCCCAGGCTCGCGAGGTGGCGGACGATCGCCGACGCCGCGGTGCGAGGATCGGTCTGCAGATCGGTCTCGATATGGGCTCCCCCGACCAGGCCGTCGGCGCGCAGGGGCGCCCGACGCAGCAGTTCGTCGGGCTCGAGCATGCGGATGCCGCCCGCGGCCGCCGCGTGCTCGAGCACCGCGATCTCGTCGGCGTGACGGGCCGCGACCAGGGTTCCGGACTCGCGCAGCCAGAAACCGGCGTCCCTCGACAGGCGCAGCCACAGCTCGCGGGAGGCATCCGCATAGCGGCGCGCCTCACCCGCCTGAGCGCCGATGCAGAGGTGGCCGAAGTTGCGGATGGTCGCGCCGACCGGAGCATCCGCCCTGTCGACGACGATCACGCGCAGACCTCGTCGCACGGCCGCGTAGGCGGCGCCGAGACCGACGATCCCGGAGCCGACGACGACGACATCGGCCGTGTTCACGGAGTTCGCCGAAGTGGTGAGCGCAGCGCGCGTCATCGGAACACCTTGCGCATCCACATCGCGAGTCCTTCGACGATCAGCACCGTCGCGAGGATCATCAGCACGATCGCCGTGACCGTCTCGTAGCGAGAGCCCTGGCTGGCGTTGAGCAGGTAGTAGCCGACCCCGCCGCCGCCGACGATGCCGAGGATCGTCGCCGCGCGGATGTTCGTATCGAGCATGTAGAAGCTGTGCCCGATGAGCGCCTGCATGCCCTGCGGCACGGTGGCCGAGGTATAGGTCTGCAGACGTGTGGCGCCGACGGCGCGGAGCGCGCGCTCGGGTCCCCGATCCACTTCTTCGAACGAGTCGGCGATGAGCTTGCCGAGCAGCCCGATGCCGCCGATCGCGAGAGCGATGACCCCGGCCTGCGCACCGAGGCCGGTGATCACGACGAGCACGATCGCGAGGATGAGTTCGGGGATGCCGCGGATGCCGACGAGCAGGAATCGCGCCACACCTCGCGCACCCGAGTTCGGTGCGACGTTGCTCGCCGCGAGCGAGCCGAGGATCAGCGAGGGCAGCAGGGTGAGAACGGTGGCGGCGAGCGCGATCGCGACGGTGTCGCGCATGGCGGCGAACATGGCGGAGGCGTCGTAGCTGCCGAACGACGGCGGCCAGAACTTGGCGGCGACCTCGGGGAGCTTCGCCCAGAACGTGAAGAAGTCCATCCAGTTGATCTGGCTGACGATGACGCTGCCGATCACCACGAGCACGGCGATCACGACCCCGACGGTGTTGCGGACGCGCTCGGCCGTCCACGGCCGACGCACCGCCGCCTGCGGAGATGCCGCCCACGCGGGACTCGTGCTGCCGGCATCGCTCGCGCGGTCGCCGAGCCGGGGGTGGATGATCCGGTCGATCCACGAGCGGGTGTGCTTCTGCTGTCCGAGCATCGCGCCGCGCACCATGCTCGAGACGATCTCCATCACGACGCACAGGATGAAGATGACCAGCGCGATGCCGAGGCCCTTGCCGTAGTTGAGCGCCTTGAACGCATACGACATCTCGAGCCCGAGACCTGCCACGCCGACGTAGCCGAGCACGACGCTGCCGCGCAGGTTGATGTCGTTGCGGTGCAGCACGGTGGCGACCCAGCTCGGGAGCACCTGCGGCAGGATGCCGGAGGCGAACTCCTGCATCTTCGAGCCGCCGGCGGCGCGGATCGCGAGCCGCGGACCCTCGTCGATCTGCTCGATCGCATCGGCGAACATCTTCGAGATCATGCCGATCGAGTGGATGCCGATCGCCAGGATCCCGGGGAGGGTGCCGAGCGAGAACATGAGCACGAAGGCCATGGCGAGCACGACGTCGGGAAGCGCACGCGTGAGGACTCCGACGAACCGCGCTGCGGCACGCCATCCGTTGCCCGGGGTCGTGTTCGATGCGGCGAGGTAGGCGATCGGCACCGAGAGCACTGCGGCCAGCAGCGTGCCGACCAGCACGAGTCCGACGGTGAGCGCGATCAGCCAGGCGAGATCGCCCGGGTCCGGGAAGGTGAGCCCGCCCACGCGGGCCATGAAGTTCTCGGCGTTGCCCCAGCTCTGGATCATCGCGGGGATCGAGATGCCCACCTCGTTCACGGCGAGGATGCCGAGTACGACGAGAGCGAGAAGGGTCAGGCCTGCGGCTATGCGCTCGGGCGAGATCGGACGCCGCGGTGCGCGGCCTGCGACGGATGCGGCCTCGGCGGCTGCGGCCGCCCGAGAGGCGTCGGCGAGGAGGGTCATGAGACTCGCGCCCTGTCGAGTTCCGCCGATGCCGTGGCGCCTTCGCTGTCGACCTCAGGGTCGCCCGTGCCGCCTGACTCGATGGCGACGTCGGCCGCGATCTCGATGAGCTCTGCCTGCACGGCAGTGATCTCGGCGGTCGTCGTCGCGACACGACCGTAGATCTCCATGACCTCCGCCTTGGTGAGGTCGGAGGTGGGGGTGTCGAGCACGACCTCGCCATGGCGCAGGCCGACGATGCGGTCGGCCCACGAGATCGCGAGATCGACCTGGTGCAGGCTGCAGACGACGGTGAGCCCCTCGTCGGCGGCGATCTCGCGGATCAGCGCCATCACCTGGTCGCTGGACTCCGGGTCGAGAGACGCCACCGGCTCGTCCGCGAGCAGGATGTCGGGCTTCTGCATGAGGGCTCGTGCGATCGCGACGCGCTGCTGCTGGCCGCCCGAGAGGGTGTCGCTGCGCTGATAGGCGCGGTCGAGCAGGCCGACGCGGTCGAGGTGTCCGAGCGCACGGAGCTTCGCCGCCTTCGAATAGCCCCACAGCCCGAGACGCGGCCCGCTGACCTCGGAGAGCGACCCGGTGAGGACGTTCTCGAGCACGGTGAGCGAGGGCACGAGTTCGAACTGCTGGAAGATGAAGCCGACGCGGCTGCGGAGCCGGCGCAGCGCCTTGCCCTTGAGGGTCGGCACCTTCGCCCCGAGCACCTCGATGTCGCCCGACGTCGGAACCTCGAGTCCGTCGAGATGACGGAGCAGGGTCGATTTGCCCGAGCCGGAGAGGCCGAGAAGCACGACGATCTCGCCGCGGGAGACCTGCAGCGAGGCGTTCTTCAGAGCCGTCGTCGAGCCGAAGGTCTTCGTCACGCCGTCCAGGCGGATCAGGGCATCGGATGCCGGGTTCATTGCATTCTCCTCGTGGTTCTCTGAAGTCCGATCGTCGAGCGAGCGAAGCGAGACGAAACGCGGTGAGTCCTCAGCGCGTTTCGTCTCGCTCGCTTCGCTCCCTCGCTCAACGAACGGGAGCGAAGCGGACGTCGGGGGTCAGCCCTGGCACTGCTCCGCTTCGGTCTCCTTGCAGATGTCGCGGATCAGGTCGTAGTACGTGTCGTCGACCGGCTTCGTGGCGTAGAAGACGCTACGGAACGAGTCGGTGTCGGCGCTGTCGATGCCCGCGGCGATGATGTCGTCGATCGTGACCTCGGAGAGCCCGTCGATGAGCTTCTTCGAGACATCCTCGGGGAGTGTCGAGGAGTAGACGAGCGGGGCGCCGGGAACCATCGTCTCGTCGATGACCTTCACGGCATCGGACTTCTCGACTTCGGAGTCCTCGGCGAAGCCGACCTCGCACTCGACACCCTCGCCGACCTTCTGCACGCTCACATCGTGCTTGCCGGCGAAGACGGGAGTGATGTCGGCCTTCGGGTCGATGCCCGCCTCGAGCAGGTTGTAGGAGGGGAAGAGGTAGCCCGACGTGGATGACGGGTCGACGAAGCAGACCTTCTTGCCCGCGAAGTCCTCGATGCTCGAGATGTCGCTGTCGGCGGGAACGATCGCCTGCGAGTAGTAGCCGGGCTCCTGACCCTCTTCGGTCACGATCGAGGAGATCGGGGTGAGCTTCGCGCCGTTGTTGGTGGCGGTCACGTAGGTGAAGCCCGAGAACGAGGCGACGTCGACCTTGCCGGCGACGGCGGCCTCGATGAGAGCTGCGTAGTCCGTGGACTCGTGGTACTCGACGGTCTTGCCGGTGAGCTGCGCGATGTAGTCCATCAGGGGCTGGTAGTTCGTCTCGGTATCGACCGAGTCGGGCACGACGCCGAAGACGAGCGTGTTCTCGTCGACCGCGAATCCACTGGCGGTGGACGACTCGTCGGCACCGGACGTGCCGGTGGCCTCTGCGGAGCCGGAGCAGGCGGCGAGGCCGAGCGCGAGGATCGCGGCGCCGGCGAGTACGGGGAGAGCGCGGAGCTTCATGAGGACCTTTCGAGGTGGGTGGGGGTGATCCACGAGCAACTCTGACAGCCCAATGTCGAGATATGTACCTAACTCGGAAGAGTTCAGGGTTCGTTCACCCCTGATTTCCTCGGATGAACACGCGCGGAACGGTGGTGCGTTGAGCCTGAGCGCGAAGTAGTATGCCTATGTGGCCGAAGCTGTATACACCCAGATCGCCGACGACCTGCGAGCGCAGATCGCCGCGGGCACCCTGCGTCCGGGCGACGACGTTCCGACGGAGGCGCATCTCGCGGCTCGCTGGCAGACATCGCGCGGTCCGATCCGCAATGCGCTGGCAGCGCTGAGAGGCGAAGGCCTCATCGAGACGGGTCGGGGTCGCCCCGCACGCGTGGTCGCCCGCAAGGCGAGCCAGGCCGTCGACATGTCGGTACCGTTCACGCGTTGGGCGCGAGACCTCGGGGTCACCCCGGGCGCGCAGACACAGGAGCTGAGCCTGCGGCGTGCGGGCGATCGCGCAGAGATGCTCGGCGTCGCACCGGACGACACCATCGTCGGCGTCGTGCGACTGCGCCTGCTCGACGGCCGACCGACGATGCTCGAGCGACTCTTCTACACGGAGGCTGTGGGACGTCGACTGCTCGACGTGGACACCGACGAGGTCTCGATAACCGAGTACCTCGGCTCGATCGGGCACCCCATCGTCGGGCTCGAGCATCAGATCGATGCGGTCGCCGCGGACGAGCAGGATGCCGCGCTGCTGCGAGTCGCTCAAGGGACGCCGATCCTGCGGCTGAGCCGCATCTCGCGCGACGCGGACGGGCGCATCTTCGAGGCGTCGGAGGATCGCTACCTGAGTGAGGTCGTGCGCTTCACGGTCGCAGCGTCCGGCATCTCGACCGACGGTCACTACATGCGTGCAGTGGGCGGCTAGGAGCCCGGCCGCCGGCTCCTGCCGGGACACCCGCGTCTCATGGGCAGCCGGCTTCTCATCCGTGAGGGAGAGAAGCCGATCGCGAGCGCGATGGGGATCAGATTCCAAGGACCGCGCTCGCGATCACAGCGCTGGGGATGCGCTATTTCTGGGGTATACCCAATGTAAGCGTCCGGCTACACCATCGAACACGGCCTAATGTCGAGATCTCACATAGACCTTCGTCTAGTGTTTCGGGATCGTGGCCCGGATTTCCGCGGTTTTCCGGGATGGTTTCCGTTGCTCCCCCGACGCGAGAGCAACTCTCGAGCGCTCGTCCGTCAGGGTGTGACGACGGATCGGGCGATCGGTAGACGTGCGGTCACGACCCATCGACCATCGAGCTCTCCGGCGCTGAACTCGCCGCTGGCGCCGAGCACCCGCTCCGCCATGCGGCCGATCCCGGTGCGGCTAGAGGAGAGCTCGCGACGCGGCGTCACCGACAAGGGGCTGCTCACGGTCATCCGCGCCATGTCGTCGTCGACCTCGAGTCCAATCTCGATCTGACCCTGACCGGCGTACTTGAGGACGTTGGTGGCGGATTCGCGCATAATGCGCGCGAGGATGATCTCGGCGGCGCGCGGGATGCGCTCGTCTGTGGGGTCTCCCTCGAGCGATACCGAGTGCCCGGCGGATTCGAATTCCTGCTTCGCCTCGTCGATGGAGGCGGCGAGGTCGCCGGTCGGCATGCCCTCAGAGCGAGGGCCGTCGTCGGCGAGGTCGATCACGAAGCGGAGATCGGTCATCGCCTTGCGGGCGGCGATCCGGATCGCCTCTTGCGAATCGGTGCTGGTGCGGTCGTCGTCGAGCATCTGCACGTGCAGCGACACCACGGTGAGGTGGTGCGCGATGCTGTCGTGCAGCTCGCCGGCGATCCAACGTCGTTCGGCGAGTACTGCTTGGCGTTCCTGCTCGGCCTTCTCGGCCAGCTGCACTTCGAGAGTCCGCCCTCGGGCGAACGCCACGCGAAGCGCGAAGCCGACGGCGCCGGATACTGCGGCGCCGACGAGGAAGATCGCGATGTTGAAGGCATCCCTCGAGCCGCCCGTGACGACCAGTGCGGATGCGAGGAGGAAGACGCCGGCATAGGACAGGACCAAGGAGGTCCACCCCAGGCGCACGATCAAGCCTGCCGCGAAAGCGGCGACCGTGAGCACCTGAGCTTCGATGCCGGGGATGAAAGAGAGTGCGAACACGACGCCGAGGGCGTATGTCGCGATCAGTGCCGACCAGAGATACAGAGCCAGGACCGCTGTGGATGCGATCCCGATTGCCGCCGTCAGTGGCTCCAGCCCCGGAGGGAGGAACAGTCCGACGACGTCGAAGGTGAAGATCGTCCCGATCACCACCAGTACGGCGATCCGTTCGATCGTGCTGAGCTTCTCGCCCTTGCCGAGTCGGGTGACGTCTGTGCGATCACCCGCCGAAAGACTTGAAGCCATACTTCAGTATCTCCTTTCCGCCAGATATATTAACGGTAGAAGCCAAAGAAGAGTCCGACCTGGTTCCAGAAAGACATAGAGATTCACCTCCTTTATTGCACTTTTGACTAGCGATGTATTCATCTTCTCGGTGATCTGCACGCTGCACATCTGTCTCTCGTCTAGACCTCGATAGCCAAAGGTCCAATACATCGCGGCTGAGGTCGCCCCCGGTTAGGCTTCCTCCATGTCGCAAATCCGTGTTGTGATCGTCGATGACGATCCCCTGGTGCGCTCCGCGCTCTCCCATTTCGTCTCGCGTGACCCCGAGATCACGGTGATCGCCGAGGCAGAGTCGGGACTGGAAGGCATCGAGGTGGTGGAACGTGAGCGACCTGATGTCGTGATGATGGACGTCCAGATGCCCGAAATGAACGGCATCGAGGCGACGGCCGTGATCAGCGAGCGCTGGCCGGAGATCAAGATCCTGGCCGTGACCACGCTGGATGGCAGTGACACGGTGCTGCCGATGCTCAGTGCCGGCGCGTCGGGTTATCTGTTGAAGGACTCGAGTGCGGCCAGCATTCTCGAGGGCGTGCGTGAGGTCTACAGCGGTGCGAGTTCGCTGTCGCCGAGGATCGCGTCGCTGCTGATCAAGCATGTGCGCGACACCGAGCCGATCGGCAATGACGGCACCCTGGAAGTGCTCACCGAGCGTGAGCAGGAGGTGCTGCAGCGTCTGGCCCAGGGCATGTCGAACGCAGAGATCGCGCGGACGCTCATCGTCTCTGAGGGCACGGTGAAGGCCCACCTCGGTCGCATCATGTCGAAGTGGCACGTGCGTGACCGCGTGCAGATCCTCGTCACCGCAGCGCACGCCGGCCTGGTCGAGTTCCGCTGAGTCGCTGATCCGATCTCGTCGCGCTGACTAGCTCATCCGGCTGGCTCAGCAGCGCTCATTGTCGACCCGGAGCGGTGAACTGGAACGGGGCGGGATCTCGGATCCACCTGCATTCGCTGCGGTCGCTGCGGAGGCTGCGGTTGCTGCGGTTGCTGCGGTTGCTGCGGCTGCCTGGGCCGGTGTGAGGCTCCGGAGTTCCAGCGCAACCCTCGGTCGCATGCCATGCGGCGCGACGAATCACCCGATATCGACGGTTGTTCGACCGGTGACGGTGGGTTTCCGTGATCGGCGATGCTTCCGTGACGTGTGGCGTGTGCGCGGAACGCTGAGTCGTGGGGTGCGCCATCGTTGCTCGGGGTCCCACCATCGCGGGCCTCGCACCTGCGGGAGCCCGTCGTCCATGCGGATCTCCCACCCCGAGCTGCCGAGAGATCGGTGGTGCCACCAGCACAACGGCACCCCGTTGTCGGTATGCGTCGGACCACCCCGTGCGTGCTCGGTGACGTGGTGGATCTCACACCAGGACGCCGGGACATGACACCCGGGAATCAGGCATTCCTTGTCGCGGGCGACGATCGCGCGGCGTTGATACACCGTGAACACCCGGTCGGTGGTGGTGATGGCGATGATCCGCCCCTCGTCGAACAACACCCGTTGGATCGTGCCGGCGCACCCGATGTGCGCGGCAACGGACACGGGGAGGTGGGCACCGGATCCGGGGATCGTCGCCCACCCGCCAGTGCCGGGATTCGCGCCCGTTCCGGACGCAGCGGGCCCGAAGACAGCCCCCGCACCGAGACCGGTGTGACCGGCATGGGCGGCGTGATCGGTGTGGGAGGCGAGGTCTTTCGCGTCGACGTTGACGACCAGGACCGGTGCCGCGCCACCGAGGGTGGGCATGGCGTTGTGCCGGGCCGCGATCGCGAACACCATCGCGAGCGCGTCGTGGCGCTTCTGCGACGCGGTGCGATCATCGAGCACACACCGCGGATCGGAGTTGAACGGATCCGCATCCGCATCGTCAGTGCCAGAATCCGCATCAACGTCGATGCCAGAGCCACTGCCACTGCCACTGCCACTGCCAGAGCCAGAGCCAGAGCCACTGCCAGAGCCAGAGTCGGCGTCCGAGCCAGAGTCGGCGTCCGAGCCAAAGTCGGCGTCCGAGCCAAAGTCGGCGTCCGAGTCCGCGTCGGCACCGTCGCTGGGGGCGAAGTGCACGCCGGGCATGGGCGGGCCGTCGCCCTTGGGGTTGAGGATCGCATCCAGGATCAACTGGAACTGCGCCGCGACATCCGGGGTCAGATACCCCCGGACCGCATGCACACCGTCTTTCAACCGGCCGATCGTGATGCCCCGCCGACGCCGGGAGTCCTCATCCTTCGGCTCTTCCCCGTCCGGGTCGAACATCGATGCCAGATCCTCCGCGAGAGCCGCCAGGTCCTGCGCCGTCGGCGCCGGACCGGGCGCATCAGTCTCGGCGTCGGCAGCATCCACGTCAACGTCAGCATCCGCATCGTCGTCGTCGGCGTCGTCGGTGTCGGCGTCGTCGGAGTCGAGGCCGTGCCCGCGGGCGCACCCGGCCAACGCGACATCCGCCGCCAACCGTTGATCGACCGTGAGACGATCCCACACCTTCTCGATCGGGCCCGTCGCCGCGAGAAACCCCGCCACCCCCACCACCCCATCCAGCAGCGCGAGCCGCAACTCCGACCACCGCGCGGGCATCCGCTCCCCCACCAGACTCACCGGTCGCCGGACCAGGTCGACGACTTTGTCGACCCGGACCGCGCCCCGCGCATCCACGAGCACCGTCCGCTGCAGCAACTCGTTCACCCCCCGACACCCGGCCGAGTGCGGGAAGTCACCCGGATCACCCGTCGCCACGGTCTCCACGATCAGCGCCTCTGCCCGGCGGAACACCGCCCCTGCGCCCTGCAGCACCGTGATCCGATCCGCGTCCGTCAACCCCGCCAGCCCGTCGTCGGAGAGCATCGTGTCGAGGTCGGCGATGACCCGATCCAGAAGCTCCGCGGTGCTGTTCATACCCGTCAGTCAACACGGGACCACCGACATTCGAACCCCGAAATCGCCCCGTTTTACCCCAGATCAGAGCCGTATTCCAATCTCCCGGAATGACACAGCAACTCGGGACGAGGAAGCGAGACGATTGGGACGAAGACCGGAACAAGAGAACGGGACCGGAGAACGAGAACAGAACAGAACAACAGAACCAGACCTGAGAACAAGACCGGAACAAGAAGACGAGACCCGAGAACGAGACGAGAACGAGAGAACGAGAGAACGAGAGAACGAGAGAA